>Ga0315296_10001559_pt1 | contig 19975 bp, 19 predicted proteins | sample YL17G14_18_MG_FD_203921 | JGI IMG/M metagenome (GOLD analysis project Ga0315296, IMG submission 203921) | Sediment microbial communities from Yellowstone Lake, YNP, Wyoming, USA - YL17G14_18 | ecosystem: Environmental > Aquatic > Freshwater > Lake > Sediment | place: USA: Wyoming | collected...
GAAAACCATTGCTCGACGCTGAGCCTAGTGACCCTCCCCAAAACATTATCGGCGTGGAGACAACTGATCTTGCAGACATCATTCAAGGTGATTCATGTTGAGCTATCTCAATGATCTCAAATGCTCTAAGTGCGGCAAACACTTCAATGCAGACAAGCTCCAGACGGTCTGCGACAGATGTGGCATGCCTCTTGTAGCAGAATATGACCTAGATGCCGCTGGCAAAGCCGTGGACAAAGACAGCCTCAAAATCCGTGAGCCCTCAATGTGGAGATACTGGGAGATTATGCCCGTGAAGGACAAGAAGAACATCGTAAGCCTTGGTGAAGGCTACACGCCACTACTTGAGGCGAGTAACCTTGGCAAGAAACTGGGCCTCAGAAACCTTTGGATCAAAGACGAGTCTCAGATACCCACGGGGACATTCAAGTCTCGCGGCCTCTCAGCTGCAGTCTCAAAGGCCAAGGAGCTAGGCGTCAGACGTATCGCCATACCCTCAGCCGGCAATGCAGGGGGCTCACTAGCTGTCTATGGTGCTAGGACAGGAATGGAAGTCTACATTTTCATGCCTGAGGACGCGCCTCTAGTCAACAAGGTTGAATCTTGGATTACTGGAGCCAAGGTCTATCTTGTGAAGGGGCTGATTTCAGATGCAGGGAAAATCGTATCCGAAGGCGAACAACAGCTCAGCTGGTTCAATGTCTCCACTCTGAGGGAACCGTACAGAATCGAAGGTAAGAAGACGATGGGTCTTGAGATCGCTGAGCAGATGGACTGGGTTCTCCCTGACGTTATCATCTATCCAACAGGCGGTGGAACAGGCATAATAGGAATGTGGAAAGCCTTCGGAGAAATGGAGAAGCTAGGATGGATCAAAGGACCTAGGCCTCGAATGATCTCAGTTCAATCTACGGGATGCGCACCCATCGTGAAGGCTTTCAACGAGGGAAAAGAAGACTCCGAGATGTGGAGAAACGCATCAACTATCGCCTCAGGCCTTAGAGTACCTAAAGCTCTAGGGGACTTCCTAATCCTACGGGCCATCCGCGAAAGCCATGGAACAGCCATCGCAGTAGAAGACACCGAAATACTGGAAGACGTGAAGCTAATGGCTAAAGAAGAAGGCGTCTTCGCCTGCCCAGAAGGAGCCGCAACACTGAGCGCACTGAGACATCTGATGGAGAAGGGCTTCATCGACAAAAACGAAAAAGTCGTCCTATTCAACACAGGATCCGGCCTCAAATACACCGAACTATTCACTGTGAACCTCCCAGTGCTCGACCCTGCCAAGAAGATAGACTTCAGCCAGCTCTAGTACTTCCTAAGGTATGACTTCGATTTGAGTCTCTCAGTAGAGGGGACTAAACTGTAGAACCCTAACCAAGATACAGAGCGAATGTGGGACCATACCGCGAATCTGGGGAACGCTCCTTTTCCGAAGGCTGCTCCTCGAATACAGCCTTTCGCTGAATTTGTATGAATAGAGCATCCCGCTCCAAACATACTGCATTAGGCAGTGAGAGATGTTTCACCCTATATTGACACAGCTGCAGAATCATGACGTAATGCAGTATATGCCAATGTGTTTCTTAATCGTCTGCAAAGCTTTTTAGTCCAGATACAAACGTTTATCTCCCCGTGACCTTAAGGGAGGGTTAACGAGGACTGAGACTTGGCATCTCCAAGGGATCTAACCGCACTAGCAAGAAAAAAGGGGATAGACTAATACAAGGGGAGAGGACATAGAACGCGCGAAGCCACAGCATTCTCACCCGGACACCTGACAGGTTTCTTCCAGATACGTGACGAACCAGAAGATGCTCTCTTGAAAGGGTCCCGAGGAGCAGGAGTCTCAACTTCAAAAGGAGTCAATACTACAGTAAGACTTGAACATTCAAATACAATCTCCACGAAAATCAGCATAAACGGATGCCAAACCAACTCCGCTTCGGTCTCAGAATACGTTGCTAAATCAATGGTAGCCCAAGCAGGTAGAAACTACAAAGTATCCATTGAGCACAGGGTGGATGTACCCATCGGCGTCGGCCTTGGTACAAGTGGAGCTGGAGCCCTCAGTCTGGCAGTATCCCTCAACGAAGCCTTAGGACTGAACCTATCAATAGAGGAAGCAGCCCAAGTCGCACACATCGCAGAGGTTGAATGCAAAACAGGTCTTGGAACAGTCATCGCCGAGACTTACGGAGGCATGGAGATCCGCCTGAAAGCAGGAGCCCCCGGTATCGGTGAGATGAAAAAAATTCCCCTAGGAAACGATTACGTTGTTGCCTTTCTCCCCTTTGGCGCCATATCGACAAGCAGCATTCTCACAAACCAAGTTTTCAGAAGAAGGATAAACGACCTCGGCGGTTCCTACGTCACACATTTGCTCAAAAGCCCAAACCCAGACCGATTCATGAAACTCTCGAGATACTTTGCAGAGTACGTCGGTCTTATCACAGACAGAGTTAGAACCGTGCTAGACGAGACAGATAAAGTGGGCATAAGATGCAGCATGCCCATGTTTGGTGAAGCAGTGTTCGCCTTAACTAAGAGAGAGGATGCAGACCACTTACTGAACGTCTTCAAGAAGCACGAAGTCCCAATTCCAGCAATCTCAGAAATAAGCGGAGAAATGTCTGGTACTATCCTAGCAGAGGTAGATGAGAAAGGAGTCAGACTCGTTTGAGCGAGATAAGCACGGTATCGCCCAAACACCCTAGGGCAGAGTCACTGAGCGTTCGAGAAAGACTTGTTGAATACACCCATAGCGGCGTGGTCTCCATCTCAGGGCTGATAGCTCATGGAAGAGGCGAAGCCTTTGACTATCTCATCGGAGAAAAGACTACCGGCAGTGCAAGACGGTCCATAAAGGCTGCTGCAGCGGCTCTTCTCCAAGCGAAACATCCTGTAATCTCAGTGAACGGAAACGCTGCAGCCCTGTCCGCTAAGGAGCTTGTATGCCTTGGCAAGGTTACCGGAGCTGCACTTGAGGTCAATCTCTACCATCGGATTCCAGGTAGAGATTTAGCCATACAGAGAGTTCTCATGGAAGCTGGTGCTGAAGAAGTCTTCGGAGTCGGAGACGCTGCCTCAGCTCAGATTCCTGAAATCCAGAGTGACAGAAGGAGAGTTGACCCTAGAGGCATCCTCAAAGCTGATGTGGTTCTCATCGCACTTGAAGACGGTGACAGAACTGAAGCACTCGTCAAAATGGGCAAGACAGTGATAGCAGTAGACCTCAATCCACTTTCAAGGACAGCTCAATACGCTACAATAACCATCGTTGACAATCTCATTCGAGCGGCTCCGGCCCTAGTGAACACAGCAGAAGAGCTGAAGAGCTTAAGCCAAGAAAAGCTGGCGAAAATCATCTCAGCCTATGGCAACAAAGAAGCACTCTCAGAAGCGATCAAGCAAATATCGAAACGGCTTGAGGAACTGTCTAAGAAAGGGATATATCTGTCTCTCCCATAAATACGGAGAATGGCGTTGCAGAGGATCATCGTCCTCGGCGCTGGTGCCGTTGGAAGCTACTATGGCGCGCTCCTCGCAGGCCGAAACGATGTCCTTCTCATAGGCCGAGGCCCCCATGTTGAAACTGTGAACTCCAAAGGTCTTATTCTGACAGGGGCGAAAGAAGGGCATTTCAAAGTCAAGGCGGCAGAGAAGGTGGAAGAAATCCGACCTGAAACCCTGATTCTGTTGACAACAAAAGCCTACGACTCAGAAGAAGCCATACTAGCCATAAGAGAGAAGCTGAGAACGGACACAGTGATACTCGTCCTTCAGAACGGCCTCGGAAATGAAGAAATAGTCAGACGTGCAGCAAGAGGCAGGGCAGAAGTCATCCGAGGACTTGTTGCAAGCGGCCTTGAGTTCAATGAACCAGGAAAGATCGATGTAAAGATGAACGGAGAAACAGTTCTAGAGAAAAGCAAGACCGGACAATGGATTGGAGAGGTTTTCAAAGAAAGCGGATTGAGGGCGCGGCTTTCTGATGATATGACGCTTGAAGTTTGGCGAAAACTTGTAATGAACTGCGTGATAAACCCTTTGACAGCTATTCTCGGGGTTCCTGACAATGAGATATCCGTCAAAGAGCTTTGTGAAGTGAGAAGGGCTATTGTGGAGGAATGCGTCGAAGTTGCCATGGCTGAGCATGTAAGCATGGAGATGAGCATACTTGAAGACATTGAACATGTTATACCCTCATACACAAATCTCTCTTCCATGTACCAAGACATCGCAAAAGGTAAGAGAACCGAAATAGATTATCTCAACGGCAGAATAGTGGCGTTCGGCAAGAAGCACGGCATCCGAACGCCTGTGAATATGACGATGGTATCTCTAGTAAAAGCGTTAGAGGCGAGAAAATGAACCCTGTTGAAGTAAGAAGTAGATGGATAGAGGAAGCTAAGAAAAGGAAACTAGTCATGCTCACAGCCTACGACTATCCAATAGCAAGGATTCTAGATCGGGCCGGAGTGGACATGATACTCGTGGGAGATAGCGTAGGCATGACCGTTATGGGCTATCCGGACACAAAAAGCGTAACAATGGAGAACATGATCCATCATGTGTCAGCTGTAGCCAGAGCTGTTAAACGTTCTTTCATAGTAGGTGATATGCCCATCAACTCAGACAATACTCCGGAAGATGGTTTGAGAAACGCGAAGCTTCTCATGGATGCTGGGTCCCACTGCGTGAAACTGGAGGGAAACAAACCAGATGTGATCAACCGGATCATGAAAGCAGGGATACCAGTAATGGGCCACGTAGGGCTCCTCCCCCAGACTGCGGAAGCCCATAAAGTCCAAGGAAAAGAACCAGACCAAGCTGAAAGAATCTCTAATGAAGCAATGGCCCTAGACAAACTCGGAGTCCTCTCAATTGTCCTTGAATCAATACCAAAGAGACTGGCTCGAAAGATAACAGATTCAGTCGAAGCTCCGACAATAGGAATAGGCGCAGGTGTGGACTGTGACGGACAGGTACTCGTCATCAACGACCTTCTGGGATTAGATGAAACCTTCAAGCCAAAGTTTGTGAAGAGGTACGCTCATCTAGAGGCGTTGATAGGGGAAGCTGTGAAGCAGTTCATCGATGATGTCGTGAACAAACGCTTCCCAGACGAGGAACATACCTACCACTGAAATCTTCAAAAGCATTATCTATTCCAACGATTCTATTGTCTAGCAAGAAAGGTGACTGGATTGATTCGAGATGAGATATTCAACGCAGTGACACTTGAGGAGATCCGCTTCAATAAAGGCAGCAAATGGGCGCTCCACGGACCTGATGTGATTCCTATGTGGCTGGCCGACCCAGACTTCCCACTCGCTATGGAGATTAAGCGCGCTCTATATAACGCAGTCCAGGACGAGGAAGTAATTTACTGGGGAGACCAGCTTGCAAGAGAAAAGATGGCTGAAAAAGTGAATCGTGTAAACAGTATAAACGCGAAACCTGAAGACATCATGGTCACACAGGGAATCATCCCGGGAATGTGGCTTGCCGTCAAATACGCGTGCAAGCCCGGTGATGAGGTCGTCGTCACTGACCCGATGTACTATCCCTTCTTCACGGCAGTAGAAGCAGGCGAGACCAAGACTCTCTACCACAAGCTCGACGAGAGAAAGAAGTATAGGTTTGACATCGATGCCTTGAATGAACTGATAACTAAGAAGACCAAACTCATCTTTGTTTGCAACCCTCACAACCCTAGCGGCCGTGTCATGACCAAAGAAGAGCTGAAAGGAATAGGTGAAGTGGCCGTTGATCATAACCTCACAATAATGTCTGATGAACTTTGGGAAGACGTAGTGCTTGATGGGAGAAAGCACATCAGCATAGCCTCCCTCAGCCCTGGGATAGAAGCAAGGACCATGACATCCTTCGGGTTCTCTAAGACCTATGGCGTGGCCGGGCTTCAGATGGGATACCTAGTGGCAACAAACAAGCAGATGATCGACAAACTCAAGAGCATCGCCAGAGGAGTCCTCAGAGGAACCACCAGCTTATCCAAAGCCGCTGCTCCCGTAATGCTTGATGAAACTTTGGAGTGGTGGAGAAAAGGCCTGGTGAAGCACATCACAATGGTAAGAAACCTTGTGGACAAGAGACTCAAGGAAATCGGAGGCATAACCTGTCCACACCTTGAAGGAACCTATCTGATGTTCCCAAACCTCAGCAGCTACGGAAAAAACAGTCAGGAAATGGCTGACTATCTTCTCAAGGAAGGAAAGATCGCAGTCTCACATGGATCAGAATTCGGACCCAACGGAGAAGGACACATCAGAATGTGCATCGCAACAAGCGAAGAAATAGTAAACGAAGCACTAAACAGGATGCAGCGCGCCCTTTCGAAACTCAAAAAGCCTTAGACTAAACCCCTAACCTTTTTTCCGGCAGAAGTCAAGCCCCTGTAAGCCCTTCCTCTTTTAGGCTTGGACACAATCTTCGGTCTGCTTATCCGAATCCCCGCCTTCTTGGCTTCTTCCACATAGGATCTCAGCCTCTCCACGTTCTCATCGTACTTCGTCCCGCGCCTCTTGTCTACAGGAATTCCGAGTCGGAATGCCTCATCGCTTGAGATGCCAATCTCACCAAGCTCAGGCTTCGAAAATCCTTTTCCATCTCTTGGACCCTTCTTCCCGTAGACAGTGGGACTAACAATCCTCGTCATGTCATATTCCTCATTAGTCACCTAGGCTTCAGCGGTAAGACTTCTGCTTTCTTCTTCTGGCCCCAGGCCCACCAAACTTCTTAGGCTCCTTCTGCCTGGGGTCTCCGGCTAACATGCTTCGGTCATAGCTCATGAATGCGGATCTGAGGCTCTTGCTCTTGGAATAGCTAACCAGAGCCGAGGCTATCGCCATTCTCGCCGCTGCCGCCTGACCCATGACTCCCCCGCCACTCGTTTCCACACTTACATCGACCTTGTTTCTTAGATCGCCTGAAAGGATAAGAGGCTCAAGCATCTTGTCCCTGGCGGTACCTGGCTCGAAAAGCTCTAGCGGGGTATTGTTAATTCTAACTCTACCTTTTCCATCCATGACTGTTACACGTACGCTTGAGGTCTTTCTCCTCGCGCTCATGTGCACAGGTTTACCCTTCGATGACATTCGCCTTCACATCCATATGTTCCCAATAATAGAAACGTGATCTAATTCGAGTCCTCTTATATCTCAGGGGTTCCATCCTATGGTTTTGGCTACTTCTCCCAGGGCGATGAACCTTCCTCTTAGTCGACTTGACTGTATCTCCGGTAAGGTTTCCCTTTGGTTGCTCGCAAGGTTATCAGGCACAGCGATGTAGACTTTGAGAAGCTTGAAGGCCTCTCTGCCTCTTGACTTCTCGGTCGGAAGCATCCCTCTGATGGTCTTGCGTAGGATCTTGTCAGGTTTTCTCCAGTGGATCGGCCCTCTTAGTGTTCCACCGACTTCCAGGAACTTTTTTTGCTTCCTTATGATGCTTGCCCTGCTGCCTGAGATAATGACTTTCTCAGCGTTGACAACTATGATTCTTTCGCCACTGAGTAACCGCTTCGCGACTATGCTCGCCATTCTACCCATGATAAGCCCACTTGCGTCGATGACTGTGAACCCCTTTTCTATCATTCCTGCTTTCACCTGTCCTTAGAGGTAGGTAAGCTTCCGCCGCGCAAAATAATAAATGTTTCTCAAATAAAAGGATTGTATCACCCGCTTCGAGTGGATATAGCTTTAAGTTTCAGGTTTTCTCAGGTGAGGATGATGAAAATGAGCGCCTCTGAACAGCTTTCTCGCCGCGAGCTTGAGTACTACTCGAGGCAGATAGTCCTCAAGGAGATTGGATACAATGGACAGCTGAGACTGAGAAAAGCCAGAGTCTGCCTTGTCGGGGTAGGAGGTCTCGGCTCGCCTATCGCAACACAACTGGCTGCTATCGGTATCGGTCATCTCCGCCTTGTGGACAGAGACATAGTTGAGTATGCAAACCTACACCGACAGTACCTCTACGATGCAGATTCGATAGGATACCCGAAAGTCGAGATAGCAGCGAAGAAGCTCAGAAAGCTGAATCCTAATGTCGAAGTTGAACCACTTCCATTGTCAGTGACTTCTCTGAACGCCTCAGAGGTTGTTAACAGAATGGATGTCGTAGTTGATGGTTTGGATCACATGGCCCCGAGGTATGCTGTCAACAGGGCATCTGTCAAGCAGGGAATCCCCTATGTCTTCGGATCTGCGATAACCACCATGGGAAATGTTTCAACCATGATTCCAGGAAAAACCCCTTGTCTTGAATGCTTCTACGGAAACCTCAAGGATAGCGACTTAGCTTCTTGTTCTGTTGTAGGCATTCATCCAAGTGTTCTAAGCATTATTGCTGGGATAGAAGTCTCTGAGACGGTTAAGCTGGTTCTAGGCGAAGAACCTACATTAGCCGGAGAGCTTCTTATCTGCAATCTCACAGACTTGTCATTTGACAGAATTTCTGTAAACAAATCTGAAGAATGCCCCGTATGTGGAGCCCGCCCGAAGAAACAGCCAATGGTTCTAAAGGAGGACGTATTGGAGGAGGTCTGTGGAAGAGAAGGCCAGCGCACCTTCGTCTTCAACCCAGGAGAACCGGTACGGGTGAATATGGACCTGCTCTATGACCTTCTAGATCGAAGAAGACTCGAAGTCACCACACGAGCAGAGATGGGGGCAACCTTCACCATTGATGGACAGAAGTCCGTCACCATCCTCAGCAGCGGTGTAATGATAGTAGAAGGATTCAGAGATGGTGAGGAGGTGCGTCGGATCTACAAGGAACTCGTTGTTGAGGGTCTAAATGTCAGATCGGACGTTATGAGCTAACAAGAGGCAAAGCGCGCGTGAAGACATGGAACCAGCTTAGCGGCCGGTTAATGAAGCTCTTATCAGTCTGAACAGACCACAGATCACCAGTTGAAAGGTGCCTTCATGAGTATCAGAGAGCTATGCAGACCTAGGCCTGAAACCTTCCTTGACACCGTGAGAACCTTCGATGAGTCGAAATTCATTGTGTTTGGAGCCCCGATGGATCTGACAGGAACATACAGAAGAGGTTCAAGATTTGCGCCGGGAGCTATAAGAAGAGCAAGCCGTTACATGGAATCCTACAGTTTGAGACTCGACCTCGATGGAGAGGACATTCCAATATGTGATGTGGGGGATCTGGAATCCAAAGGTGATGTCAACGAATGGCTCCTTCGGATTGAGAAGGCTATTCATGATATCACTCGTGACGAAAAGACACCAATCATGATGGGAGGAGAACATACAATCACCCTGGGAGCCTTAAGAGCTCTCAAGCAAGCTGCAATCGTCGACTTCGATGCCCACTTTGATCTCCGAAACGAGTTCTTGGGAACAATGCTTTCTCACGCTACATTTCTCAGAAGAAGCCTCGAAGAGAGGAAAAGGCCTACCATTGTTCTCGGTGCAAGGGCCCTCTCAAAAGAGGAGTTAGCTTATGCCCGAGAAATCGATTACATGACAGCAAGACAGATCTCAAAGAACAAGCCGGAAGAGAATCTCGAAGCTGTGCTGAACCTACTTCCGAAAGAGATGCCGGTCTACATTACTGTGGACATGGATGCCTTGGACCCTTCCGAGGCCCCCGCAGTCTGCAATCCTGCTCCAGAAGGTATTAGTTTCTCGAAGGCCCTTGACATCTTGCAGGGCATATGCGTCAGAAGAACAGTCTTAGGGATTGACCTCTGCGAAGTAACCCCTTACTATGACTCAGGGCTGACATCCATACAGGCAGCGAAGCTACTCCTAGAGCTTATCCTTGCCTCACACAAAGGCCGGACGGGGATTGACGTGCCTGAGCAGAGAGGTTAAGAGAAAGCATCACACAGATGTCAGAAGAGAGACTGAAGATGGCCGACAGTACAGTACTTCCACAGGCTTACGAAGCTCCAAGCAATCTGCCTTTGGTCTATCTTCTGGCCGCGGGATATGACGGTAAACGCGAAAAGGCAGTTCTCAAGCTGTACGAGCCAGAATCCCAACGGATCTATCTATGGTTTGACAATACGGGACATCTCCCCTACTGCATCTCGAAACAGTCGATAGCGGAACTCTTGAAGAACAGGCAGCTCGTTGAGCACCCAGGCTACCTGAGGCTTGAACCTGAGAAGCGTCTTGATGCCCTCAATGACGAGTGGATAGAGGCTACAAAGATCGTGGTGTCTAACCCTCTGGCAATAGGTGGCGAAGGAAAGAGAGGCATCAGAGAGGTGTTAGGTGATGCCTGGGAGTCTCACATTGTCTACTATCAGAACTACATATTCGACAGACAGCTTGATCCAGGAATGCCATACAGAATCGTTGACGCAGTACTCAGCCCTGCTGAATACAGTCTGCCAACAGACAATGCTTCGCTACTAGAGGAGATTTTCTCAGATGAAACTTCTGAGTTCATGGAATACGTTAGAAATTGGGCAGTTTTGCTTCAATGTCCCGTTCCCCACTTCCGTAGAGCTGCGCTAGACATAGAGGTTCATCAGCAAACAGCTACAAAAATGCCTGATCCAGAGATAGGGGATCAACCCATTATCGCAGTCTCCCTTGTGGGTTCAGACGGAGTGAAACAAGTACTGCTTCTCAAACAAAGTGGTGATTCCCCGCCAAGAATCGACAACGCCCAGGTCTTATGCTATGACTCTGAAAAGATGCTGATAAGTGAAGTCTTCAGAGCTCTGAACGACTATCCAATCATCCTGACCTTCAACGGTGATGATTTTGATCTGCCGTATCTGAAGAAAAGAGCTCAGAATCTGGGTTTTGACAATGATTCGATACCTATCACTGTAGGTAGAAGGGCTGCAACCATCAAATTCGGAGTCCACATGGACCTTTACAAGTTCTTTCTTAATCGTTCAATCCAGATATATGCATTCGGCAACAGATATCGAGAGAATACCCTGCACGATGTTGCGCTAACCATCCTGGGAAAAGGGAAACTCTCGCAAGAGAACGGCGTCTCCAATCTCTCTTCCGAGAAACTTGCCCAGTATTGCCTCAGAGATGCAGAGCTCACCTATGAACTTACTTCTTACAGCGATGACCTAGTCATGAAGCTAATCATCGCGCTCTCAAGGATCAGCAAGATGACCGTGGAAGACGTGACCCGTACTGGGGTCTCAAGGTGGATTCTAACGCTTATGGAGTCTGAACATCGACGAAAAAGGATGCTGATACCGAATTCACAGGATATTCTTAAAGTGAAAGGAGTTACATCCACAGAAGCAATCATCAAGGGAAAGAAATATCAAGGAGCCATTGTCCGCGACCCTAGGCCTGGTGTCCATTTCAATGTCAAGGTCATGGACTTTGCCTCGCTATATCCTTCTATCATAAGGAATTGGAATCTAAGCTACGAGACTGTCCTGTGTAACCATCAAGACTGCAGGGAGAACACTATTCCTGGGACACCTCACTGGGTCTGCAAGAAGCGCCAAGGGGTCTCAAGTCTTATCATAGGATCGCTGCGAGACTTACGAGTTAGATGGTATAAGCCTCTATCCAAAGACAAGAGCCTCGCTAAAGATGAGCGCACCTGGTACGATGTTGTGCAAAGTGCTCTGAAAGTTTTCCTCAATGCTTCGTATGGCGTCTTTGGATCCGAAGCATTCCAGCTTTATTGTCCACCTCTAGCCGAGAGCACAGCCGCAGTAGGACGCTACGCGATGCAGAAAGCCATGGAACAAGCTGAGAAGCTCAACATAGAGGTAGTCTACGGCGACACGGACAGTGTCTTCCTTGAAGGTCCTTCAGAAGAGCAAATCGAGAATCTGGTTGGATGGACCTATAAAGAACTTGAGATAGAACTTGACGTGGACAAGGTTTATCGATACGCGGTTTTCTCGAAGAGGAAGAAGAATTACCTAGGCGTATACCCGGATGGAAGCATAGATGTTAAAGGCCTCACCGGTAAGAAGCGCCATATGCCACCTCTGCTCAAGGAAGCTTTTTCGAAGCTGACTGCGATACTAAGCAGTGTCAAAGCTCCAGAGGATTTTGAGAGCGCCACAGAAGATATTCGCAGGTTAGTCGAATCAGTCTATTTTCGACTCAAGAACAGAGAGTTCGACCTTCGCGAGGTTAGCTTCAATGTGATGATGGGTCAATACCTCAGTAGCTACGAGACGAATCCCCAGCATGTCAAGGCTGCAAAGCTGCTTGAAGAGCAGGGCACAAGGCTAGGGGCAGGTGAAGTCATAAGCTATGTGGTTACATCAGACAGCATAGGCGTAAGGCCCCTTCAGCTTGCATCGAAAAGAGATGTGGCCGTTGACAAGTACATTGAGTATCTACGCTCAATGTTTGAACAGCTTTTGGACGCTTTGGATCTCAGCTTCGACGAACTTGTGGGCAGGCCTCAGGAGTTGACATTGGACCGGTTTCTCAAAAAGCTGTGAGGGCAAGACCTAAATATACAAAGTCTTTATTGTCCGATGGTTACCAAAGGGGGAACATAGTTATTGAATTCCTAAGGATTTCAAGTATCCTTGATGGAAAATCTGAGGGCGAAGAGGTTCACCTCCGAGGCTGGTTGTACAACAAGCGTTCAAGCGGGGGCCTCCTCTTTCTTATTATTAGAGATGGCACAGGCGTAATCCAGTGCGTCTTGAATAGAGAATCCGTGGGAGACCAAACTTTCGATGATATCGACAAACTTCCAGTGGAATCTGCACTCGAACTATCAGGAGTCGCCAGAAAAGACCCGCGCGCACCTGGCGCATACGAGGTATCGATAAGAAGCTTCGGCAGCATCTACAAAGCACAGAGCGGATATCCAATAAGCAAGAAGTATCATGGCCCAGAGTTCCTACTCGACCTTCGCCACCTGTTTATAAGAAACCCGAAGTTGCAGACAATTCTGCGAATCAGGTCTAAGCTACTTGAAGCTGCACGTGACTGGTTCGAAGAGAACAACTATACTGAGGCGCATTCACCAAGCTTCATAACAGCTGCCTGTGAAGGTGGTTCAACGCTCTTCGAGGTGAAGTACTTTGACCAGAAGGCCTATCTGTCTCAGAGCTGGCAGCTCTACGCAGAGGCCAGCATAGCAGTTCTGGGAGACATCTACACGATCGCGCCATCTTTCAGAGCTGAGGCTTCTCGGACAAGGCGTCATCTCACAGAGTACTGGCATCTAGAGGTGGAACGCCCTTGGTGCGATCTCGATGAGATCCTCAAGGTAGGCGATGAGTTGAACTCCTACATATGTCATAAACTGGCGTCAGAGATGGGCAGAGAACTGAGAAGCCTTGGACGTGACCCGAAGGACCTTGAAAAAGTGCAACCGCCTTTCCCTAGGATTACTTATGACGAAGCACTGGAAATGCTGAGAAAAGATGGCCATGAGATTAGTTGGGGAGATGATTTCGGTTGGCAACAGGAGCAGCCTCTTATAAAGCACTTCGACACGCCTTGCTGGGTTACTCACTTCCCAAAGGGGATAAAAGCCTTCTACCACAAACCAGATCCGATCCGCCCCAACGTTACTCTCTCAGCAGACCTGTTGGCTCCCGGGATAGGCGAGATCATAGGCTGCGGCCAGAGAATACATGACTATAACGAGCTTCTGCAGAGGATGCATGAAGAAAACCTAAGTGAACAAGACTACTCCTGGTATCTGGACCTAAGGCGATATGGCAGCGTTCCTCACTCAGGCTTCGGGCAAGGAGTGGAGCGCACTATCGTCTGGATATGTAAACTCAGCCACATAAGAGATGCCATAGCTTTCCCAAGGCTAATGAACAGAGTCTTCCCTTAATCAAAGTGATGGGACTTCGCTTCTTTTCCACTTCTTCGACTTCACACACCATTGTTCTTTTCTCTCTGAATCCTTCAGTGTTGGTCTTATTGATATATTCTCAGGCCGCGTAGTTTCAATGGTTCCAAGATCTCTTTTCTTGCCATCGTCTTCAGAAGAAGGTAGCCAAGTCCAGCTGTAGCTAGAAGTGTGCTGGATGTTATGCTCACAATCATGGCAGCCCACGAAGGGAGATCGAGACCAAAGACGCTTGGTGGAGGAAGAAGAAGCCAAAGATATCCTCCAACTATGAAACCTATGGGCAAAGCGCCTAGAGTACAAGCAATAAAAAGCCTTCTTCTAAGGATGAAAACGAGATATGCAGAGACCAGATTAGCTAGCGGTCCTAGTATTACGTCAATCCATCCAAGTGAATAGTATGCGTTGGCAGCAAGGCATCCAAGACCTGCTCCTACGACAACTGGCCATCCGAAGATTGCGGCCAGGGGTATTAACGCATCGGCGACCCTGATCTGGATTGGACCGAACGATATCGGTGCCAAGACAATCACTAGAAGAGCATAAAGCGCACCTATGATACCTGTGAGACTGACTTCTCTCGTTTTCGTCTCTATTCACCTCTCATCCCGGGGTTTCTATGGCGGAGCGGGTGGAGGTGGACCACTCACCCGCAAAGAGGAAATACGGATGATCTTCTTGGATAAATGTTTTGGTTTCAAGGTGGTCCTGGGTTCTGGCTGGCGAACGACCTTTCGGTGATTCAACTGTGATAGAACGCTTGGAGATCGCGCTCTGCAGTTGGTGAGGATCTGAGACTAATCAGCTCTTTTTCTTATTGTGAAGGTATTGGGAGCTTCAGAGAGTAAACGGAAGTCTTCCTCGAGCTCTGCTGAATGCAGAAACTTCTTTATTAGCAGTCTCAGGTCTTTCTTGGGTATCTCTGAGCCTTCCTTGAACAGTATTTTGACTACTTTGTTATCATTGATGGGCTTGCTCTTTAGTCTCTTTTCCAAGAAGGCTGTCAGTGCTTCGATTCTTTCAGATTCCTTCAGATCTGAAGCGTTGATGGAATATTCTTTCGCCATATCCTGCCCTTTTAATATGCAGAGACCATTCTATAAAAACCGTTTCCTAGCCTTGTTGGCATGAAGAAGAAACCTCTATTCTGCACGTAGTCTCTACGATGAGGGAGGAGGCCTAACACCTATTTTAATAGCTACTGTGGTATTCTGCGATCCTCTTAGAACAGACAAGCTGAGTTGATCTCCTGGGTGTTTGTTCCTTTCGAGGTATAGAATCACGTCGTAGAAGCTCTTTATGACATTCCCCTCAATACTTGTGATTACGTCTCCTCCGACTCTCACCCTTCGGCCCTCTATGGTCACGTCTCTGGTTCCTCCTCTTAGTTTTCCAGCTGAGGGCCCGTCATTTCTTACGTCAACTATCAGAGCTCCTCTCGTTGTTTCTGGGAGATTCATCTCCTGAGCTATATTTGGTGTGACATCGGTACCTGTGACACCCAGCCATGGATGCTGATAGGATCCATGTCCGATGATATCTTGCACTTCCCGCTTTATGGTATCAGAAGGTACAGCGAAGCCGATGCCCTGCCACTCGCCTGTCATTGTGTAGATATAGCTGTTCATCCCAATTACCTGACCTTCCAAGTTTAGAAGTGGTCCTCCAGAGTTTCCAGGGTTGATGACAGCGTCTGTCTGTATGACATCTACTATGACGTAGCCCCCTGTCGACGAGACCTCCCTTCCGAGTTGGCTTACAACCCCGACTGTCATGGAGTTGCTGAATCCGTATGGGTTTCCTATTGCGATAACAGTCTCCCCTACAAGAAGGTCAGAAGACTTGCCAAGGACTAGCGGATGAAGTAGGCTTGGACTCATTTTGATTTGTATGACTGCAAGGTCGCTGTACGGGTCTGTGCCTACTCTTGTGGCAGGCACGATGGTTCCATCGATGAAAGTCACATCAATTGAAGTTGCGGCTTCCACTACATGGTTGTTGGTTAGAATATGTCCTGCGGAGTCATAGACAAAGCCGGATCCAAGTCCTGATCCTGACGAGGTGCTTACTCTTATCAATACCACGGAGAGCATCGTCTCGTTGTATATCTGTGGTAGAAGCTGGGTCTCAGTTGAATTGAGGCGTTGGCCAAGGGCTAGCTGGCTCTTCAGATTCTGGACTTCTTGACTGAGGCCGTTTATGCTGCTCTCGAGTTTGCTGTTTGAGCTCCTTAGATCTGACATGACACGGTTGGAATAAGCAAAAACGAAAACAGAGAACGCCGCGTTGATCAGCATCAACACAACGATGAAAACGTAGAGAGAGTTGCTTCCTCGCTCTCGCCTTGTATCTTCAAAGGACCGATAATCACTCATACCATTTCTCTCTCAGATCAATCCAGTGCAGATTATATCAATTTAACCCTGCTCATGGAGTCACATTGATTTAGAAAGTCAGTAGCTTGTGAAAGATTTAAGCAAAGCGTTAGCTGTGGACCCCTTTGGAGAAGAGTTGTGAAGCTTGCATCACTCTTTACAGGTGGAAAAGATAGTGTCTATGCTACGCATCTCATTCTGCAGGCCGGCGAAGAGGTGGCATACCTTGTCTCCATGCACCCTAGGCGCCCAGACAGCTGGATGTTTCACACAGTCAACCTTCATCTGGTTCCTCTCTCCGCTCAGGCTCTCGGCATACCACTGGTCGAGCAGGAGACATCAGGCGAAAAGGAGAATGAGCTAGATGACCTGAAGAGTATTCTGAGTATGCTCAGCATAGAGGGGGTTGTCTCAGGGGCCATTGCGTCGAGCTATCAGAGAACTCGCATTGAACGGATATGTCGCGAGCTTGGAGTCGTTGCTGTGACACCGCTTTGGAGAAGAGACCCTGTCGAACTACTTAGAGAGATGATAGATTCAGGTCTGGTTATTACGGTAACAGCTGTGGCTGCTCTTGGCTTAGACGAGTTCTGGCTAGGTAGAAGAATCGATCATAGGGCTTGTGATGCTCTGGTTGAGCTGAGTCGGAAGTATGGGATAAATGTCTGTGGCGATGGGGGTGAAATGGAAACCCTTGTTCTTGATGCCCCGTTCTTTAAGAAACGACTCCATGTCTTGACAACCACGAAACACTGGGAAGGTGATGGGGGCAGTTTGTACGTCGAAGCGACGCTGGTGGAGAAAGGCCCAAGCAGTTCTGCATCGCAAGACTTAAATGTTGAGGCATGGTAGAAAGCGTCTAGAGGATGCAGCGGTGATCTTCCGCCAAACAGACTAGAGCCCAAAAGGCGAGATTTCTATCGATTCAGTACTTGTTATTGTACGTTGCGTCTGTTTCTGGTGTATACTCGAGGGCTGTTGAGCCGTTGCTTCCAGACGGTCTTGAAGCTTTAGTTGAAGGTGGGTTTGATGAGTGAAAAGAAGAAGGAAGTGGTCTCCGAGGCTTTGAAGGCTGAGGAGAAACTGAGGTCCAAGTGGTTAATACTTACTCCTCAAGGGGAGCTGAAGCCTGTTGAGGAGTTTGACTTTACAGGTCATGAGAGGCTTGCGAAGTTCACAGCGTATGAGACAAAAAAGTCTCGTGCATCAGAGAAGGAGCCGCCTCACACGATACTGATGAGAAGTCTAGAGCTTGCAGATTATGAACCTGCTTCAGATCCTGGAAACATGCGCTACTATCCTAAAGGTCGTCTCGTCAAGTCTCTTTTGGAGGATTATGTGAACCAGAGAGTGTGTGAGTACGGTGGGATGGAGGTTGAGACACCTATTATGTATAATATGGAGCATCCTACTCTTGCGAACTATCTTAATAGGTTCCCTGCTCGTCAGTACATAATTGAGTCGGATGAGGACCACTATTTCCTGCGTTTCGCGGCATGCTTTGGGCAGTTCTTGATGGCTCATGATATGACCATATCTTACCGGAACCTGCCAGTGCGGATGTATGAGCTTACAAGGTACAGCTTCAGAAGAGAGCAGAAAGGTGAGCTTGTTGGGCTGAGGCGTCTAAGGGCTTTTACTATGCCTGACTGTCATGCGCTTTGCCGCGATCTGGAAATGGTGAAGAAGGAGTTTCGTGAGCGGTTTCTATTGAGTATGAGTGTCCTAGAAGGCATCGGCTTCTCGATGAATGACCTGGAACTAGGTGTAAGGGTGACTGAGGACTTCTTCGATGAGAACAGAGAGTTCATTGCTTCGCTGGTCAAGATACTTGCGAAGCCCGTTCTGGTTGAGATGTGGTCTGAGAGGTTGTTCTACTACATCTTGAAATGGGAGCTAAACTTCGTCGATGCTCTGGACAAGGCATCAGCTCTTGCAACAGATCAGATAGATGTTGAGAATGCTGAGCGCTACGGGATAAACTACATGGATGAGGATGGAAAGGAGAAGCATCCAATCGTCCTTCACTGTTCACCCAGCGGAGCCATAGAGCGTGACATCTACGCTCTCTTAGAGAAGACGTATATGGAGTCGCAGAAGGGAAAGGCCCCGATGCTTCCCGTTTGGCTCTCACCAACTCAGGTGCGGCTGATACCGGTTTCGGGCGAGTTTACTGAATATACAGAGGAAATAGCTGGAAAACTGGCAGGTAGGCGTTTGAGGCTTGACATCGATGACAGGGAAGAGACGGTTCAGAAGAAGATCAGGGATGCTGAGAAGGAGTGGATACCGTACATAATCGTGATAGGACAAAAGGAGATCGGCGGAAACAGGATACCCGTAAGGGATAGGATTCGCGGGGGGGTTAGAGAGATGCAGCTTGATGGTCTTGTTGCTGAAGTTGAGAAGGCTAATGAAGGTAAACCCTTTAAACCAAACTCATTGCCGAGAAGTCTTCAGAGACGCCCGAAGTTTGTGGGTTAGATTCGCGTAGCGCCACTTCTGCACGACGTGTTCTTTCCTACGTATTTTCTTCACAGCTTTGTAGTGATCCTCGCAGAGATATGCTCTTCTTCCCTCTATCTCTAAGTTAGCTGCCTTTGCATCCTCGATCGATACCGATCGAACAGCTGGCTTTTCGCATCCAGATACGCCGCACTTTTCACCTTTTGAGATCCTACCCAAAGCTTCTCACCAGCAGCCATCTTTGCTTTCTAGTTTTGTTCGGTGCTAGATATGCTTTGGCCTTTGATTTCTATAAGACTTCTTGAAGTCTTTCAGTTTTTCACAGCAATATCGCCAAGGGATCAAGGTTTCACAGCATCTACAGAATCCATGACTTTACACGACGAGCAAATAGCACCTTTCTTGAAAGATTTGATTGCTCATCCTAGTAATGAAAATGCTTTAAGATGTTTCGGCACAAAGATACGATTGTGAGCATATTTGAACAAAGATATTGCTGAACACGCGTTGGAGTACGCTAGGACCAAGGATGTTGAGTATGCTGAGGTTAGGGCTCATACAGAACATCAAGAGCAGGTTGTGTTGAACAATGGAGTCATCGAGGCTTATCTTCAATCCGTAGATAGCGGATTCTGTGTTCGTATCCTAGCAGACGGAGGACTTGGCTTTGCATCTAGTAACCGCTGGAACAGAGATGAAACGAGAAACGTTGTTGATTCCGCCTACAAGTTTGCCCGAGGTTCTGCACGGAGGGAACCCATCGTCTTTGCGCCAGAGAAAGGTGTAGAGACAGTGTGGAGTGTAGAACAGAAGAAGAAAATCGAGGATGTTGATCCTGAGACAAAAATAGGTTTTCTGTCTGACATCGATAAGACGCTCGCTTCTCTGGGTGTCAAAGTCCCTGCAAGAATCATCGTATGCATCATATCTCTGACTGACAAGTACTTCGTCAATACGGAAGGATCGAGAATAGCTTCGTTTGTTCCCAAAATAGCTTGTGCAACCTCGATTACTGTTATCGAACAAGGAAAGCCTGAACAAGCGTCCAGACAGTTCGGCTACAGTGGAGGATGGGAAGCTTTCGATATCTGGAATGTGACTGACGAGATGAGCCGCGAGGTAAACGTATTGAAGAGCCTTATCGAAGAAGGCAAGCCCATAACCCCCGGAAAAACGGACATTGTCTGCGGTCATGAGGTTGTGGGGATTGCGGCACACGAATCTTGCGGGCATCCAATGGAGGCTGACAGGATTCTCGGACGAGAGATGAGCCAAGCTGGCTGTTCTTTCATCTATCAGGGAGGACCGTACTGGAT
>Ga0315296_10001560_pt1 | contig 19973 bp, 22 predicted proteins | sample YL17G14_18_MG_FD_203921 | JGI IMG/M metagenome (GOLD analysis project Ga0315296, IMG submission 203921) | Sediment microbial communities from Yellowstone Lake, YNP, Wyoming, USA - YL17G14_18 | ecosystem: Environmental > Aquatic > Freshwater > Lake > Sediment | place: USA: Wyoming | collected...
ACCTGTTGAGGTGAGGCAATGGGGATAGCCACTATTCCGGAAGCAATTGAAGACATCAAAGCGGGAAAATTCGTCATCATCGTTGACGACAAAGACCGTGAGAATGAAGGCGATTTAGCCATCGCTGCGGACAAAGTGACGCCGGAAGCCATCAACTTTATGGCCAAGCACGCCCGCGGACTCATCTGCCTGCCGGTCACCGGCAAACGGCTCGATGAGCTCAAAATCCCGCTGATGGTGGAGAAGAACACCTCCAAGTTCACCACCGCTTTCACCGTCTCGATTGAAGCCAAGCACAAAATAAGCACCGGTATTTCCGCCGCCGACCGCGCCGAGACCATCAAGACCGTGCTCGACCCCAAGACCCGGCCCGATGACATTACCCAGCCGGGGCATACCTTCCCCCTGCGGGCCAGGGAAGGCGGGGTGCTGGCGCGGGCGGGCCATACCGAGGCAATTGTCGACCTCGCTCGGCTGGCGGGACTTTACCCGGCCGGCGTCATCTGCGAGATTATGAGCGATGACGGGGCGATGGCACGAATGCCCCAACTCAAGGCGTTGTCCAGACGGTTCGGCATCAAGCTTGTCACTGTTGCCGACCTGATTGCCCACCGCTTTCGCCACGAACGCCTGGTGCACCGTGTCGCAGAAGCCAAATTGCCCACCATCTACGGTAACTTCAAGACCATCGCCTATAAGAGCGATACCGAGCCGGCGGAGCACATTGCCCTAGTGATGGGCAACGTCGCCACGGACGAGCCGGTCCTGGTGCGCGTCCACAGCCAGTGCCTCACCGGTGAAGTCTTCGGCAGTATGCGCTGCGACTGCGGCGAGCAATTGACGATGGCAATGAAAGCTATCGCCAAAGAGGGGCGCGGCGTCCTGCTCTATATGCGACAGGAGGGGCGAGGCATCGGTATGCACAACAAAATCCGGGCTTACGCCCTGCAGGATAAAGGGCTGGACACCGTGGAAGCCAATCTCTCACTGGGCTTCCCCGCCGACCTGCGCGACTACGGCATCGGCGCCCAGATTCTGGCGGAGCTTGGCCTGCACAACATCCGCCTGCTGACCAATAATCCCAAGAAGGTTATCGGCCTGGAAAGTTACGGGCTGAAAGTCGTGGAGACGGTGCCTATCATCGCCACCCCCAATCCCCACAACCACCGCTACCTGGAGACCAAGCAGAAAAAACTGGGGCATCTGCTGAATATTCCGGAGACCGCTTCCGATAATTAGTTTCTAGTCTCACTATTACCGTTATTAATCTCCGTCCCAAAATCGGATGGAGTTAGAGAGGGGGAATCACCCTCACCTTACCTCTCCCGTCGAGGGAGAGGGATTTGTCAGGGGATATGATACCTAACACTAACTGAAAAGGAGAAAAAGATGGGCGGACTATTTGAAGGCAAACTGCTCGGCAAGGGACTTAAGTTGGGACTGGTCGTCTCCCGCTTCAACGATTTCTTCAGCCAGAAGCTCCTCGAGGGTGCGAAAGACGCCCTCATCCGGCACGGGGTGAATGAAGCCGATATTGATGTGGCCTGGACGCCAGGTTCGCTGGAAATCCCGCTGATTGCCCAGAAGCTGGCGAAATCGAAGAAGTATGATGCCATCATCTGCCTCGGGGCGGTCATCAGGGGCGCCACGCCTCATTTTGATTACGTGGCAGCAGAGTCGGCAAAGGGAATCGCGCGGATAAGCCTTGATACCGGCATCCCGGTGATGAACGGGATAATCACGACGGAGAACCTGGAGCAAGCCATCGAGAGGTCGGGTACAAAGGCGGGCAATAAGGGGTTCGAAGCGGCGGTGGGCGCCATCGAAATGGCAAACCTGCTCAAGTCTTTAGGCTAGTTCACCCAAAGCTCAGGACGACAAAGAGAACCGAAGACAAACATCAGGACTAGTCGGTGACCTTATAGACCGTATCGCCCTTCCGGCAGCGCTCGAGGACTTTGATACCGATGCTATCCCCCGCCTTGGCCTCGTTAACATTGGCGTTGTTGATTTGCATCGAGCTGACGATTAGCTCCATATCGGTCGTGTGACCCTTGATTTTGATTTTGTCGCCGACTTTGACGCTCCCGGTCAGGTCAATTCCGGCGACGACCGGATGGGCAAAGAAATCGCTTATCTTACCTATGGCAACTTCTGGCATTGTAGTCCTCCTTTCCGAATCGCTTGTGCTTGAATTATATCGTGCCAATGGGCATAAATCAATAGCAGGACAGGACCGGACACGCGAGCCAAAAAAAGAAGCCTAGAGCAACGAATCGATGAGCACGGCAAGGAAAAACAAGCCCAGATAGAGGCTGGAGGCTTTGAAGACGACCATTGCCCGGCTCCCGGTGGGGCGGAGCATCAGCCACAGGCTGAGCGAGAATAACCCCAGGCCCAGAACGACCGTCGTATACAGGTAGACCGGCCCGAACATCCCCAAAGCCGCTGGAACCAGGGACAAGCCGACCGACAGGGCGGATAGCAAGGCAATCAATTGCGCCGCTCTGCCCGAGCAAGTTATCGACAAAAGCGCGGCACTGCGCTAAAATGACAAAGGCCAAATTCAGGGACAAGGAGAATGAAATGTTTGGCGACTTACTCTGCGAGCTGGTGCAAATCCCCGGACCGTCCGGTTTCGAAAGTCGGGTTACGGCGCGCCTCAAGGAATTGATTCAGCCCTACGTCGATGAAGTCCGAATCGACAAAATCGGCAACCTCATCGCCAGGAAGAAAGGCTCTGAGGGCAAGCGCTCCCTGGCGATTGCCGCCCACACCGACGAGGTCAGCTTGGTAGTGGTCAAGGTGGACGACTTCGTCTGGTTCGACCGGGTGGGCTTCATCGATTTCCACAGCCTGCCGAGCATGCCCGTCCTCATCCTCGGCGCGGAGAGGGACATTCCGGGGGTTATCTCGGCTACCAGCGCCCATTTTGAGAAAGGCGGCGACACCAAAATGTGGATTGACGTGGGCGACCGGCAGAAATATATTACGCCGGGCGACCCCATCGTCTTCAACCTGAAGCCCCACTGGCTCGATGACAACAAGACTATCCTTGCCAGCCACGCCATCGACGACCGCATCGGCTGCGCCGCGCTCGTCGAAATCGCCAGACAGCTCCCCAAGCGCCCGCGACACGATATCTACCTGGTCGGGTCATCGCAGGAGGAAATCGGCAGCTTCGGCATCAAGCATTTCCTGCGCCAGGTCACTCCGGACTGGCTCTTCATTCTGGATACCTGCTACGCCCAGGACGCCATCCCGGACGTCAAGAAGCTCCTCCCGCTCAATGATGCTCTCGGCCTGCTCAGGTTCTCCTTCACCCAGCCCAAGGACACCTGTTACCCGGGGATGGTCAATTTCTCCAGCCCGAAATTGAACCAGCGCCTGCTCGATGCGGCGAAGAAGCGGGATATCCCGCTCAATGTCTGCGCCACCACCGGCGCCTTCTCCGATGCCAACATCGTGTATGTGGATAACCCGGAAATTGAGAACTCCCACGTGTTTATGGGCCGGCGCTACAGCCATTCGCCGCACGAGGTCATTGATGTTAACACCGGCGTGCGGGCGGCCAGCCTCCTGACCCAGGCAATCGCCGATTCCGAAAAGTGGGAGGATTAGGACAATCAGGTCATCTTTTTTCGCTCCCGGGACCGGGTCGTTACCCGGCAAGGTGCTAAAATCTTTGTAAAGTAGTAAAATACTTGTGGAAATTTCTTAGCAGAAGGGGGAATTGAACGTGACCCACGAGGAGCACAAGATAGTCAAGCAATCTGGCAAATACCGCATCGTCATTGCCGACTCAGCCACATCAATTACGGAAGCCAACAAGAATGACGTGTTCGTTGACGCGTCCCACTGCGGACTCAACGTCGGCCATTATGCGGTGCAGGCCGGCGTCAAGGGAATGATTGGCAATGATGCCGGCAAAGGCATGGAAGATGCCGGTGTGGCCGGTCTCAAAGTCCTTGACGAGAAGGGCATCCCCGGCGCGGCGGTCTCGGCGATGACAGCCGAAATCGGTGTCGGCCCGACGACCTATGAGACGGGCGTCATCTCAACGGTCAACAAGGCAGCGCAGAAAATCGGCGTTAAACCCGGTATGACCGCCAAAGAGGCGGCGGAAGTAATGCTCCAGGCGGCCGTGAAAGCCGGCAAGTAAGCGCCGCGGGAAACAGAATATTCGTCTAAACCTTAAGAAAAGGGGGAATACCAGTGAAAGAAGAGCAAATCGTCAAGAAACAGGAAGGCAAGTTCCGTATTATCGTCACCAACACCGCCGGCTCCTATGATGAGAATAACAAGAATGACGTCGTCATCGATGGGTCTCACTTCGGCGTGAACTCAGCCAAGATGGCGGTTGATGCCGCGGTCAAGGGGAGAATCGGCAATGATGCCGGCATCGGCAAGAACAGCGCCGGTATCGCGGGTCTAAACATACTGGAAAAAGTTGGCATCCCCGGCGCCGCCGTATCCTCGATGTCAGCCAAGATTGGCGTGGGCATGTCCACCTGGGACACGGGCAAGGTCTCAACGGTCAATGAAAGCGCCCGGAAAATCGGCGTCAAGGTGGGGATGACCACCAAAGAAGCCGCCAATGTCATGTTCCAGGCGGCTCTCAAGAAAGCAAAATAGAGCCAAATCGCTTATAATATATTAGTCATGTAGATACCGCCGGCGCTCCCTGAACATCCCCGCCAGCGGTATAAAATGTCCAGTCATTCGTGCCGCCGTGGAGACGGCGCCGCACAGGTCGAACCCACAGGCTATGTGGGGAGAGGTAATATCTGAATCTGGGGGTAACGAGAATGGTGGAGACACCAAAAGAAAAACTGCTGGAAATGTACCGGACAATGGTACGCATCCGACGCTTCGAGGAAAGGACAGCCAAGGAGTTCGCCGCCGGCAAAATCCCGGGCAGCGTTCACCTGTACATCGGTGAAGAGGCGGTGGGCACCGGCGTCATCGCCCACCTGAAAAAGGAAGATTACATCCTGAGCACTCACCGCGGGCACGGCCATCTCATCGCCAAGGGCGGCCGCACCGACCGGGCTATGGCCGAGCTATTTGCCAAGAAGACGGGCTACTGCCTGGGCAAGGGCGGCTCAATGCACATCGCCGATACGGACATCGGCATGCTGGGCGCGGCGGGTATCGTCGGCTCAGGTATTCCCATTGCCACCGGCGCGGCGCTATCGGCGCACATGAGGGGCACCGACCAGGTCACCGTTTGTTTCTTCGGCGATGGCGCCTCCAACATCGGCCGCTTCCACGAGGGCATCAACCTGGCGAGCGTCTGGTGTTTGCCAGTGGTCTTCGTCTGCGAAAACAACCTCTGGGCGGTCTCGGTGCCAACGAGCTGTTCGCTGAAGATACACGATATCGCGGACCGCGCCATCGGCTACGGCATTCCGGGCGTGGTCGTCGATGGTATGGACGTTATGGCGGTCTACGAGGTCGCTGGCGAGGCCGTCAAGCGCGCCCGCAGCGGCGGCGGCCCCACTCTCATCGAAGCCAAGACCTACCGCTTCCGCGGTCACTTCGAGGGTGATTCCGGCGTCTATCGGCCCAAGGAAGAAATCGAAGCGTGGGTCAAGAGAGACCCTATCAAGTCATTCCAGGAGCAACTCCTCGGTATGAAGGTGCTGACCGAGAAGAAAATAAAAGAAATTGACGATGAAGCGCTGGCGGAGATGGATGCGGCGGTGAAGTTTGCCGAGTCAAGCCCGCCCCCCGGCCCCGAGGAAGTGCTGAACGGGGTCTACGTGTAGGAGGCATGAAATGAAAGAGCTTAGTTTTCGTCAGGCAATTGGTGAAGCGATAAACGAAGAGATGGCCCGCGACCCCCGGGTCTTCGTCATCGGTGAAGATGTGGGTAAGATGGGCGGTCTGATGGGCGAGATGGGAGAGGCCTTCGCCAAGTATGGACCGGAGAGAGTGCGAGATACCCCCCTCTCCGAGGCGGCCATTATGGGCGCGGCGGTTGGGGCGGCCATCACCGGCATGAGGCCCATTGCCCAGCTGAGATTCGTCGACTTCCTGGGCATCTGCTGGGACGAAATCATGAACCAGGCGACCAAGATGAGATATATGTTCGGCGGTAAAATCAACGTGCCGGTCGTCATTACCGCGCTGAGTGGCGCCGGACGGCGTTCCGCCGCCCAGCACTCCCAGAGCCTGGAAGGCATGATGTCCGCTATCCCCGGGCTCAAGATTGTCCTCCCCTCCACCTCCGCTGATGCCAAGGGCTTGCTCAAATCGGCAGTCCGGGACGGTAACCCGGTGATGTACTTTGAGCACAAAATGCTGATGTGGACCGGTCCCAAGAGCCCGGTGCCAGAGGGCGAGCACCTGGTGCCCATCGGCAAGGCGGAAGTCAAACGAGAAGGCAAGGATGTCACAGTGTTCACCGCCGGCTTTATGGTGCACAAAGCCCTCAAAGTGGCCGATAAGCTCCAGCAGGAGCGGGGCATCAGCATTGAAGTCATCGACCCAAGGACCATCAAGCCTCTGGATAAGGAGACCATCCTCAACTCGGTTAAGAAGACCGGACGGCTGGTCTGCTTCAACGAAGAGTGCGCCACTGGCGGTCTCGCCCAGCAGGTCGCGGCGATTGTTGCTGACGAAGCCTTTGACTACCTCGACGCGCCCATCAAGCGGGTCACCGGCCCCGATACCCCGATTCCCTACGGCCAGTACCTGGAGGACATCTGGATACCGAGCGAAGAGAAACTCATCAAGGCAATTGACGAGGTGCTGGCTTAGTCCGGGACTGTCAGAAGGAGCTTTGCCATGGCAGTGTTGAATTCGAAGGATGCCGAACGGGATGCGGTGCTGACCATCGCTAAGATAATGGCGGCGAGCGCCCGCACCGCGCCCAAGACCAGGGGACTGGACTCCGTCAAAACCCTGATTCTGGACGGAGATGACCTGGAGAAGCTGGCGAAAGTGATGGAAGAGCGGTCCAAGGACGACCCGGAGAGACTCGCCTTCTTCAAGCGCAATGCCGACGATGTCCGGAAGACGATGGCCATTCTGGTTATCGGCGTTACCGGCGAGCCCAAGCGTCCCGAGTCGCCACTGAACTGCGGCGCCTGCGGCCATAACTGCGCCTGGATGATTAAGACCGAAAAGAAAGACTACGGCGATGCCCGCGGGCCGATGTGCCTGATGCAGGGCATTGACCTCGGCATCGCCCTGGCTTCCGCATGCAAAATGGCCGCCGACCTGAACGTGGACAACCGGATGATGTACTCCATCGGCGCCGCCATCCGCCGAATGAAGCTGATGGAGGCCGACCTCGTCGTCGGCATTCCGTTGACCGTAGCCAGCAAGAACCCTTACTTTACCGGCAGATAACGGAGACGATATGCCCAAGGTCTTTATCACGCGCCGTATTGCGCCCGAAGCCATCGCCCTGATGAGTAAACACGCCGAAATCGATGTCTGGGGGCAGGAGAAAACTCCGCCCAGCAAAGAGTTTGCTCGCCGTATCGCTGATGTTGACGGTATATTGCTCTGGGCTACGGACGAGATAGATGCCGCCCTGATGGATGCCGCCCCAAAACTCAAGGTCATCGCTGACATTGCCGTGGGCTACAATAACATTGACGTCGAAGCAGCCACCAGGCGGGACATCCGAGTCAGCAATACCCCCGGCGTCGTCACCGACGCCACCGCTGACCTTGCCTTTACCTTACTGCTGGCGAGCGCCAGGAGACTGGTGGAGATGGCGAACCTGGTCCACAAAAAGGGTGGGTGGAAGATGTGGGGTCCGCTGGAAATGCTCGGCGTTGAGGTCAGCAACAAGACGCTGGGAATCATCGGGATGGGCCGGATTGGCGCCGCCGTCGCCAGAAGAGCTAAGGGCTTCAATATGAAGGTCGTTTATCACGATGTAGTACGCCACCCGAATGAGACTGAACTGGGCATTGAATACGTCAAGGATATCCCGACCTTGCTCGGTATGTCAGACTTCGTTAGCCTGCACGTTTTTCTTTCCAAAGAGACAAGACATTTAATTGGCGCCAAGGAACTAGCCTGCATGAAACCAACAGCCATACTGGTCAATGCTTCCAGAGGGCCTGTGGTTGACCAGAAGGCGCTGTACCAGGCGTTGAGGAAAAAACAAATCTGGGGCGCCGCTCTGGATGTCACCGAAGAAGAACCCATCCCGCTCGACGACCCGATTTTGAAACTAGACAATGTGGTCATCGTCCCCCACATCGGCACGCAGACGCTGGAGACAGGGATAAAGATGAGTATGCTGGCAGTGCAGAACGTCGTCGCCGTGCTCAAGGGTGAGCCGATGCCCACCTGCGTCAACTGCCACCTGATTGGCAAAGGTCAAGCCCGGTGAGCAAAGTAGGCATTATCGCCAACCCCGCCGCGGGGAAGGATGTGCGGCGGGTGGTGGCTTACACTACCTTTATCAGCAATATCGAGAAGACCAATCAACTGAAGGGGATAATCCTGGGCATAGACTCCACCGGCGTTGACGAGATTTTGATTATGCCGGACTATGACGGACTGGGCCAGCGTGCGTTGTTCGGCATTGGCAGCCCCAACATTAAAGCCAAGACTTCAATATTAGATATGCCGGCCGTTTTCAGGGCGCAGGATTCGGCCCTCGCTGCCGAGTTAATGGGCAAAGCCGGGGTGGGCTGCATCGTCACGCTGGGTGGGGATGGCACCAACCGGGACGTTGCCCGGGGGCGACGCGATATACCACTGGTGCCGGTGGCTTCGGGCACCAACAATGTCTTCCCGATGATGGTCGACCCCGCTTCGGCAGGCATTGCCGCCGGGCTGGTGGCGCGCCAAATCGTGACCGGCAAAGAGTGCATCCGGACGCACAAAAGGCTGGTCATTATTAGAGACGATGTTGACATTGACATGGCGCTGATTGATGCCGTAGTCTTAGACCGGCGTTTCATCGGGGCGCGCGCCATCTGGGACCTGGACGAGGTGAGACAGGTGGTCTGCACCCGCGCCGAGCCGCACTACTTAGGGATGACGCGCATCGGCGGGAACTTACGACCCATCGGCGCTGACGATAATCACGGCATCTATATTAAACTGGGTAGAGGTAAGCTGAGAGTCAGAGCCTCGGTGCTCCCCGGCCTGTTCAGCGATGTGCGGGTCGAGGAATGGAAAGTGCTTGAGCCTGACGAAGAAGTCGAGGTTACGCACAAGCCATCGGTCATTGCCCTCGATGGCGAAAGAGAAGTTATCGTCAAGGCATCGGACAATGTTAAAATAAGACTGCAGAAAGACGGACCGCCCGTTGTCGATATCGAAAAGACGCTCAAAGAGGCGGTGAAGAAAGGCTATTTTACAAGCTAATTCAAGCGTACTAGATGACAAGAAATGAATTGTCATTGCGAGGAGCACATTCGCTTCGCTCAGTGTAAACTAAGCGACGAAGTAAACCGTCCAGAACGAGTACTTCGATGCGCAATTACCTAGACATATATATTGCAGTTAATGAACTAAGTATTACCCATTCTTTCGTATAAAGATATACGCAACTCAGTACGAGGGAGCAACGGATTGCTTCGTCCTTCCACCGAAGGACTCGCAATGACGGGTACGTCTCATTTTGAGACGCTATATCAAGGTCTAATACATTTGCATTAGGAGGAAAAAATGGCAACCAATGTACCGGTACCCAGGATAGGGATGGCAGTGGCGGACGCCACCATAATCGAATGGAAGGTCAAAGAAGGCGATAAAGTCGATAAGGGTCAGATTATTGCGGTGGTGGAGACGGAGAAAATCCGGTCGGACGTCGAATCGCCGGACTCAGGCTTCATCCGCATCTTAGTGGCAGAAGGCACCACGGCGCCGGTAGGTATGGTCATTGCCCAGCTAGCAGCAACCAGGGAAGAGCTTGCCCAGCTGCAGAAACAGCCGGCGGGCGCACCCGCGGCCGCCAAACCGGTCGAGGCCGCGGCACCGGCGGCACAGGCACCGGTCGCTGCTGCCGCACCGGTTCGCGGCACTGACGAGAAGGTCAAGATTACTCCCGTTGCCCGCAAGATGGCCGAAGAGCACGCCATCGATGTCACCAGGGTAGCCGGCACGGGGCCCGGCGGCCGAATCACCCGTGAAGATATTGAGAAAGACATCTCCGAGAAAGCCGCGGCGCCCAAAGCTGCCGCCCCGGCTCCAGCCGCAGCTGCGCCCGGTGCGGGCGGCCGGAGAGTCAAGAGCACGATACCGCTCCGCGGGATGAGAAAAACCATCGCCGACCACATGCTGAAGAGCCTTTCCGTCTCGGCGCAACTCACCCGGATGGGTGAAATCGATATGACCGAGGTGGTCAAACTGCGCAAGAGCCTGGTCGACCAGGAGAGCGTCATCGGCACCCGCATCACCTACACCGATATTTTCGTGATGGCCATCGCCAAGGCGCTCAAAATCCACTCCGAAGTCAACGCCAGCATTATCGATAACGAAATCAAGGTTTGGGAAGACGTCAACGTCGGTGTGGCCGTGGCGCTGGACGAGGGACTCATCGTCCCCGTGGTCAAAAACGCCGATAAGAAGACCCTCACCGAAATCAGCAAGGAAGTCAAAAACCTCGCCGAGAAAGCCCGGGCCAGCAAGCTTACCGCCGATGAAATCACCGGCGGCACCTTCACCGTGAGCAACGTCGGGGCGGTGGGTGGCGGTTACAGCTACGAGACGCCCATCATCAACCAGCCCGAATCAGCCATACTGCTCACCGGCGCTATCACTGATAGGGTTGTGGCGAAGAACGGCCAGATTTGCATCCGTCCCATCCTGACCTACAGCTTCACCTACGACCATCGCCTGCTCGATGGCGCGGTGGCGGCCCGGTTCATGGCCGGTCTCATCAGACTGCTGGAGAACCCGAGCTTGCTTCTAGCCCAGGAGGAATAGCGTGGAAGAACGTGAGATAGTAGTCATCGGCGGAGGACCTGGGGGATACGTCGCCGCCATACGGGCGGCACAGCTCGGCGGCAAGGTCACGCTCATCGAAAAAGACACACTGGGCGGCACCTGCCTTAACCGCGGCTGTATCCCCTCCAAAGCCCTGCTCCACAGCGTCGAGCTCCTCCAATCAATTAAAGAGGCTGGTCAGCACGGCATCGATGTTCCGAGCGTGAGCGTCGACCTCGCCAGGATGATGGCGCGCAAGAACCGCATCGTTTCCCAGCTGGTGAGTGGCGTCGGCGGCTTGCTCAGCGCCAATAAGGTCGAGGTCATCAAAGGTACCGCCAGACTCAAGGCGGGCAAGCAAATCGAAGTAACCGATGCCCAGGGCCAGATGCGCACCCTCCAAGCGCAGAAAATCATCATCGCCACGGGTGCCAAAGCCATCAAGCTCCCCATTCCCGGCGCGGATAGCCCCACCGGCATTATCCCCGCCGAGAGTATTCTGAACATCAGCGCCGTCCCCAAAAGCCTGCTGATGATTGGGGGCGGGGTGGTGGGCCTGGAGATGACCACTATTTTGACCCGTCTCGGCGGCAAAGTGACCGTGGTGGAAATGCTGCCCCACGTCCTTCCCGCGGAAGACGAGGAGCTGACCAATATCATCACCAAGTCCCTTCAGGACGATGGCGTGGCCGTCTACACCGGCGCCAAAGTGACCAAGATTGAGGACGCGCCCGGCGGCAAGCTGGTAACCGTTGTCGCCAGGGACGGCGAGAAAAAAATCGAGGCGGAGATAGTCGCCATTGCGGTGGGATACCGGCCCGACACTGCCGACCTCGGTCTGGAAGAAGCCAGCATCGCCGCGGTCAAGGGCGCTATCCAGGCCAACCAGCATATGGAGACCAACGTCCCGGGCATCTACGCCGTGGGCGACTGCATCGGCAAAATCATGCTCGCCTACATCGCGATGGCCGAAGGTGAAGCCGCCGCCGATAACGCAATGGGCAAGGACACGTGCATGGACTATAATGTCGTCCCGCGCTGTGTCTTCCTGATGCCTGAGCTGGCGGCAGTGGGCCTGATCGAGGCGGATGCCGTCACTAACGGCTTCCAGGTCAAGGTGGGCAAGTTCCCCTTCGCCGCCAACGGTATGGCGACGATTCTGGGTGAGCGCCGCGGCCTGGTCAAGATTGTTACCGAGGAGAAGACCGGCCAGATTCTGGGTGTCCACATTGTCGGGCCGAGGGCGACCGACCTGATTGCCGAGGCGACGCTGGCGATGAAGCTGGAGCTAACGGCGGAGGAGATTGTGGCCACCATCCACTCCCACCCCAGCCTATCCGAGGCCGTGCGCGAGGCAGCGCTGGACATCTCCGGCGAGATGATTCACTTCATATCAAGGAAGAAGTAAGGGTAAGATACCTCGCGCTGTTTGTTTGAACCTATCCCCCTGAGGCTGTCCGAAAACTGTCATTCCCGACCTGATCGTCCCGATTGCATCGGGACAGGTTTTTGAAAATTGGCTTGAATACTGGATTCCAGCCTTCGCTGGAATGACAGAATGCCGTAGGAAGTGGGTAATTTCAGACAGCATCCTCGCAATGACAACGGAGCAAGAAGCGGGGCGTTTAAGAGGGGCGCTAGCCCCTCTTTCTTTTTGTCCCCTTTCTCACACAAATCCCTTTGGGAAAGGGGAATCAAAGGGGATAGGGCACCTCAATCCCCCGCCCGGGTTTTCACCTCCGCGGATTTCCCCTCCCCCACCCACTTTTGCTATTATGAAGTTAGTATGAAATGCACCGTCCACTGGCTCGGCCTGATTGAATACGAAGAAGCCTACGAAATCCAGACCTGCCTCCTCGAGGAGAGGCTGGCAGGCAGGATTCCGGATGCCTTGCTTCTCCTGGAGCATAAGCCTGTCATCACCCTCGGTAAATCGGGGAAGCTAGAGAATATCCTGGTCCCGCCGGAAGAGCTGGCAAAACAGGGGGTCTCCCTCGTCTTCATCGACCGGGGTGGGGATGCCACCTACCACGGGCCCGGCCAGCTCGTCGGCTACCCCATTATGGACCTGCGGGAGCGGGAACGGGATGCCCACGTCTACCTGCGCAGTCTCGAAGAAGTGCTTATCCGCACCATCAGGGACTTCGGCATAGAGTCGGGGCGCGACCCCAGCCACGCCGGGGTGTGGGTGGACAACCAGGAGATTGCCGCCATCGGGCTGAGCCTGCGGAAGTGGATTACGATGCACGGCTTCGCCCTCAACGTCAATACCGACCTGAAGCAGTTCACGCTCATCAACCCCTGCGGCTTCACCAATCGCCAAGCGACATCAATCTCGGAACTGGTCGGTCGCGAGGTGCCGATGGCGCAGGTCAAAGAGAGACTGCTCGCCCATTTCGCCGAAGTATTTCAGGTCGAGCTGGAAACGAGCAAAGATATTTTGGTCAGGAGCCCCGATTTCATCGGGGTGAAGGGAAGACTACCGCCCTGGTTTAATCAGAAGATTGCCGACCCAGATAAGGTGCTGCCGGTGAAGGGGCTGCTGGACGGGCTGTCGCTGCACACCGTCTGCGAAAGCGCCCTGTGCCCGAACATCGGGGGGTGCTTTTCCCGGGGCACGGCCACCTTCCTCATTCTGGGGAATGTCTGCACCCGCGGCTGCACCTTCTGCGCCGTAAAGAAAGGCTCCCCCACCCCACTGGACAATGAGGAACCCCGCCACCTCCTCGAAGCCGTCGAGAAACTGGACCTCAAGTATGTGGTCATCACGTCGGTGACCCGGGACGACCTTGCCGACGGCGGCGCCGCCCACTTCGCCAAGACCATCCGGCTCATCCACGAAAAGAAGCCGGACACTATTGTGGAAGTGCTCATTCCGGACTTCCGCGGCTCACGGGACGCGATTAAGGCAATCGTGGCGGCCCGGCCCGAGGTCATCAACCACAACGTCGAGACTGTCCCCCGGCTCTACCCCGAAGTCCGCCCTCAGGCCGACTACCGGCGCTCGGTCGAGTTGCTGGCAACCTCCAAACGGCTCGACCCGCGTATTATCACCAAGTCGGGGCTGATGCTGGGGCTGGGCGAAAGCCGGGAAGAAGTCATGGCCGTTATGCGCGACCTGCGTGAAGTCGGCGGCGACCTGCTCACCATCGGGCAGTATTTGCCGCCATCTCATCGCCATCACCCCATCGTGAACTTTGTCACGCCGGAAGAGTTTGCCGGGTACGAGACTACCGGCAAGGAAATGGGCTTTGCCGGGGTCGCCTCGGCGCCCCTGGTGAGAAGTTCCTTCAAAGCGGCGGAGCTTTACCACTGGGTCCTGGCGCGGGCGGAATAATCCTTCGACTTCGCTCAGGATAAACCTTTCGCGCAAGTCTCCTGCGTGGTTGTTGACAATCATATCCCGTTATGCTAGACTTTACTCTTGGTTTTCAGCCCTATGCGAGGGTTGAGTTCCAATCAGCCCTTTGCATGGCTTTTGGATGAGCGTAGCTCATCCATTTAAAATTGTAAGGGCAGGAGAATACCAGTGCCAACCATTAATCAACTGATACGGAAAGGCCGCAAGAAAATCGTCAAAAGGACGAAGGCGCCGGCATTGCGCTTTACCTTCAACGCCTTGAAGAACAAGATGGTTGAAGGCAAAGGTTCGCCGCAGAAGCGTGGTGTCTGCACCCAGGTCAGAACGATGACCCCGAAGAAGCCGAACTCCGGACTGCGCAAGATTGCCCGAGTACGCCTATCCAACGGGATGGAAGTCACCGCCTACATTCCGGGGGAGGGACATGAACTGCAGGAGCACTCCGTAGTCCTGATTCGTGGCGGTAAAGTGAAGGACCTCCCGGGTGTCCGCTATCATATCATTCGCGGCACCCTGGACACGACCGGTGTTACTAACCGCAAGCAGGGTCGCAGCAAATACGGTGCCAAAGCGGGTAAGGGCGGCAAGGCCGCAGAGACGGCAGCGCCAGCCGCACCCAGCACGCCCGCGGCCTAACGTTAACAGGAGCAGACCATGGCAAGAAGAGCCCGAATTTATACGAGAGAACAAACGCCTGACGCCAAGTTCAACAGCATCATCGTGGCGAACTTAATCAAGAAGGTGATGAAGCAAGGCCGGAAGCGCACCGCGGAAGGCATTACCTATGACGCCCTGGAGATTCTGCAGAAGCAGGTCTCCCAGGAAGCTGTTCCCGCTCTGGAGCAGGCAATCAAGAACGCTACCCCACTGCTCGAGGTCAAGCCCCGCCGCGTCGGTGGCGCCACTTACCAGGTGCCGGTCGAGGTGCCGCAGGAGCGCGGCCTTTTCCTGGCCCTGCAGTGGCTGCTCGATTCCGCCCGCGCCCGCAAAGGCAAACCAATGGCGGAGAGACTGGCGGCGGAACTGGGAGATGCCTGGCAGAACCAGGGCACTACGATTAAGAAGCGTGAGGACACGCATAAAATGGCTGAGGCTAACCGTGCCTTTGCCCACTATAAATGGTAAGGATTTTACTAACTTGGACTTTCAGGCTAAAAATCGAACTTTGGTAAAGGACAGAGCTGTGCCCAGAAGTTACCCATTGGAGCGAGTTCGGAATATCGGTATTATCGCTCACATTGATGCCGGTAAGACGACCACCACGGAGCGTATACTCTACTATACCGGACGTACGTACAAAATCGGTAATGTGGATGAGGGCACGACTGTTATGGACTTCATGGAGTTGGAAAGGGAGCGCGGCATCACCATTAAAGCCGCCGCCACCACCACCTACTGGAAGGACTACCGGGTTAACATTATCGATACCCCGGGACACGTCGACTTCACGGCTGAGGTCGAACGGAGTCTGCGCGTGCTCGATGGCGGCGTCGTCGTTTTTGACGGCGTGGCTGGTGTTGAAGCCCAGTCCGAGACCGTCTGGCGACAGGCGGACCGCTATCGCGTGCCCCGCATCTGTTTCATCAACAAGATGGACCGGGTAGGCGCCAGCTTTACCCGCACCGTGTCTATGATTGAGAAGCGCCTGAAAGCCCGGACCCTGCCCGTGCAGTTGCCTTTGGGCGTTGAAGAGGCTTTTGAGGGCGTCATTGACCTCGTTGAGAAGAAAGCCTGGTATTTTGACGGCAAACCTGACTCTGACCCGAAGGGAGTCCCCATTCCCGCTTCAGAGCGGGCGCTGGTGGAAGAGTTCCACCATAAGCTGATTGAAAAGCTGGCGGAAGCCGACGACCAGATGATGGAAGCCTTCGTGGAAGGCAAGACACCCACCCCAGACGAAATCAGGCAGGCAGTGCGGCGCGTCACCCTGGCCAACAAGGGCGTCGCCATTCTGTGCGGCACCTCCCTGAGGAACAAGGGTATCCAGCTTCTGCTCGATGCCGTGCTCGCCTACCTCCCCTCCCCTCTCGATGTGCCGCCGCTCAAAACGGTGAACCCGCGCTCCGGCGAGGAAATCACCCTTCCCGCCTCCGACGATGCTCGGTTCGCCGCGCTGGCCTTCAAGGTTGTCTCCGACCCCTTTGTCGGTCGATTAGTCTATTTCCGCGTCTACTCCGGCAAGCTGGAGGCAGGCGCGCAGGTCTATAACTCCACCCGCGATAAGAAAGAGCGCATCGGGCGGTTGCTCCTGATGCACGCCAATCACCGCGAGGAAATCGGCGCCGTGGACACCGGCACCATCGCCGCCACACTCGGTCTCAAGAACACCTTCACCGGCGATACGCTGTGCGAACCCGATGCGCCAGTTCTTCTGGAAGCTATCCGCTTCCCCGAGCCGGTCATCGCCGTTGCTATCGAGCCTAAGACAAGAGTTGACCAGGACCGGATGGGCGAAGCTCTACAGAAACTGACCGAGGAAGACCCCACTTTCAAAGTAACCTACAACCAGGAAACTGGACAGACCATCATCTCTGGTATGGGCGAGCTTCACCTTGAAGTTATCGTCAGCCGGCTCATCCGCGAGTTCGGCGTCCAGGCGAATGTGGGTAAGCCGCAGGTGGCTTACAAAGAGACCATCACCATCCCCACCCGCGCCGAGGGCCGGTTTATCCGGCAGAGCGGCGGGCACGGCCAGTACGGCCATGTCCTCGTCGAGTTCGAGCCGGTGGAGCGCGGCGGCGGCTTCCAGTTCGTCGATAAGGTCAAAGGCGGCGATATCCCCAAGAACTTCATCCCGGCCATCGAGTCGGGTATCCGTGAATCGATGGAGACCGGGATTATCGCCGGCTACCCCGTCGTTGATATCAAAGCCACCCTTTACGATGGCAGTTACCACGAGGTTGACTCCTCCGAGCTTGCTTTCAAAATGGCCGGGTCGCTGGCGCTGAGGCACGGTATGGAAAGAGGCAAAGCCGTGCTCCTGGAGCCGATTATGAAGCTGGAAGTGGTCACCCCCGAGCAGTTCCTCGGCGACGTCATCGGCGACCTTAACGCCCGCCGGGGGCACATCACCTTGATTGATACCCAGGGAGAAATGTATATTATACATTGCCTCATCCCGCTATCGGAGACCTTCGGCTATGCAACCAGCCTCCGGTCACTGACGCAGGGCCGGGCAACTCACACTATGGAGTTTTCACGCTACCGCGAGGTTCCGGCGGAACTCGCGGAACAGATTACGGAAAAGACGGCAGGAAAGAGACGTGGCTAAACAGAAAATTCGCATCAAACTGAGGGGTTTTGACCACAAGCTAGTCGACCAATCGGCGGCACAGATTGTTGACGCCGTGGAGCGCACCGGCGCGGTGGTGGCGGGACCGATTCCCCTCCCCACCCGCATCCAGAAGTACAGCGTCATCCGCGCCACCTTTATCGACAAAAACTCGCAGGAGCAGTTTGAAATCAGGACGCACAAGCGCATCATCGATATTATCGAGACGAGCTCGAAGACAATCGAAGCCCTGACCAAGATGAACCTGCCCGCCGGCGTTGAAATAGACATCAAGCTGTAGAGTGTGACTGAGATGATACAACAGATAATTGGTAAGAAACTGGGGATGACCCAGGTATACGGGAAGGACAACAGAGTGGCGGGAGTCACCGTCATTGAGGCCGGCCCCTGCACCATAACCCAGGTCAAGACCGCCGCCACCGATGGCTACAATGCCGTCCAGCTCGCCTTCGGCGCGGCCAAGCGGCTCAGCTCCGCCGAAAAGGGCCATCTCAAAGGACTGGGCGAGTTCAAGCACCTGCGCGAAGCCAGAGTGGCTGAGGGCGAGAAAGCGGAAGTCGGCCAGAAGATTGACGTCAGCATTTTCAAACCCGGCGACCTGGTTGACATCACCGGCCGGTCCATCGGCAAGGGTTTTGCCGGCGTCATCAAGCGCCATCATTTCAAGGGCGGCAAGGCCACTCACGGCCAGTCTGACCGCGCCCGCGCCCCCGGTTCGCTCGGTCCGGATATCCCTAACCGCGTGATGAAGGGCAAGCTTATGCCCGGCCATATGGGCAACCGGAGGGTAACCGCCCGGAACATTGAAGTCGTCCAGGCTGACCCGGCGCGCAACCTGCTTCTGGTGAAGGGGGCCGTCCCGGGCGCCGATAACGGACTGGTGATTATAAAGAAATCACGCAAGGGGAAATAACGTGCAAATTCCAGTTTATGATATTGCCGGGCAGGAAGTCGAGAAGATAGAAATCAGCGATGCTGTCTTCAGTGTGCCCTTCAATGAGGGCGTAGTGCACCAGGTAATGGTTGCCCAGCGCGCCAATGCCCGACAGGGCACGGCGAGCACCAAGACCAGAGGCGAAGTTGCCGGCAGTACCCGCAAGCTCTATGCCCAGAAGCACACCGGTATGTCCCGCGCGGGCAGCCGCCGTTCGCCAGTGCGCAGGCATGGCGGCATCATCTTTGGCCCGCATCCCAGAGACTACCGCCAGACAACGCCGAAGAAGATGCGCCACCTGGCGCTGAAGTGCGTGCTCTCCTCTATGGCGGGGGACGGCTCCCTCAAAGTCCTGAAGGAACTCAAACTTGAGGAACCCAAGACCAAAAAGATGGTCGATATTCTGACCGCCCTCGAGGTGGACGGTTCGGCGCTCGTCGTCACGTCTGAGCCTGAGAACAACGTCATTAAGTCGGCGCGCAACCTGGGGGGCATCAAGACAATGCCCGCCAACCTCCTCAACGTGGTCGACCTGCTTTCCCACAAGATGCTGCTGATGACGGTGAGCGCGGTGCGCAAGGCTGAAGAACTCTGGGGAGAGAAGGCGGCTTAAGGGGTGAATTATGATTCCGCTTGATGTATTAAAACGACCGTTGATAACGGAAAAGAACACCAACATGCAATCGCAAAACAAGTATGCTTTTGAGGTGGCCGCGGCGGCCAACAAACCGGAGATTAAGAACGCGATTGAGAAGACTTTCAAAGTCAAGGTGACTGATGTCAACGTGGTGAATGTTCCCGGCCGGATGCGCCGTGTCGGTCGCAAGCAGGTAATGACTCCATCGATGAAGAAAGCCATCGTTACCCTGAAGGCGGGGGACAAGATTACGATTTTTGAAGGTGTCTAGGACTCATTTTGGGGAGATTTGAATGGGACTGAAGATTTATAAACCAACCTCACCCGGCAGACGAGGGATGACCTCCTACTCTTTCGAGGAGATTACCAAGAAAGAGCCGGAGAAATCGCTCCTCCTGCCGCACAAGCACAAGTCAGGGCGCAGCCATGGTAAGATTACCACCCGCCATCGTGGCGGCGGCGCCCGGCGCATGCTGAGAATAATTGACTTCAAGCGGGACAAGACCGGCATTGCCGGCCGTATTGCCGCCATCGAGTATGACCCCAACCGTACTGCCCGTCTGGCCCTGGTCTACTATACCGACGGCGAGAAGCGCTACATCCTGGCGCCGATAGGTCTGAACGTCGGCGATATGATTAAGGCCGGTGAAGATGCCGAAATCAAACCGGGCAACTCCCTGCCGATGAAGCTCATCCCCGGCGGCACCCAGATTCATAACATCGAGCTGATTCACGGTCGAGGTGGCGTGATGGTGCGCGGCGCCGGCACGGCCGCCATCCTGGTGGTCAAGGAAGGCGATTACGCGATTCTCCGCCTGCCGTCCGGTGAAATACGCCGCGT
>Ga0315296_10001561_pt1 | contig 19957 bp, 22 predicted proteins | sample YL17G14_18_MG_FD_203921 | JGI IMG/M metagenome (GOLD analysis project Ga0315296, IMG submission 203921) | Sediment microbial communities from Yellowstone Lake, YNP, Wyoming, USA - YL17G14_18 | ecosystem: Environmental > Aquatic > Freshwater > Lake > Sediment | place: USA: Wyoming | collected...
TCTTTCTTTTTTATCACAAAATCAGCTAAATTTCCAACCTCTTTTTCTTTTGGCAAAAAGGCAATAAAGGTCCCGGCTTCTTTTGCCATAAATAAATCAGTGATCGAATCTCCGACTACAATTATATTTTCTTTTCTTAATTTATATTTTTTAATTTTTTCTTTTAAAATCTTCACTTTCACATATCTGTCGACTTTCTTTTGAATTTTGCCAGTATCTACTCCCTCTTTAAATTCTAGTTCAGTTCCTTCTGAAAAATTTAAGGGCAAAATTTTAATTAAAGCATCCGTGATAAATTGAGGATTGCTACTTAAAGCTCCAAGAATATGGTTTCTCGTTTTTAATTTTGCTAAACATTCTTTTACGCCATTCATTAAATGTTTTCTGCAATATTCAATTGAAATCTTTTGTAATTTTTTCTCTGAAATTCCTTGGTATAATTTGGCTAATTTTTCTAATCCCCAGGGGCCGGAAAATTTTCTTTTTTGCCATTCTCTCTCTATCTCTTTGACTTCTTTTTCTTTCCCCAAAAAAACTAAAACGTCTTTAAATCCCCCTAATTTAGTATTTAAAAGTACTCCATCTACATCAAAAATAATTAATTTTTTAGTCATATTTAAAAATTGTTTCACAAGATCATTTTAAAACATATAGCAAAAAATAAAAGGCAGAAAAATTTCTGCCCTTACGAATAGGCAATAGCTATTATTGAAATCCACAGCAACAATACCATCGCTGGCGAAAAGAGATCAAACCAAAATCGTGGCGATGTTAATGAGGGAATTTTCCAAATGTAAGCTGGTTGATATACTCTGAAAACTTTTTCAAGCTCTGTGCCTTTAACTTCTTCAAATATTCTATCTCTCCAGTAATCGACTCTTTTCCTACCCCATTTGAAAACAACTATCGAGGCTAGACAATATATTATCCCAATTACAAATAAAATCCCAATATATTCAATTTTGCCGATTGTCAAAAGAGCGACTGCCAGTGTCAATAAAATTACCTCGATTGTTAAAAATAGATTTCGATAGTTCTGGAGCAGGGAAGTTGCCGTTCCTAAACATTGCTGGTAAATTTCCACTTTCTGAAGTATTTCTTTTTCTAACAATTTATCACCTCCTTTTTAATGTGCGTCTATTTCGATGTTATTAAAACTTAGATAAATTGTCAAGTTTTAATTTTAAGATATTAACTTAATTTTTTAAAGTCTTTTTCTAAAATTTTTTTGATTTTTGGGAATCTTATTCCAGCTGCCGGATGATAAGTGGGAAAATAAAATTTCTTATTTTTTTTAATCCATTTTCCCCGAAAATCTTTCAGTTTTTCATCCGGAAAAAATACCAAAAAGGCAACTTCGCCTAATAAAATAAATTTTTTAGGATTTATAATCTCAATTTGCTTTTTTAAATAAGGAAGGCAGGCTTCAATTTCTTCTTTTTTAGGTTTTCGATTTTTTGGCGGAAAACATTTGATAGGGGAGGTAACAAAGATTTTCTTTCTATCAATTTTTGCAATTTTCAATAACTTATCTAAAAATTTCCCAGCTGGCCCCACAAATGGTCTCCCCGTTTTATCCTCCATTGCCCCTGGTGCTTGTCCTATTACCATAATTTTGGCCTTAACAGGCCCTTCTCCAGGCACAGTATTTTTTCTTGTTTTAAATAAAGAACACCTTTTACAATTTCTAATTTCTTTGTTTAATTTATCTAATTTTTCTTTCATTGTAAATTAGTAAATTTTCCCCACGGCCGTGGGTTTTAATTACTAATTAGGGAAGAAAGGCTGTTATCAAATAGCCAATTATTGAAAATAAGGCAATTGGAGGAAGAGCGGGAATAGGTTTTCGAGTTTTTTGGGAAATAAATATAAAAATACTAACTAAAAGACCAATGGTGGCAAAAATAGCAACGATTAAGGATTTTAGAACACCCCCGGGGACTAACGAGGAAACTAAAAGGAGCGGAAAAACAATATCTCCTCCTCCCAAAATTAAAAATCGCCCTCCAATTTTCACATCTTTTAAAGAGGTTTGAACTTCAGAAAGTTTTTGAGGCAAAATAATTCCGGAAATGGCTCCGGCTTCGATCATTTCCTTTGCCATCTTTATCATATGTTTTGTTTTGTAAACAGCAACAATATCGTAAATTGAAAAAATAACTAGAAGCCCGATAACCAAGAGCGGATCTAATCTCAATCCAAAAATACTGCCAACACCTATCATTCCAGAAATCAAAAGAAAATTATGAACTAAAACGTTTGGTTTTTTAAGCCACCAAATGATTAAAATAAGAATGGAAATAAAAGCAAAAATATCGCCAATCCAGAGCGACCAAAAAATCGTTCCGCCAAAAAAAACTGGCAAAATGAAAAAGGTTTTAAATAAAATCTCTTTGCCCGGGCGAAATTTTAAAAATCGAATGATCAGAAGAATTATCAAAAGTAAAATGGCAAAATAAGTTAGAATTTCCCAAAGAGAACCAGGTTCTAAGGGAATTTTTTGAATTTCGATTTCAGGAATCTGAGTTATCTTCCAAGAAGTGAGAATTCCTAAAACCAAAGTTAGAAAAAATAAAATCCCTTCCCAGAAGAAGATTTTCCTGGGTTCTTGAGGGAAAGAAGGGGATTCTATTTTTTCTTCCTCAATTTGCATTTTGAGATTTGGAGATGTTTTTGATAAAAAACCGGCTTGGTGTCCGGAAAGCTAATTTTTCTTTTTGGGTTTGTTTTAAAGAATATTTTTGTTCTTTCAAATCAATTTTAAAATTTCTTTCACTTTATCTTTTTTCTCCCAAGTGAATTCCGACTCTTCCCTACCAAAATGGCCAAAGCAGGCAGTTTTCCGATAAATTGGCCGCAAAAGATTTAATTGTTTCACTATTCCTCCTGGTGTTAAATCAAAAATTTTAGGAATAATTTCCAATAATTTTTCTTCCGAAACTTTGCCGGTTCCGAAGGTATCAATACCAAATTCAGTTGGTTTTGGGCCTCCAATAACATAAGATAGTCGAACCAAGCATTTTTTGGCTAAACCTGAAGCGACAATATTTTTTGCAATATACCTTGCCATATAAGCAGCAGATCTGTCAACTTTTGTCGGGTCCTTCCCTGAATATGAGCCACCACCTACCGGAATTCCCCCTCCATAACTATCAACCACAGTTTTTCTGCCAGTCATTCCTGTATCAGAAACCGGCCCGCCAATAACGAAACGACCGGTATTGTTAATGTAAAACTTTGTCTTTTTGTCTAAAAATTTTCCGCAAATTGGTTTAATAACTTTTTCGATGATATCTTTTCTCAATTTTATCAAAGAAACATCGGGGTCGTGATGGGCAGCGATAACGATGCTATCGGCTCGCTTTACTCTTCCATTTTCATATTCTAATGTGACTTGGGATTTACCGTCTGGCCTCAAATAAGGTAAAATCTCTTTTTTTCTAACCTCAACTAATCTTTGAACTAATTTATGGGCTAATGTTATTGGAAGAGGCATTAGCTCTGGAGTTTCTTTTGCAGCATAACCCATCATTGAACCTTGATCGCCGGCCCCTTGTTTTCTTGTCGCTGTTTTTCTAACACCGCGTGCGATATCCGGCGATTGTTCGTTGATGGTGTTTAAAACTGCTACCGTCCGATAATCAAAGCCGTATTCGGATTTTGTATAACCAATATCTCTAATTACTTCCCTAACTAAATTATTAATATTCACCCAGGCTTTGGTAGTGATTTCTCCGCCAACAATTACATAACCCTTGCTAACAAAAACTTCGCAGGCAACCCTAGAAAATTTATCTTGTTTCAACATTTCATCTAAAATAGCATCAGCAATAGCATCACCCACCTTATCGGGATGGCCGGGGCAAACTGATTCTGAAGTAATGAAATATTTTTTCATAAAATTGATAAATTAAAAATAATTATAACCTAATTTCTTTTTCAACACAAATTTAAAACACCGTGGCTAATCTTCTTTGAGCACCGAGCGGAGCGAAGGTCGAAAAGAAGACAATCTTCTTTGAGCACCGAGCGGAGCGAAGGTCGAAAAGAAGACAATCTTCTTTGAGCCTCGATTTTTTCTCGATTCGAGATTTGGGCTTTTTTGATTCCTTTTTCTATTATTTCCAAGGTCTTATCCATTAGATCTTTCTCCACCGGTCTCGGAGTCCCATCTTTGCCTCCAAATGCAAAAGAATATCTGGCTGGGTCTTCATAAGAGGGCTTGGCACCATAAATTATTTCGGAAACTAAACTCAAAGCTCGAATTGTTTTTGGACCAACGCCTTCGGTGGCTAATAATTGCTCGAAATTTTTAGGTTCTAAAAAGTGGACTTTTTCAATTGTTTTTTTTAACCTTTTCAAATCGAATTTTTCTTTCAAAACTGGATGCCAATGAAATTCAACGTCTTTCAATTCCATTTCGCAAAATCCGGGAAGCCTTTTTTGTTTTATCAAAGAATTCGGCTTCTCTGAAATCAACTGAATATCCCTCAGAAATGTTTTTGGTTCTTCTTTCACTAATTCTGTAGAAACTTCTTTATTATCTCTACTCTCTTTGGCTACTAAATTTAAAGGTTTAGCTTTAATATCGGCAACAATTCCGCTATGAGGTTCTTCAGTAAAATCTTTAACATTTGAAGAAAGCCAATGGTAGCGCCGGGCTTTTTGAATGGAAGGACACATGCCTTGTTGTAAAACTGTCCACTGCCCTGTTTTAGAAAAAATTAGATTATGATGATAGATCTGAAAAGGATTTTGAAAGTCTTGGACACAGGAACTATCTACTTTGGCTGAAATTTTACTAGCATAAACTAATTTTTTGATATTTTCTTCTGAAAAACCCAAAAATTCTCCCCAATTTTGAATTTGTTCAGGAGTTTTCCTTGAGGTTTTTCCTTTGCCACCACAGACAAAAATTCCTAATTCATTTTCTAAACCACGCAAACCTTCTTTTAACGCTCCTAAAGTGGTAGTAGTTAAGCCCGAAGAATTCCAATCGAATCCAATTACGCACCCAAAACTTTGAAACCAAATAGGATCAGCCAATCTTCTTAAAAATTCTTCGGTTCCAAATTCTTCAATAATGGTCAAAACTATTCCCTGGGCTAATTTTTTCATCCTTTCAAATAACCAAAAAGGACATTTCCCATAGTCTAAGGGAACTGTGGCAAAACCTGTTCTTGGCATATTTTTTAATTTTAACAAAAAACTGGCTTTTAAGCCAACCGAGAAAAGATTAAATTAAAACTTCTTTCCTTTCTCTGAAGATTGAATTTTCCAATTTTTTAATTTTTAATTTTTGCTCAATTTCCTTTAAAATTTTTGGGTCGGATTTGGTAGCTGGATGCTTTGGGACAAAAAGGGTGCAGCAATCTTCCTGGGGTAAAATGGAAATTTCAAAAGTTCCTATTTTCCGAGCAAGATTTATGATTTCTTCTTTATCCATTCCAATTAAAGGACGGAAAATGGGAATTTTAACTGTTTCTTCAATGGTGGCCAAATTAGAAAGGGTCTGGGAAGAAACTTGGGCTAAAGATTCGCCAGTGACAATGGCTTTAGCTCCTTCGATTTTGGCAATCTTTTGACCAATTCTGACCATTGATCTCCGATAAAGTAAGATTAAATATTTAGCCGGCGCTTGGGTTCTTAAATAAACCTGGGTTTTTTGAAAGGGAACAAGAATTAATTTACTTTTGAACTGATGATCATTTAATTTTCCAATAATTTTTTGGCATTTCTCAATGCTCTTTTTTGAAACCAAAGGAAAACTATGAAAATGTAAAAAAATAACTTCGCATCCTCTTTTCATTGTCAAAAAAGAGGAAACGGCTGAATCAATTCCCCCGGATAAAAAGGAAATCACTTTGCCACCAGTTGAAACTGGTAAACCGCCTAAACCAGAAAAAATATCAGTGAAAACATAAGTGTCATCTCCCCGAACTTCGACAAAAATTTCCTTATCAGGATTTTTTAAATTAACCTTTCCTTTGATGACTCTACCGATTTCATTTTCTAAATCTTGGCTCGTATAAGAATGCTTGCCTATTCTTCTTGCTCTGATGGCAAAAGTTTCTCCCTTTTTTAAAAAATTTTTGAATTTTTCTTGGCAAAATCTTTTAATCTCTTTTAAGTTCGGGGTCTCCAAATGGAAAACTGGAGAAAAGGAAACCAACCCAAAAACTTTTTTTAATTCTTCCATTGCCTCCTTTTCTTTTTCAGTCAAAACAAAAATTCTCCCCCTTTCTTTTTTAATTTTGAAGAGAATTTTTGATCTTTGGAGAGCTTTGATTATATTTTCCAGAAGCTTCCTCTCAAATTCTCTAAAAACCGGCTTTGATTTTAAAAAAATTTCCCCGTAACGAACGAGAATTTCTTTAGAGATTTTAATCATGAAGATTTTTTATTTTGTTTAGCGAAACGTTGATAGACCTCTTTAATTAATTTTTCCTGTTCTTTCAAATCTAAAACTTCTCGGCGAATCCGGGCTTTTTCTGTCCGAATATATTTGCGTAAGCTTTTCGGTAATTTCCTTTTCATTGAACTTAAAAAAAATAAAAAAATTCAACTTTGAATTGTAATTTTGCATTTTTAATTTAGCCCCGCCTTGCGAGCAGGGCGGGGCGCTTATTCCCCTTTGATTACCGCTAAAGGAACCAACTTTGCCACTTTTTTTGAAAGCCCTGCCTGGTGGACAACCTCAACAACTTCATCGATATTTTTATACGCCTGAGGCGCTTCTTCAGCAATGCCTCGCCAAGATTGACATTTAACAATAATTCCTTTTGCTTCTAAATTTTGAACTACTTGGCTTCCCGGGAATTTTCTCATTGCCGCATGTCTTGACATTGTTCTGCCGGCGCCGTGACACACGGTATACCAAGCCTCTTTTGATTTTTCTGTCCCTACTAAAATATAGGAGGAAGTGCCCATAGACCCCGGAATGATTACTGGTTGACCGACCTCTTTATATTTTTCTGGAATTTCGGGATGATTAGAAGGGAAAGCTCGAGTCGCTCCTTTTCGATGAACTATTAACTTTATTTTTTGTCCATTGACTTCGTGTTCCTCGACCTTGGCAATATTATGAGCTACATCATAGAGTAATTTTAAATTTGCTTTTTCTCCTAAAATCGATTTCCAAGCTTTTCTCACATAGTGCATAATCATATGTCTATTTGCCCAGGCAAAATTACAAGCAGCTGACATCGCTTTGAAAAATCTTTGGCCCTCAGACGAGTTAAAGGGAACACAAGCCAATTCTCTATCTGGTAATTTTATTCCATATTTTGGATAAGCTGGAATTACTATTTGCAAATAATCAGTACAATTTTGATGACCGAGTCCTCTCGAACCAGTATGAATTAATACTATAACCTGGTCTTTAAATAAACCAAAGGTTTGAGCAACTTTTTCATCAAAAATTTCTTCCACTTTATCAAGTTGACAAAAATGATTTCCGCTTCCAAGGGTTCCGACTTGATCCCTCCCTCGATTTTTGGCCTGGTTGGAAACACAGAAAGCATCAGCTTCTTCCATTCTTCCTTTCTCCTCGCAATTTTCAATATCTTCTTTTTCTCCATATCCTTGCCCTACTAACTGAGGAACTCCTCCCTCTAAAATTTTATTGATTTGTTCAATACTAAGTTTTATTGCTCTACCTCTGCCTAAACCAGAAGGAACTTCTTTTTGAATCTCAGTTGTCAATTTATCTAAATAAGGGCGAATTTCTTTTTCGGTATATTCAGAAAGTAATAATCTGACTCCGCAATTTTCATCGTAGCCCACGAAGCCGGGAGAAATGACTCCCTCTGGCAACTTCATTGCGCCCACCCCGCCAATTGGTGGACCGTACCCGGAGTGGATATCTGGCATGGCAATAGCATATTTAACAATACCTGGCATAGTAGTTGTGTTCACTAATTGGATTAAGGCCTCGTCTTCTACTTCCCGAAGCATTCCTTCTGAAATATAAATCCTGGCCGGTACTTTCATATCACTCCTGAAAGATTGAGGAATCTCCCATAACCAATCACTAACTTTTATGAAATCTTCTTTTCTCATAAAATAGTTATAATTTTATTTAAATATGCTTAAATAGGAAGCTTTATTATTTTTTAGGCGCCAAAGTCTCATTTTAATACTCCTTTCAGTTCTTTTAAGATGCGTATAACTTTCTTTTATAGAGGAATTTAAAATATATTTATCTTCCCGGGGTTCCCAAAATTTTTGGAAGATTCTTTTTATATTTTTTGGCCTTTTCCATTTTAGCGCTTCTTTTGCTTTTTTTAGTTTTCTTTTTAGAGCTAAACAACCCGGATAATATAGATACCTAATAAATTTTTGAGCTTTTTCTCTATTGAGCATGATATTATAAATATTATCCCTTCTATTTTTACTTAATCTTTTTTTTCTCTCCAGTAATTTTTTCAATTACGTTGAGTAAATATTCTTTTAGCTTTTCATTTTTAACAGTAAAACCAATAAAGGGTAATCCCTTTTCGGTAACTCCAACACTTCCATCACCGTCTATCAACCCCCTAACATAATCTCGCTCGCAAAAATTGCCCTTGGGTAAAGAGGTACTTTCTATTTTTCGGCCATATGGAACTCCTAATTTATAAAGTTCTTCTCTAAACTTCATATTATATATATTAAAAGTGCAGCTTTTATGATTCTCTTTAAAATTTGTATCTCGAACTCTTTCAGTAATTGAAGAATAAACCATAAAAAATAATTTTTTGAAAGATTTTAATATATGTAAATCTTCCTTGCTTAATTCAATACGTAATCTTCCTTTATTTCTTACCTTAAAAGGTTTATTTAAATTTCCATCTGTTTGTGCAAAACCAAAAAAATAAGAATGTTCAGGAATTTTAAGATTTACATATTTCATAGATTTTAGCTGGAACTTTCATATCCAACCGAAAAATTTTAGGAATCTCCCGTGGATAAGTATTAATCTTTTTAAAATCGTTTTTGGAAACCATATGCTTAATTTTAGATTAATTTTCCTTAATTGTAAATAAAAAAGCGCCTTTTTGGCGCTTTGATAAAATCTTGGTTTTATTCTGTTTTGCTATGTCCAAGGATCCTAATCATTTCTTCAGGAATATAAATACCACAGTTCCTGAATTTCTCCATTACTCCTCCTGGCAAAGGACTGAGCAGGAAAGCTGCTCTCATATAAAATTCTTCTAAAGGAGCTTTAAGAATGTAACTCCGGCTTTCTTCAGAAAGAGTAGATTTGTTGCCAACAATTGAGAAAGCGATTCCTCCAGCTGCTTTGTAATCGTAACACCACTTCAAGGTAGACTTCGTCTCGCCACTAAAAGAAATTAGTACAATGACATCTCCGGGCTTGGGAGGAAGCGCAAGAGAACCAGCCAAAAAGGCGATGCCTCCAACTACGATTTTAATATGCAGGGTCCTTATTGCTGTCATTTCAGCTACTTCCCTATCGGGTCCACGGCCACCAAAAACCGTTCTCTCTCTGCTAGCTATTTCTTCTACTAGTTCTTGATAATGACTTGAGGCAAGATATTCGTCAATCAACTCGCCGATTAGTTCCATTTCTTTTTTCATTGCTATTAGAGTTTCTTTCGCGCCTAGCCCCTTATTTATTACCTCTTTTATCTCCTGAAACAAAACCATACTGGCTAACTCGTACACGTCTCTCATTGTCCCCGAATCTAATGGGTTTGTTTCTTCTTTTCCTTTTTCTCGGCCTTTCAATTCAACTACTATATCGCTCTGTTTTGCTATCTCAGATTCAGGATGTGAAGTCACTGCACAAATAATAAACTTTTGGCTACCTGTTTCGTTAATATAGCCTCTGAGATCTTTAGCCATTTCTTTCGGAATATTTGTATCGCCGCTTCCAGAATTTATTAATAAAACAGTCTTACCACGCTTTTTTTCCAAATCGCGCGCCGCTTCTGTGATATTTCTCCAATGCCAACTGCTATCAGTTTCGGTAAAAGTGCGTCTTTCAATTCCTTTTATTCCGATAAGAAGAGCTGAACGGGATCGTCCTTCTCCGCCTAGAATAATTCTTCTACTTTCTCTTATCGCTTGTAAAAGTTTTTCGAGATTTTCTTCCTTTACTTCTCCAAGGTTTTGGGCAATTTTATTTATATAATCCACGCTTCGACATATTTTTTCTTCCATTTCCTTTCCTCCAAAATTTAAATGTTCTATTTTTAGACTAACTCAAAATCCTGAATTCGTCAATTTTTTAATTCATATGTCAAATAAAACCGTCGCTTCCCAAATACCATTTTTGTTTTGTCGAACATCTAAATCGTGATAGGTTACCCCCTTAATTTGAACTCCAATCCTTTTTATTTTTTTTCCTAATAATATTCCTTCAATTTCTTTTTCTGAAAATTTTTTAAAATCAATTCTATCATAAACCTCTTTATTTGTCTCGCAAAGATATAATAATTCGCTCAAGAAATCTATCAAAAGAGATGACAAATCTTGAGAAGAAATTTTGATTTCTCTTTTTAGTTTCTTTCCCCCTCCTTCATATCTAGCATTTTTAAACATTCCAATCATCATATTTAAAAAAAGTTCCTCTTTTGTTTCGCCAAAAGCTCTAATTTTTAAATCGGCCTTATGTTCTAGGATTTCATATTTTTTCATATACTCTACGAATTACCCTAGTCCGTCCCGTTCGCGGGACGAACGGGTCTAGGACGAATTTTTGCGCCCCAGAAGTAGAACGAAGTTCACTTCGGGGCTGCCCCGTAGCGAGCTGCGCTCTGCTACCGGGGCGAATATACGAATAAGATTTCATTTCTGGAGTTTCTGAAATTCTTCTTTAACTACTTTTCTATCGTCCCATGCTATTTTTTTACCGTCAGCGACACATATCCAAGGTTCGCACCCCTTACCAGTGATTATGATTGTATCTCCTGGCCGAGCTAATTTTAGCGATTCTCTGATTGCTTCTCGTCGGTCTAATATCTTCGTGTATTTTGAAATTTGAAATTTGAAATTTGAAATTTGTGAAAATCCGCGTTCTATATCTTCCATAATTTTAAGCGGATTTTCATCATATGGGTCTTCATTTGTAACGATAACTTCATCACAATATTTGGCTGCTAATTTTCCTAAAACCGGCCTCTTCCATTTATCTCTGCCACCGCCACAGGAACCTAAAACACAAATCATTTTTGTTCTTTGCTCTTTGTTTTTTGTTCTTTGTAACGTTTGATAAACTTTTTCCAAAGCAGTTGGGGTAAAAGCATAATCGACAAAAACTTTAAAGGGTTGAGAAATTACTTCTTCCATCCTTCCTGGAATTTTTTTAATTTTTTCTAACGCTTTTTTGCAGATTTCTAAAGAAATTTCTTGAGATAAAGCAACGCAAATTGCTGCTAAGGCATTAGAGATATTAAATTCTCCTAATAATTTTAAATTAAATTCAGTGTCGTCAACGAAAAATTTTAATCCAGATTGAAAAACTTGAATATTTTTGGTTTTAATAGCGGAGAATGGTTCTTCGCTTCTTTCGTTTAGGGCAAAACAAATTTTTTTCTTAGCCGGAAATTTCAAAAAATATTCCGCATTTTCATCGTCCAAATTAATAATATGAATTCCTTTTGTTGCTTTAAAAAGTTTTCCTTTGGCTTCCCGATATTTTTCGAAAGAACCGTGAGCCTCAATATGTTCTGGCGTTAAATTAGTAAAAACCGCTATTTCAAAATTGATAAATCTGTGGCGATGTTGTTTGATGCCTTCGGAGGTTACTTCTAAAACCGCATATTGACAACCATTCTCTACTGCCTGTCTTAAAAATTTTTGAATTTGAAATCTTCCAGGCATTGTCATTTTTAAGGTATTCAACCATTCTTTCTCTCCAGTTTTAAATTTTATTGAAGAAATCGAAGCAACTTTATAGCCAGCTTCCTCTAAAATTTTACTTGCCATTTCAACAACGGTTGACTTTCCATTAGTTCCAGTCACCCCAATCACCTTTAACTCCCAGGAGGGAAATCGATAAATTAAAACTCCCAAAAGGGCTGAAATAAAATGATACCAACCAATCAAAAATGATGGAAGGAATTTTTTAATTTTTTCTTTCATCCCTTTAATTTTACCTAAATTTGAGTAAAAATAAAATTAGAAATTATGTTCAAATTAAAAGCACCATTTAGGCCAACCGGTGACCAGCCTCAGGCGATTGAAAAATTGGTAAGAAACTTAAGAGGCGGGGCAAAACACCAGGTTCTCTTGGGAGTAACTGGCTCTGGAAAAACGATGACTATGGCTTGTGTGATTGAAAAAATCCAAAAGCCAGTTTTAATTATTTCGCATAACAAGGTTTTAGCCGCCCAACTTTACCAAGAATTCAAAGAATTTTTTCCTGAAAATGCTGTCCATTATTTCGTTTCTTATTACGATTATTATCAGCCAGAGGCTTACATTCCCCAAACCGATACCTATATTGAAAAGGATGCCAAAATTAATGAAGAAATTGATAGATTAAGACATGCCGCCGTTCAAGATTTATTAATCAGAGATGATGTCATTATTGTGGCTTCGGTTTCTTGTATCTACAACATCGGTTCACCTGAGACCTATCAAAAAGTTTCTTTGGAAATTAAACCTGGCCAAAAAATAAAAAGAAGGGGTTTTTTATCACACTTGACGACCTTACAATACCAAAGAAATGACTTTGACTTTAAACCAGGCACCTTTCGAGTTAGAGGAAATATCGTCGATATTTATTTAGTTACAGGTAGCGAGATTTTAAGGGTTGAATTTTTCGGCGACGAAATATCGCGAATATACACTAATATGATCACGAATCTCACAAATATTAGTGAAATTAGTGGGGAATTCGTGGAAATTCGCGAGTTCAGAATCTTCCCGGCTCATTTCTGGGTTACTCCCCAAGAAAAATTAGAAATTGCCATTGAAAATATAAAACTGGAATTTCGAGAACAAGTTAAAAGATTAAAAGGACAGAAAAAATTATTAGAAGCCCAGAAATTGGAACAAAGGACAAATTATGATTTAGAGATGCTCAGGGAAATTGGCTATTGCCACGGAATTGAAAATTATTCAAGACATTTAGAATTTCGACAGCCAGGCGAACCTCCCTTCACTTTACTTGATTACTTTTCGTATTCGCATAAATTCGCATATAATTCGCATATAAATTCGTATAATAATTTGCGTAATTTTCTTGTTTTTATCGACGAGTCCCATCAAACAATTCCCCAACTTCACGCAATGTATAATCAAGATAAATCAAGAAAAGAAACCTTAATTGAATACGGTTTTAGATTGCCTTCGGCTTTGGATAATCGTCCTTTAAAATTTGACGAATTTGAGAAAAAGATTGGTCAAGTTATTTATGTTTCAGCCACGCCAGCTGAAGAAGAAAGAAAAAAAGCCCTTCGACAAGGGCTTCGACTGAGCTCAGCCGAATGTCCTCAGGGTAAAGCCGGAAAGAAGTTTATCGTTGAACAGTTGATAAGACCAACAGGACTTTTGGAGCCTCCTATCGAAATTAGACCAACTAAAAATCAGGTTAAGGATCTAATAGAAGAAATTAAAAAAAGAATAAAGAAAAGGCAAAGCCCCGTAGAAGAATTTCGACAGGGAGTTTTCTCAAAGAAAACTCCTATTGCGAAAGCAAGTCGAAATTTCTCTACGGGGCAAAGAACTTTGGTTTTAACTTTAACCAAAAGATTGGCTGAAGAATTGGCTGATTATTTAACTGAAGAAGGAATAAAAACCCAATGGCTTCATGCTGAAGTGAAAACCTTAGAAAGGCCGCAAATTCTTAAAGATTTAAGAGAAGGAAAATACGATGTTTTGGTCGGAATTAATTTATTAAGAGAGGGACTGGATTTGCCGGAAGTATCTCTGGTGGCAATTTTAGATGCCGATAAGGAAGGATTTTTGAGATCGGAAACGACTTTAATTCAGACTATGGGACGCGCGGCTAGACATATCGAAGGTCAGGTCATTTTATATGCCGATAAAATTACAAAATCAATGGCTGCGGCTGTAAAAGAGATAGAGAGAAGAAGGAAAATTCAAATGAAATACAATAAAAAACATAAAATTGTGCCAAAGCCTATTATAAAGCCAATTAGGGAATGGCCATTTGTTACTAAAAAGAAAGAAATTGAGGCCGAATTTTGGCAGGTTCGAGATTTAAAACTCTTAGAAGATGAAATGAAAGAGGCGGCCAAGAATTTAGATTTTGAAAGGGCAGCTCAAATTCGAGACTTGATCCTTCAACTCCGTTCAGGATCAACCCCGAGGGAATCGAAGGGTTGATAAAAAAATTAAAGGGTTGATAGTTTTCAGTTTATAGTTTATAGTTAATTAAATTATGCCAATAACAAAATCAGCAAAAAAGGCCTGGCGCCAAAGTTTAAGAAAGAGGACGAGAAATTTAATTTATAAAAAGAAAATGAAAAACCTGGTCAAGGAGGCGAGGAAATTAGTTTTGGGAAAGAAAATTGAGGAAGCAAAGAAAATTTTGCCCCAAGTTTATAAAATTTTGGATAAGGCAGCTAAAGTTGGGCTGATTAAGAAAAATGCCGCTTCAAGAAAAAAATCCCGTATTGCTAAAACAATACTTCGCGATATTAAATCTCAATAAGGAGCATTTCTAAAGTTTCCTCAGGCTCCATTTTTCCGGTTTTAAGATTAAAATCGGCCTGAAAAATTTTTTGGTAGATTTTTTTTAATTCTGGTAGGGTAAATTTCTTGGCTAAAAAATAACTTTTTTTAATCAAAAAGGGGTGAAGATCGAGTTCTCGCAAAATAGAAGTTAAGGATTTCCCTCTTTCTATAAGATCTCTGACTATTAAAAGATTGCGAAATTGAAAATTAATCATTGCTAATAAATAAGCAGGGGAGTCACCTTTTTCCAAATGCTCTTTCACTAGAGAAAGGGCTTTTCTTTTATTTTTGGAAGCGATGGCATCGATGGTTTTGAAAATATCAACTTCAATTTTTGGTTTTACTAAAAGTTCAACGTCTCTTTTTTGAATTTCTTTTTCCTTACTAAAATTTACCAGTTTTTTAATTTCATTTGACATCTGCCAAAGGTCGTTTCCGACATAGCCTAAAAGTAAGTCCAAAGCCGATTTATCAATCTTGGCTGAATATTTTTGGAGTTCCTCTTTCACCCAGTTTTTCAAAAAAACTCCCTCTAATAATTCAAATCTTTGAGATTTGTTTTCTTTTTTTAAGTGTTTAAATAGCGACTTTCTTTCATCCACCTCTTCCTCATAAATCAAAATTATTTCTTTTGATTTTGAAAGTTCTTTTAAAAATTTTAAAAAATCATTTTCGATTTTGGGATTTAAAAGAACATTTTCCAAAACCATCAATTTTTTCTCTTTAAACATCGTAAAGGATTTAAAAGCGTCTCGAAAATCTTCGAAACTATCTTTTTTAAAATCAAAAAATTTCAAACTTAACCCGCTTTTGTGGATTTTTTTGTAATGGTCAATTATTTCATTTAATTTTTGTTTTGAACTGTAAGTATCAGGTCCGTAGAGAAAAATAATCATTATTTGTAGAAGCGGATTTACGCGGATAGCTACGCGGATTAACACAGATAAGATTTCCGCGTCTTTCCGCGTTGAAATCCGCGTGAAGCGAAGCGATCCGCTTCTATAAAAGTTGGCATTTGGGGCAAAAGTGAGCTGAACGACCATCGATTTTTATTCTTTTGATAATTGCTCCACAACGAGGGCATTTCTCGCCTTCGCGGCGATAAACTTTTCGCAAGGGATCAAAACCGCCTTTTTCACCGGTAATCCTTCGAAAATCGGAAATTGACTCCCCTTTGGCATCAATTGCTTTTTTTAAAATTTCTCTCATTGCCTGATAAATTTTTTCTAATTCCTCTTCTGATAATTTTGAAATATCTTTAAAGGGATGAACTTTTGCCTGCCATAAAATTTCATCGGAATAGATATTGCCAACTCCAGCAATGACCGTTTGATCCATTAAAACTTGTTTAATTTTTCCTTTTTTCTTTTTTAATAAGGCCTCTTTAAATTTTTCAAAAGTAAAATCTTTTTCCAAGGGTTCAGGGCCTAAATTTTTCATTTCTTCTGATTTTTCTAAAGCTTCTTTATTCCACAATTCAACTTTGGCAAATTTCCTCAAATCAGATAGAGCCAACTGCTTACCATTATTGAGCCAAAAAATCAAATGCAAAAATTTATTCATTGAATCTTCGGCTAAAGGTCCTGGGATTTGAGAAATCCATTTTCCTTTCTCCTGACGCCATTTCCCGAAAAGCAAATGCCCAGTTAATTTTTGATGAATTAGGAGAATTTTGTTTTGCGATAAATCAAATAAAATATTTTTTGCTCTCCTTCTAATGTCTAAAATTTTCTTTCCCTTAATTTCTTTTTCAAATTCTGAAAAATTTTTTGGGCGTTTAACCATCTTTTTAAAATCTGCCCAAACATCAACAAAGGTCCTTCCCAGGACCTCCTTGTTTAAATCTCTAACAATTGTTTCTACTTCAGGTAGTTCCGGCATAGGTGCTTCACTTAATCAAAAATTAATAATTGATAATACATAACTTAATTATGTATTTTTTATTTTTAATTATTAATTATTTTAGGACGGTTTTAATCTTGTCGATGATTTCACGGGGAGTAAAGTGGGCCTTAATCATATAATCATTGGCACCCAATTTTAACCCCCTTTCAACTTCTTCTCTTTGACCAAGGTTGGACAAGATAATCACTGGAATTTTAGCTAAATTTTCATCCGTTTTCATTCTCGATAAAACCTCAAAACCATCAACCCCAGGTAGAATAAGATCGAGCAATACTAAATCTGGATTTCCAGCCTTGATTTTTTTTATTCCTTCTTCACCGTCTACCGCCTCCACAATATCATATCCTTCTTTAACCAATTTCTGAACAATAAGTTCTCTTAAGAATTTATCGTCCTCGACAATGAGAATAGTTTTTGGCATAAATTTATTGAAAATTATTTAATTTATCATCGACCAATTTGTTGGACTACTTTATTAATAATTTGTTGTAAATCGAACTTGGTTTTAATAATCCAATCTTTTGCTCCCAACTCCCGGGCTCTTTTTAACTCAAAGGATTCGCCAGATTCTGATATAACAATTATGGGGATTCTTTTTAAGTTTGGGTTTTTATTTATTTCTTCCATTACCCAAAGACCACTAATTTTGGGCACAATAATATCAAGTAAAATAAGGTCTGGCCAAATTTCCCTTATTAATCTTAATCCTTCTTCACCGTCTCTTGCCACCTCAACATCGTAACCTTCTTGTTCTAGTTTTTTTTGAAGAAGATTAGTTATTATTTCTTCATCTTCAATTATTAAAATTTTGGGCATATCATTCCATTTTAGGTCTTGTTAAGGGTAAAGTAAAATAGAAAGTTGATCCCTTCCTCTCTTCCGCTTCAAACCAAATTCTGCCACCATGGGCTTCAACAATGTTTTTGGTCACAAATAAACCCAGACCTGAACCTTCGGTATCCATTCTGATTGCATTAGCTCCCCGAAAAAACTTAGTAAAAACTCTAGGTTGCTCGTCTTTGGAAATACCCATTCCCGTATCTTCGATTTTGAATTCTATCTCATTTTCTAAAAGTTCTGTTGAAATAGTCACTTTGCCACCGGGGAAAGTATATCTTATGGCATTATCCAAAAGATTTTCAATTACTAATTTCATCTTTTCTTCATCTATTAAGATTCTGGGTAATTGTTTTTTTGGTTCTTTAAATTCAAATTTAATGTTTTTCTTTTCGATCTCTCTCTTGTAAGAATCTATCACCGATTGCACAATTTCTACAAAATCACAAAAAATGCGTTGATAAATATATCTTCCTTCTTCAATTCTGGTAACATTCAGCAAATCATTAATTAATTCGATCATCCTTTCGTTTGATTTATAAGTTTTTTCTAAGAATTCGGACTGTTCTTTTGTTAGTTTTCCCAAATCCCCGTCCAAAAGCATTCTTAAAGTCCATTTTATTGCCGAAAGTGGTGTTCTCAATTGATGAGCGGAAAGGGAAACAAATTCGGTTTTAATTCGTTCAATCGTTTTTTCTCTGGTAATGTCGTGTAGAACAATTAAGGTGCCGATTTCCTCTTCTCCTTTTTTTAAAGGCACAATTGTTACTTCTAAAATCAAACTTTTTTTAAAAGCAAGTTCCCTCCTAAAAATTTTCTTACTCTCTTTGCCCAAAAGATTCGTTATGGCTTCGAAAAGCGGAATCTCGGAAAGTTTTGAAATCGATTTATCAATCACTTCTTTAGCTTTCATCTCAAAAAATTCTTCGGCTTTGGGGTTCATAAAGGAAAGCTTATTTTCTTTATCAAAAATCAAGATACCATCACTAAAATTATTAATGATAGCCAAAGTTCTATCTCTTCCCTCTTCTGCCTCTTTTCGATTTTCTTCGGTATCTTCAAGAATATTGAGTAGAGCGAAATAAGCATCTTCTAATTCTTTACGTCTCTCTTCAAGCGAAGTCTTGAGATCTTTTTTCAAATTTATTTTTTCTTCTCCTTTTGACATGTTTCTAATTTTTCCTTTAATTTTTGAACTTCTTTTTTAAGCTCAGCCATTTTTAATTCTCGGTCAACGGCTAATTTATAAAATCTCTCTAACTCTCCGATTTTCTCTCGGAGTTCTTTTTCTTTCTGTTTTGCTTGGGATAAATTTTCTACCAAATCCTTTGTTTCTTTAGTTTTTTTCTCAATTTCATTTTCGAAAACGGCTTTTGATGCCTTTAACTCTTCTTCTTTTTTAAATAGTTGATTTTCTTTCAAAGATAATTTATTAGTTCTTGTTTTCAGGGTTCCAATTGTATCACGTAATCTTTTTGAAAAAACATCGCCATAAAAAGCTAAACAAATCAAGAGACCAATAGTTAAAGAGATATTTGTAATGAAAAGAAGGGGATCTTGAGATAAAGAATAATAATTCAAAATCTTAAAATGGGTTAATAGTCCAAGAATGATATATCCAGTTATGCAAAGAAAAACAATTATCTGAGGATAAATTCCCTGGGTGAAAACGAAGTAGGAAAATATTATATAAACCATTATGATACCGATTCCCCCAAAGAATATGGTCTGAAAAAAATAAAATCCTGTTAAAAGGGTGAAAATTTCTATGATTTGAATAATAAAATAACCAAAATTTGCCTGAGAAACTGTTTGTCTCGACCAGACATTCTGAGTAAGGTATTCTGACAAAACATTAATGAATAATAATAGAGCAGTGATTCCGATCATTGCCCAAGGGAATTCAATGTTTTGCCATTTTAATATTAAAGAAAAAAGCAAAAGGACACTAAACAAGAGGAGATGGACTTGATTATTTCTGCGAATGCCAACAATTAACTCATCCAATTCTTCATTTTCTGAAGTGGGAAGTTTCTCCATTTCTTTATTCTAACATAATTTTAGAAATATTCTGAGGAAAATTTTAATTTTACTTTTAGGGAAGTCTCTCGATTAAGCTATAAAATTCAAGTTGTCTTAAAATCTGAGCGGTTTTTTCTTTGCTGTAATTTTGCCAATTGCATTTTTCTAAACTAAAATCAATTTCAACATTTTGATTAATTTTGGCTAAATTTTTCGAAAAAAAGGCTTGATCTTTGTATTCCAATAATTTATTTCTTAGATTAGTTTTTAATTTTTCGGATTTTTCAGTTTTTTCCGTTAATTCTTGATAAAGATTTTCCAAACTTTCGAATTCTTGCAAGAGTTTAATGGCTGTCTTTTCGCCAATGCTCGGGATCCCGGGAATATTATCTGAGGGATCGCCTTTTAAGGCCTTGAGATCGACGAGCTGTGAAGGCGAAAGACCATATCTTTCTTTCACCATTTTCTCATCATATAAAATTGTCTCTTTTACTCCCTTTTTCAAGGTATAAACTTTGGTATGTGGATCAATTAGTTGCAA
>Ga0315296_10001562_pt1 | contig 19947 bp, 33 predicted proteins | sample YL17G14_18_MG_FD_203921 | JGI IMG/M metagenome (GOLD analysis project Ga0315296, IMG submission 203921) | Sediment microbial communities from Yellowstone Lake, YNP, Wyoming, USA - YL17G14_18 | ecosystem: Environmental > Aquatic > Freshwater > Lake > Sediment | place: USA: Wyoming | collected...
TCCTTCTGCAGTCTGTTTCTGAATTTCATTTTATCCAAAGTATCAAGGTCATGTAGTTGTAGGAGCTTCTTTATTTCTTCTGGGGGGACAGGAGTTAATGTCATTGGGTTATTGGAAACTTCTTGTTCAAACACTTGAGAAACTAGCGGAGCCAAATCACCTTTGTAATGAATAATTGCGCTCCCGTCTCCCATTCTTTGACGTTGAATCTCTTGCTTGGTTTCTATTAACTTTTGGAGAAATTGACTCTTTTTTCGGGCTTTCACAAACGCTTTCTCAATGTATCCATCGGGCATAATAACCGTTAATTCACCACAGAGCCTACGAGAGACCATGTTTCATCCTCTCATAAATCTTCTAAGTTCTTTCTTGATGAGGTAGGGTTTCTTGTGTTTTTCTAGGGTTTCTATTGCTCTCGGTAGCTCATGCTGGTAGTAGCCTTCAGGAATCACGTAGCCTAACTGTTTGGCGTAGTTGAGAGAACCGAGAACGTACCAGTCTATGAAGTCGTGTGTGGCTTCAACAATTTGATGCGGATAAGTGACGTTTGGCAGGATAGGCTCGATACTCGCCCAAGTGTGTAATCTTAGATTGTGTGCGCTCTGCAACATTTCGATCCGTCTGCGATTGCCACCGCAAATTGAAGGTTCATCAGGAATAGCTACAACGGAAGTTAAGGTTGAGCCAATCCACAAGTCCATGCCTTTGTGAACCCAAGATGCAAAGAAGGGAAAATCGTTTTCGGCAATGCAACTTTTAGTCAGTAACATAACCTTATGTTTGGTAGTCGACAGGATTTCAAGAGTCTTCCGAGTCTTATGCTCAACAAGTTCCCTCGGCTGATATGGGTCACTTGTAAAAGAAACCACAATAGTCAGCTTGCGTTTACTACGAGCAAGACGCAGAGCTTCCTCAATGGGATGAGCAGACCGTATTCTGTGCTGCCAAATAGGAAGACTAGCCCAACAATACTTACAACGTAAAGGACAGGGCTGAGGATAAACAGTGATATTTTCCGAAGCGTACTCAACCGAAGTTTTAGTCATGTTTTCGCCTTCTCGCAACCCTGACAAAACATCCTCAAGTCACGCTGGTAGTAATCCTCGTAGTAAGGTCTACCGACTATAGTTTTCTTTCCCTGCAAACACTTGATACTGAAGCCATGATCCCATCGCTTGACTAGAATCTGCTTACCGCATGGAGCGTCTTTATGTATGATTTCAGTTGTCATGATTTTATCCTCTCTTTATGGCAGTCTTGGACAAAAGCGCAGTTATCGCAACGATTTGGACACGGCAAGTCGTTAGTGCAGATATACTCTTCAACGTGGACTTGCGGTTGAAGAGGAGATGATGTTGCTATGGGTGTGGCGATGTCTGGTTCTCGCCAAGTGCAGTAGGGAAGACCCTTACACTTACAGAGCTTTCTCTGAGCTACACTAAGACTCAAGGTTTAGACCTCTCCGCAGGTTACGAGTGGATTCGGAGCAGTTGTTGAGACCTTGATGAATTTTGAGGGAAAGCTCAGGCGATAGTCTGTTTCTACGGGTTTGAAGTCGTAAGCGTCTTCGTCTTGTCTTCCCATGTAGCCCTTCTCATAGCTGGTGACTCTTGCATCAAACCGTACAACATCGCCTTTCGTCAGCTTCAACGCCTCAAATCGTTTACCCATCGTAAACCATAAATGATCGGTTACAACCGTACCAGAAAACATATCCTTGACGGCACTTAGCAAGATCGTGGTCAAAACATCTTTGTAGCCTGATTTCTGACCGAACCGTTCAAAAACGCCTTCAAAACGCCTTCGCTTACCACACAACTTAGCAAGTTCTTCTCTCAGTTTGTTCGTCTCCATTTCCTCATTCTAGCAGGCTTGTACTCGCTTCGAGGTCTAGTTCGTACTCGCTGACCGCAACGAGGACACCGAGCTTCACCACTCCTGCCTTGAACAATACTTTCTAATGGAACCCATCCGCAGCGATTACAGTAGTCAGCCACGTCATAAGGCGAATTTAACCCGATTCCACGAAACCGTTTCATGCGATGAATAACACCTAACTTCAACGGCTTACCCAAGTTAGTCTACTCCTTTCTAAACAGTTCAACAAACTGTGAATATGATTCAGGGACATAGGCACAAATCAAGCGACAATAGGTTTGATGCATGAAAAAATGCAAGCCATGATGCTGATACAAAAAATGTTTCATACGCGCATAGGCAACTTGTGGAATCAGACGCAAATGATGGTCAGCGTGAACAAACGAGAAAGCACCAGAGAATTTAACTGAACCATTAATGCGGTTAGGCGTTTCGGAAGGGTTTAGGCTACCCTTTTTAGTGAAAAATAGCCTATCGTTCTCAGGAATCATGTTTTTCCACCGTCTATCATGCGGTAATCAAGAATAGGAGTAACTTTAACGTCTGAAGAATAGCCAAACAGTTCACGAATCGCACTCTCGGTTTTAGCTGGTTTAAGGCTAATGCGACCCGTGTAACCTTTCGCCTCAACACGCCAAACACGAAAGCGAGGCTCACTCAAGATTTCACTTCCTCAAATTCAATAGACTCGCAAAAAGGGCAGCACGGTTTCTCTACAATGACACGCTTCACATCAGGAGTGAACCCTACTGTTGGTGTTTTTTCAATGGTGATTCGAGCGAGAACAGGAAACGTTCTCTTGCATTGTTCGTTGTTGCATTTCCACTGAGTCAAGGTTTCACCACATCAAACGCCACTTTAGAGGGAAGGCGATAAGCTTTGTCTGCCTTGATGATTTTCCCCTCTTTCACCAAGACACCTAACCGAGTGTTGAATGAACCTTTGTTGATGTTCCACCCGTTCTCAACTGCCTCGTTCAACAGGTCGCTCCATGAAAACTCTCCTTTTTGCTTAGACAGTTCAATCGCACAGTAGAGGATTTGACCGTCAAGGCTAGTGGTAGGCATTTTAACGGTTCTGTCACCAGCGTCTTCAACCACGTAGGTGACTCGTTCATGCTGAATAGCTACGGTTTCTTCGCCCTCAACAGCGAGACCTTGCGGTTTCGGTAGTTTAGCTAACTCTTCACGCACAACCTCGGATACAAAATTACTGAGACCCTCGCCAAGCTTCGCCTTGGTTTGAAGACTGCTGATTACTGTGGTTTGACCGTTGACTATTTGCTGATGCTGCTCCAACGTTACATAGTTCGTTTTGAGGTCTTTTTCAAGTTGCGCTTTTGCTTCGTTGAAGATTTCTGTTCGTCTATTTGGGAAGTTTTTGATTTCAGCCTTTAGTTTCTTGTTCTCGATGTCTAACTCCTCATATTTTTGCCTATAGACCAAATCATCATCTCCTAATACCTGTGACTTTTCATATTCAATTATGAAGGGTTCAGCTAAGTCAGGGTTAGCTTCCCTAACGATTCGTTCAGCAACCGAGTCGGGAACACCGTATGGCTGCAGGTAGACTCGGCTAACTGTTCCATGCAAGCCATCAACCAAAATGAAGTGACCAATCTTCAAACTCTTAATATCCTGTTCGGTTACGGCTAAGTCGGTGATGTCGTTCACGGTGTGGACAGCATCATCAACTTCGTTAGATTCCATCTGTTGACCGACAACCCAAACCTTCACGTTTTTGAGGCTTTCCTTATCCACTTTCGTTAAGGCTTGGTCGCTTTGCCACACGATCTTGTCTTGACTTCTGCCCTCACTGATGAAGTCGCTCAACGGCTGCTTACAGATGCTCGAATAACGCTGAGGATTCCACTTATGATTCTCGTCTAGCACCAGAAGGGTCTTCTCGTATTTCAGGTCAGAAAGCAACAAGATAAGAGTCGACCTGACGATGAGTTGTTGAAAGGCTCGCTTCAAATTCGGATTCTTCACATGTGGAAGGCTGACAGGCATAATGTTGAATCCATCGTGTAATTGCAGTTCAGAAATAATGTTCGGCTGCTCAACTAGATTGACAAGTTTCTTTAATGTGTAATTGAGGACACGGAGTTTACCGAGGTCTTTCCCATGAATCTTAAGTTTGCCTTCGTCTGCCTTCGTTACTTTCTGGTCGATGTTACGTTGAATTTCACCGAGAGTATCAAATATTGCTTCCTCAATGATCTTGTCGAAGTAATACATCATTTTTGCGCCAACAACAGGCTCAAGCAGATTCTTGAGGTCTAACGGCTCGGTTGTCTCAACAAAGCAAATAGGAACGTCAGCGTTCAAGTCGGCATAATCACGCTTGTCCTTGCTGTTGTGAACTCTGATTTGACCTATACCTGCACAGAAAGTATGGTCGCCTTCTACTTCCAAATCATACAGATAACCACGATACAGCTTTTCCTTGATTTTTTTGATAACATTACGTTCTTTCTTGGAGTTTCTACACCGCTCATTGATAACTACTTGAATAAAATCAGGCTTGTCGTCTCTTATATGAACCGTGTAAGATTGTTCGGTTGTATCTTTGATTAGCCATAATAAGCTTGCTAACAGGCTTCGAGATACTGATGCAAAGCCACAGAACTTTTTGTTGTGAGGACTTTTACTTTGTCCATCACCATCATTATAGCCATCTAAAAAGGCTAATTTGATTTCCCTTGGTGCATTGAGAATAAGTGACGGAACAATTTTGTCTCTTGCATGTTTATGCAGACTATTAGGAGAATAGAATAAATTACGGAAGTGCTTAGCAATAGGTGTCGATGTTGTTTCAATGGTATATCCACCATTTCGTTCTGTCCACGTCATAGGATGGTGAAAGTCACTTTCAAATATGTGATTTGCTTTGCTTAATAATGTCTTGTCAGCATTAGCAAAATATATGTGGTTTTTAATTGTTACCCATCCTTCTGCACAGAAAAATCCATAGAGCCAAGCCAAATCTTTTGTTCCAATAAACAATCCTTGGTTTTGTGTAAAGTGACGTTTTGGCAAATAAGGCATCGAAAGTTTTTCACCTACTTTGAGGTCTGATGCTTTGCAGTTTCGGTTTGATGTAGCTCTGATCATTGGATGATTAGGAGAAACTTCGAGAACACCACCCACAGCATTAATTCTCAGTAGTTTTCCATCGTAAGGATGGCGAATCACTTTGCGGATTCGTTCCCATTGCCTATGCGAACCACCACCACAAATAGCATAAACTTCTTCATCCAAATTCTTGATCTCTTCGCCAGTGGACAGTTTCTCTATAGTTCCTTTAAACATGAAAAGGTCAGAGATTGGCACAATCTTAATGTTATCGTGATGTTTTATTGTAACAGGTTCGTAATGTGGTAAACTATCTATGATGAGAATTTTCCAATCTGGAAACAGTTTGTGGAAACGTAGTAGCAGCGATTTCATACCGAGAGTCTTACCGTGTCCTGTCATGGCTACAAAAAACGTGTGGAACAAGGAAAGGAATACTCTCTGTAATTTTTCGTCAAAACCAAACGGAATCTGAACCTTTTTGTACTCATCCTTACGATAATCGTTGCTCACTTTGTAGTCTCCTATAAATCTCTTTTACTGCGGAGCAATAATCTGGAGTCTCCAAACACCAACAAGCGAAATATTTTTTTATTACATCGCATAGTTCCTTTTCGTTCATGTACTCGTTGCCTCTTCGTGGTTGAAGTATCTGAATCCTTGACTCGGTTTGATGCGGATTAGTGGAATGCTGTGGAGAGGATGCCAGCTTTCGCTATGAAAATGAAGTTCCCTAACGCTCTTTCTTTTGCCCATTGCCCTGCACACAAAGTAGCCTCTGACAACTCCACCGACAGCAAAATACAAGCGAACCTCAACGCCTTCAGGAAAGTATATGTTGTCTTCGTTGTAGTTCCAGTCTGTTCTAGGAGCTTCCGCTGACTCTGAATAAACACCTGTTCCCTCGCAAGGTGGAAATAGAGCCGTGATTCGTGTCGGAAACCGAGACATTTCCCAAAAACAGTATGCACCATTGCGTCTTTTGCCGTCTTGTTGCTTGTGCCTAAGCACTTTCTCGGTATTGCAGACCAAAATCCCAACAACTTTCATGTCTCAATACCTCAGATTATCTTTCGCGCATGTTTGTACGGTCTTGTTTCGTTGTATTTCATCTCTTCAAGCAGGTGTCGACCTATCGGGATTTTCAAGTCTCCTGCCAAATGGATGCATCTAAGAATTAGACCTGCAAGCTCTTTGCCGAACCCTTCTTGATTGTCATCACGGTACTCTTCTTGAACCTCACCTGCCTCTCGGTGAATCATCGCTAAGGCTTCCAAAGGATTCAAGTCAGCTTCAGGGTCTCGCCTACCCCAAGCGATTCTGTGTCCTTTAGCATCTTGAACTCGCTTAGATTCAGACACTAAGAAATCAATCGTTAACATCTGCTGCAGTTTCAGTTCTCGATACTGCTCTTTCTGTAGACCAAAATCATAGATAGCTTGAGTGACTTTCCTCGCCCATTCTCTGTCAGATTCCTTCTGTTTTTCAGTCAATTTGAAGTATGGGCGATGAGCTAATTCCTTCCAATACTTTCTATTATCAGGATTGTCAAACTCAAGAAAGTGCCTAGTCCAATGAGACCACTGCAAATGCTCTAGCTCAGATACTATCTCTAGCAGTTCCTTATTGAACAGGTCAAGAAGATTCATGTTTGTACCTCTTCTTTCTTAGCATAAATCCCCGTTTTAGGTACTCGCAGATATTTCAAGAGCTTCAACTGTTTACGGTGAATGTTAAACCCGATTTTTTCAGCGAAAATTCGCAATGACCTCAAATCGGAGATTCCCACTGTATAATATTTGGAATTGGGGCGTTCGCTTATCCAACATGATGATCTAATGCTGAGCGCTGATAAAAGGGCTGGAATGTCCAAAGTTGAAGGATTTATTGTTGAGGCTTCCAATAAAGGAAAATGTAGCCCTTTGGATTTTTTGAAATGAATCGAACCCTCAGAATCATAAAACCCTCTAAGATACATTGCTTTTACTTTAGTATTCCCATCGAAAATTGCTTTCGGAATCTTCCAATTACGACTCCCAAAAGAGCCGTAAGATAGCAAATACTCGCTGATTTTCTTATGCTCAGAACTAGCTTCATAAAGAAAAATCATTTTCCCTTTCGGGTCTTTCTTCCAGCGACCATTCACCTTTGGCAGTCTACCAAATGCTCTGAATACTGCCTCGGAAAATGCAATCACGAAATCTTTATCCTTTGCTCCAAGCTTAAAAGACTTGGAAGCCCATTTATCCTGTCTAATGGAAAGGCATCCATCACCGCACAAAACGCCTAAGATATAGGCGACATCTGATGTAATTTCAAGGGGTAGTGTGCAGAAATGGTATGCGGAAATCAATCCAAGCCGCCATGCTTTCATGCGAATACTGTTGTAACTTTTTCCAAGCATTTTTGCAGTTTGAGCTACTTCTTGTTTGCTGTAGTTCTCTCGCAGAAGTTGGATGTCACCATTACTCCACATTCTCTTTCCTCTCTTCTTTTGGAATTGGCACAAATTCGCCTTGGCTAGGTGAATGCAGGTAGCCTTCCTCTTTTAGAGACCTACAACGTCTCGTTATGGTTTCTGCCGTGTAGTTGCTGTAAGGTGGATTTGGATAGCGCATTCGGTAGTATCTGATGATTTCATCGTATGTTAAGGGTCGCTGAAGTTTAGCTACCCAGTGTGCTATGACATCGTAGATTTGCATGGCTAGTTGATCGAATTGTGGCTTAAGCTCTCGGAAGGATTTTCCAGCCTCAAGAGTTTGACGAGTCAGCGCAGCCTTCAGGATACGGTTCTCTTTCATCAAGCGTATGATTTCTTTTCCTTGATCTTGAATGAGCTTCTCAGAAGACAACGCTTGGCTCATGCTATCACCGTAACTTTTCGCCATGCTTCCCGAATCTTACCGAGTACAAACGGCATATTCGTGTAAACGTCAATATTGCGAAAACGGAGAACCGTTAAGCCCTGATTCTCTAACTCACGATTCTTGTAGGCATCCTTTTCAAAACAGTTCTTCCCGAAAAAATGAGTTGAACCATCCACTTCAACCACAATGCAATCAGCAATGAGAAAATCAGCCAAGAAGTGACTATGCTCAGTCTTCACTTTCACCTGAGTTTCATAGGGTATGTCCTCTTGGTCTAAGGCTCTACGAAGCACACGCTCTGCTTCCGTGACACACATTTTGGTTCAGGCTGTCTCCCATCAGGTTATTTACTACGAGTATTCATACTCTCGGTAAGCTCGCCAAGGTATTCGCAGCCGTAGTCGTGAGCCATAAGTTCAGCTAGCAATCTTCGGTGACAATGCTCAGGACTGGACTCGAAGCAAATTAAGACGATGTTTTTGTCTAGGCTTTGTTCTGCCACTCGTTGCATCCACATTCTGCTATCAATGGTGTCTAGGCTGTCTAGGTAAGCGTCTCGATAACCTTCCCAAGTAATAGCACCTGCTTTAGCTAACCGCAAGACCATTTCAGGAGGCTCTACGGCTCGGTTGCCACGCTTCCGCATCACATAGAGGTACTCGGTTTCTTTCCCGTCAATAAGATAGGGCTTGTGGTTTCTGAACCAGCCGAGATAACTCGTAAAAAGAGCCATGACTATTTCTCCGCTTTCTTGATTTTTTTCCAGAACTCAACAACCGACTTGACCAGAAACCAGAACTCCGTTCCCTTTTCCATGAAAGAGTTAACAAAGCCGTACGTCTTGAGGAAAGCGAGCGCAATCTGAACTTTCTGTTCTGAGGGTATGGGCGTATGGCATTTACTACGAAGATACCCTAGAACCTCATTGAAACTGTGGCTTTTTCCGTCTTCCAAACAGTTCAGTATTTCATCTATCAAGTTAGTTCACCTTTTGAGGTTGCTTTCCCTTAGTTTGGCATCTTGGACACTGGTTTTGTTCTGTTGGTTTGGCTGAATCTGCCTCAAACTTCTTTCCGCACGTATCACAGCGTATTTTCATTTTTTTCGTGGTCTCTCCTATGATGGTGTTCAGTTACCGAACACGATGGGTCAGCGAGGCATGTTGAGCGTGGAGCTTTACGGAGTGAGAGGTGGGAAGAAGTGTTTGCTCCCGACAAATTGACATCTATGCTCAACATGCCTTTTCGCCCCTTCATTACACGGATACCTCTAGCAATTCACGCAGAAAGGCTCGAACTTGTAAGATTGACCAGTTGGTTGCCATCCGTACATCTTCAGCTAGTTCAAGCAGCCGAGAACGGAAACGCTCACGGTCTTGCTCAGACAGATCAGCGTCATTTGAACTGGTCGCTTTCGTTTCTTCTGGAATTGTCGATGTAACAAGGTGCTGCATTAGTTCCTCGGTTATTGCTTCATTTCTATGGGTTGCTTCCACTTCTTTTAGCGTGATGCGATCTTTCGTCAAGTATTCTCTCTGTTTGGCTTCACTCAATTTACTGAGAGCGTAAGCTGTTGAGGGTCTAAGTTTGTCGTGTAAAAGTCGAAATTGCAGGTCTGGATGCAACGATAGCAAGCGTAAGCGTTTGCTGATCTGCCCTTGTGACAGCTTTAGGAGTTCGCCCACTTCTTCTTGTGTGTGAGTTTTCATTAGTTCCTGAATCATCAGTGCTTCTTTCAGTGGATTCCCTGACTTGTGGTAGCGATAGAGCAGTGCCTTTGTTTTGATGTCTTTTTGTGAGCCGATTTCCTCAAGCTTCGCTGACTTCATTCTTCCACAACCTCAAGGTTAAAATCAGATTTTCCGATCCATGAACGCATCGCCCTTCCTCTCTTGTTTTGTTCGAGACCTTTCTCAAGCTTCAGTTGTTTTCGTTCTATCACGAATCCGACTTTTCTCGCAAATAGAAGAAGATTTGGAAATCCAGTAATTGACAGGCGAGCAATAGGCTTGTATTTCGGATCGTTCTGTTTGTAGATATGAATGGAAGAATCAATGCTCAAATCCTTTAATAGTTCATGGCAGAGATGGATTGTCTCGAAGTTTGTGTTGCTTGCGCTTATTTCATGGGTTCCAACATAGCCTTCACTATCAAAGAAACCCTGTAGGAACGCAGATTGTGTATCAGATAACGCCATACGGAGTTCTTTAAAGTCGAAATTAAGGATAAAGTTAGAAAGTTTCTTGAATCCTACAGCAAAGCGGTAGATTCTTGACCATCGAGGGTTCCTTTTGTCTAAGTCTTTAACTGCAATTTTCGGCAATTTCCGTTTGGTGAAGACTCTAAGACAGTTGCGGAAATGCTGAACGAACTCCAAGTCTTTTGCATCCAATGATATACGCCCTTGTGTGATAGATGCATCACCTTTTAGAGTCCCAAGAACATAGGCTAAACTTGGACTAATCGTGGAAACACCAAACAATTTGCGACCATTTTCACCTCTAATCGAGAGAAGATGTTTGAGCATTTTTTCCGAGGCTGGCATACTCTAGTTCTCACTCTCATTTAGGAACGGCATCTAATCGAAATCCTGCTTTCGTGATTCGTTCATTCATATTCACTGGCACTTTGCACTGTCTGTTTACATATTCAAAATGCCAACTAGAAAACGAGAGGATTATTCCACTTGAATACTCGTCAATAAAGGCTTTGGGTTCCATAGGCTTGCCAGTATAGTATGTTGCGGATGGAGTCGTAACCTTCATCATCAAGATTTCTTTATTAGCCTCGACATGATGCTTATCGCCAGCATCAAGCAAAGTCGATAGTTGCCATAGACTTTTAATGCACTCATGAGCTTCGCTGAGGTCTTTTGGACACTCCACGCAATCTAAGCGGTAATGAAAGTTAGGTATGGCTCTTGCATGAACCAGAAGCAGCTTAGACTTGTCAGGAGTCAGTACGCTTGGGTCAAAGTTTAGTGGAATCCGTTTTGACACACCCATGTTTCGTGTTTCTTCCACGAAGTCGCTGGTAAAAGGATAGTATTCCTTGCCTATGCCCAGTACAACATGGTTTACTTGATTGGAGTCCTGAATCAGCATGGGCGCACGAAGGGTCTTAGCACCATGCCAAGCAATCACGGGATCAACCAAAAAATCTTCAATAGGCTTACCGAAAGGCGAAGTTTCCACACAGCAGTAGAGAGCGTTCTCGACTCTTGAACCACAGCCACGATCAGTCATTGCGTCTTTTCCTTCCCGTTTGGTTGATATGTTAGGCAGTTGCGAGGTTGACTCAACGTTTTGTGTGCGGAGCCTGTGAGCTTGCGGTCTGCTTTTGGACAGTAGCCTGAGATGTTTTTCACCGTGATTTTGTCCTTGAAGGCACAGTCACAGCAACGCACAGAGACGTTGACCCTTGCTTCAAGACGGTTAACTGCCTCTAAGCCACGTTCAATCGTAGCCAAGGCTTCACTCATGGCTTAGACGCTTCTTGCTCGGTGATTTCTAGGTATTTGTCGTTAACTAATGTTCTGAGAACCTCTGTGTTCGCCTCAAGACCGAGATGTTTCTTGACTTTTTCAAAACGTTCAACCATGTCGCCTTTGAACTCAACTCGGACATTGATCGGTTCAGATTCACTCATTTAGAGTTCCTCTGGTTTCCTCTAAGTTACTCTGTTTTCCCTTATAAGACTTTCTAAGACACTAGAAATACGAAATAGAACTAGATTCCATACGTGTTTAATAGTATGAGGTAACTTAAAGTAACGTGAGAAAGGCGTAGAAATGTCCAAGGAAGAGACGAAAAAGGAAGGTTACAACGTAAGAGTCTCGCTAGAGGGAGAAATGGCTACCAAATTCACAGTTGTCAAGAAATTTTACGGTCTCAGAAAAAATGCTGACCTACTCAGGCTATTAATAACGTTGTCGTATGAAAGAATCATCAAAACAAACAATTCAAGAAACAACTACACAGAAGAGAAACCGAAAGTTCACTAAGCTTCTGAAAGCTTCCGTTCAATCCTCTCAATTCTACTAAGTGCATCCAAGATTTGATTCTTCTTGCTCAAAAATATGCGGTCTTCCTCGCTAAGTTGACTAGACTTCACCTGCTGCTGCAACTCGCTAATCTTTTGCCTCGAAGACTCCAATTCACCTGCAAACTCGGCTCTGCTGATCTTTCTAGGCTCTTCTGACAAAATGTTCAGGTAAGGTTCAGCGATTCGATAGACTTCCTCAAGAAATTCAGGGTGCAATCTCATCACCTTATTGTATAGTAATGGGTCGATTTCGTGTCCCATGCAGAAATCAGCAAGTCGCAAGTCTGCACCAGAATAATGCCACTCGCTCTTGAAAGTATCACGCAGTTCATGGCAGCCAAAATCATAGCGAATCGAACCACAATTCCTCGGTGTAAAACCATAAGCTGTCGACGGAGTTAATGCTCCGCACTTTCGGCATTCATAAAAGACCTGTTTCCTGCCATCAGTCTGTTGCCTGACAGGAAACGCGTCTGAGCCACAATTCTTGCATGGTCTAGGCTTAGGCTTCAAAACTCCTGCACTAACACAAGCAGAATGAAAGTATGTTTGGAGATTATCGTTAGAAACAGGTCTATTGAACTCGTTGAGAAACAAAAAGCCATGACGCTTATGCAGATGCATGATACGCTTGATACAGTTGATTGCATCTTTCCCGATCATAGTGGCAAAAGGCAAAAGGTTAAGATTACGTTTTCTTCCAGACAAAGTTAAGCGAATGCGATGTTTACCGAGAGCGATCTGCTCAACTATGAAATTGCTGAAATGCTCATTCACAGAGATAAGCTCGGCTTCGCCCATGCCACCCTGAAACATGGTCATGAAAGCTGCTCGGTAACGGTCATTACATTTGAACAAGACCTTATGCAAATCCTCAACGGACAACTGACCGCAAACAGGTGCAATGTCGCTTTTCAGTCGAAAACCACGATCTAAAGGCAATTCACAATGACTGTGAAGAAAATAACTCCGAATAGCCGACAAACGAGCCTTCTTAGTTCCCAATCGCTGATTCTGACGCTGAATGAAAACTTGAGCGCAACTCAAAATCCGATAACGCTCACGACCCACAGCGTTCTCCTGAAAGCGCAGCAACTCTTCAGGACTCATGTTAGCTAGGACAGGATCACTCTTCAAACTCTCAGTGCAAAACTCGTAGAAAGTCTGCAAATAATAGCCTCTAGTCCCCTCAGCAATACCCTCAAACCACAACTGAACACTAGGAAAACCATTAACCCAACTAGAAAGACTACTACTCATCCAAACCACCCTTACCATCGGTAAGGCAGGCAGTAACTATATAAAAGGTACGTCTTTCCGCAGCTATAAACCATTACAGACCAAAAAAGACACAGCAAATACACTCATTTCTTACCACCTTATGACTTGGAATGTTTTGCCGTTCAAGTCTCCGTGTTTCTCATTGAACCAGCGCATCATCTCCAGAGCGTTGCCAAAGCCATCTTTCTGCGCTAACTCCTCAACTCGAAAATCCATAAGAGTTAAGATGGTTCCGTTAGGCGAGGTTTGATCCACCCTCCAAATAGGCTTACCAGAGTCAAGCCAATCCTCGAAGAACTGCATCGTAATCAAGAATGATTCTGTGCAGACCTCTTTTCGGATGAGTTCGCACTCTTTTGTACGTTGTTTCCAGTACAGGTAAAGGGTGTCACCGACTCTGATTGGTCTTTTGCGAAGCGCACGGATTGTCTGACGCTTAACACCACTCCGAACCTCATTCTTGAAATCGCTGAAAGAAAGAGCAGGACACATAACTACGCTTTCCCTTCCCATGAAGCTAGATCAAATTCTGTTCTTTGCATCTTTTCTCATATTCCTCTTCGCTTGCTTTTGCACAGAGAGGGCAGTGCAGAGCGTCTAACTTATGCACGGTTCCAGAGCCGTCAGCCCATGCTATGTCGGAATGCTTGTGTTCTGCGTGGTACTTTCGCCAATGAGATCGTGCGTGACTTTGCCCTGCAGCCAAAATAAAGCCTTGATGCCCAAACCTCAAACACCAAAACCTATCACAAGAAGGAACAAGACACTGCATCTCCGAAACCTTCGGCTTCTCACTCTTAATGATAGTTAGAACGGGAGAGAACTCAGTCATTTCTTCCCCTCAGTTTTTTCTATTTTGGAAATCTTGAACTTGAGACTCTCGCCAAACCTTCTTTTCAGACCCAAACGAACAGCAATCATGTTGGCAAGAGCGTCTGCAGGCATGAGAGGGCTGAAGCCTCTACCTTTCGCCTTTTGGTCTTCAAATATCCAGTAGCCCATCTCAGAAACCTCAATGATTATCTCATCTTTAGGTTCAGGAAAGGCTCTTTCTTTTCTCATTTCGTTTGTCTTCTCCTCTCTCTCTGCTCTGCCCTGACCTGAGCCACACTCTTTTTACACCATTTGCACGTCAAATCAGGAGTCAGAGATCGTGTCTGAGGTTCCCTGAAGTAATGCTTTCGTCTGCCCTTCAAACATGGACTTGCTAAGGGCTTTTCAGGTGGCAAATTTGGAGCAATGTAGTCATCGTAAATCTGTTGAAACCTAAGCTGTGCAGGTGTAAGCGGTTTCTTTCGTCTCAAGTTTCTCAACTACTCCGTGTCTGTTTCATCGAGAAGGTCAAACCAACAATTACCACAGAGATAATCACTGGTCTCGCCTGAGTAGAGACGTTGTTTTACTCTCTGCGGAACACGGCTAAGAGGATACAAATAACCCATTCTCAAAGGATAACCTTCAGGTGCTACAGGGAACTCCTCATGACAACGACAACACCACTCGTTTTCACTCATCGCTTCGCCTTCTCAAATTGCCAAGGGTCAACATTCTCGCCACGCAGTTTCGCTCGGTAATAGTCGATGCTTGGTCGAAAGCCAAACCGCTTCAAGTCAGCATCAGAGTTGCCGAGAACCTCAGTATTCTTATCGTAGTCAAGAGCAGGATGTTTCAAGGTAAAGTGACCACGCATTTGAACGTGGAAAGCGATAAAACCCTCAATCTTACAACGCATTATGTCTGCCATTGTTTAATCCCACCACCACGTTTTTCCATACAACAACCGCATAAACCAGCACCGCAAATGTGATTCATCAGCAAAGAGAAAATCATGCAAATCTTCCAACAACCATTTTATCTTTAGCGGTGTCCTCATTATGTCTGCCGTATGTCATCCCTCTCTTTAGTTACTTTCATGACTTTCCAGTTTGACACTTCAGAGTGATGTGCCTCAAAAGTCAATTCCTCATGTTTCTTGCAGAAGTTTGGCAGCTTCAATTTATAGCAACTATCAGGGGCAGGCATGTCATACTTGGTTGTGCCTTTACCTCTTACATTAAGCAAATCAGCTTCAATTAAGCTCTCAGCTTCTTCCTCATCAAGCTCAGTTGCTTTTATTATGTCAAAACCTCTGGTAATCCTACCTGCACCGTGAATCCACCAAGACACCCTGAAACGTGATAGCTTCTCTAATCCACGTCTGCACAGCATAAAGGCTCTATCAACTCTGCCGTCATCCCATTTGACAGAAGCAAAGTACAATCCCCATTGACTGCCATAGCCACCACGCCCTGACCTATACTCCGAATCAGAGAGCAACGTTCCCTCTCTACCATGAAAGGTGATTCGATCTCCCTTCTTGAAATCCTCGTAGTCAGTCATTTCGATTTCCTCTCTTTTTCTCTGACGTGACTTCGTTCGTCTCATCTAACTTTTGTTTATTCTGTGCCTTCACTAGCTCATTTCTGATCGCAGAACGCAAGAAATCTGAGAGATTTAGATAAAGACCTCGTTCTATCAATGCGTCAATTTGCTTCCGCACTCCTGATGGAACACGCACAGTCATCGGCGTCTCACTCGATTCTTGATTTGGCATACATATTTAAACTGCATAAGTCATATAAATTACTTACGCTTGTCATACACTAGTAAGACAAGAAAAGGTGGTGAAACAAGCATGGATTTAACTCAGGGCATAATCGCATTGTTCGGAGTGGCAGGAGCTATGGTATTCTTTGTCGGCAGCCTAATACTGATAAAAGGGGTTCGTGAGAAATACCTAAAGTAGCCTGTTGCCTTGACCGAGAAGACAGATAGAACATTCATCTAGTACAATCATTCACAAGCCTTTTGTATGAAATACCGATAAACCATACGAAACGGAGGACATAAAAAATGAAAGGACACAAAAAAGCCCTAGCGACTTCTCTGCTATTGCTTTCAGTTCTCGTAGGCGTTGTCTTAGCTGTTAATTGGCATCAACTGTTTGAGGTTCACACTGAAGTCACGGCTGAAGAAGGTGTGCATGTGTGTTTCGCCTCAGTTAACGGTGGCGACTGGTATCCTGTCATAGATGCCTCAACCTACTACGCTACTTTAAAGGCTGGAGACGTTGAACGTTTCTACCTGAAAATTCAACATGAAGGCGACACAGCCATAACCTTGAAGGGAAAAATAGCGTTTCCACTTGAACTAGAACTCTACGCTGTGAATCTACCAGAAGGCGTATCAACATGGTGGGAAGACAGCAGCTATTTCATGCAGTACACGATGCAATCTGGGATCATAGGAGACGACTACGCCATCTGGATTGAATACCGCTTAGTCGGATGGGCAGAATTGGAAACCTACACCATAGACTTTACGATGTGGCGAGGATAAAAACCTCAAAAACAAAACTCCATCTTCCCCTCTTTTTTTCGCCTCTTTTTGATGTTACATTATTAATTGTATTCCTACACAAATCCACAATACTTATATGTGTATGTGTGTATATACTCTTTTGGTGATTTGGATGGCTAAGACAACGTTTGTTATTAAAAAGGTCATCGAAGTCGAACATTATTTTAAGGTCGAAGCCTCAAGCCTGAACGGAGCGATACGCATAGCCAAACGAAGAGAAGCTGAGGGAAATTTAAGCGGTCTCGAAGCCACATGCGAACAGGATACAAACGTAGTTGTTTGTATTGAAGTCGCTAAAGAGTGGAATAGCGGTCAACCAGTCGGAGAAAGCAAAATAGTGCAGTGAAGTGAGAAAAGTGAGTCAACCGAAAGTAAGACGAATTGACCCTCATTCAGAGAGGGGTCTCGGTGGAACTTATCACGCTCAAGCTGATCTCGGTCAGACCTATGGAAGTGGCTACAACAAGTATAATTGGGCTTGTGCGTTCTGCGGAACGGTCTACCTCAACAGGTGGAAAGCAGAACAATGTTACAGTAGCCATGCGGAAACTCAGACACAGAGGGAAGACCCGTTCAAAAAGAGCATGGAACACATCGAAGGAAACGAATGGTGCATGCATGAGGAATGCCTAAAGACGAAGCATTCTCATTGCCACAACAGTCCAGACGGTTTGCATCATTTTGTCGGGGCAGCCATGACTCACAAGTACTGTGAGTATTGCTTATTGATCTGGAACACGGCAATCCATGAGATGCTCGTAGTAAGAAGATTAGCTTTCAGATCGTGGAAGTTTGTAGGGGAGAAATGAAAATGCCACGAATCAACATAGTCTTAACTGATGATAATGAAGAGTGGTTGCGAAATCACATACACAGAAAAGGAGACATGAGCAACATCATCAACGCACTCCTAGACCTAGCTCGAAAAGACGTGAACATACAGAACCGAGCCATACGAGAGAGCAAGAAGGAGAAGTGAAACAACCATGAAGAGTAAGACTTGGTTTGAAGTGGACAAGAACGGTTTTGCTCAGATTCAGGGTGGCAAACCGTTAGCCTACATTCCAAGAGAGTTGACTCAGAACGCTTGGGATGAAAACATTACCAAGTGCCAAGCAAACCTAAGTCACGCAAAAGCAAAATGCAGGCTCACGGTCACAGATGATAGCCCTGAAGGATTCAGAGACCTAGCAGACGGTTTCACACTATTCAAGGACACATACAAGCGAAGTGACCCGACCAAAAGAGGCAGATTCAACTTAGGCGAAAAACAGGCGATTGCACGATGCACATACGCTCGAATTGAAACCACGAAAGGCACAGTAGTCTTCGATAAGCATGGAAGGCATACGCTACGGGCTAAGAGAGAGAAAGGAAGCCAAATCGAAGTCGTGTTCCAAGCGAACAAGGCAGACTATGACGAAATCCTCTCGGTAATCAAAAGCTACCTGCCACCAAAACACATAAGGTACGTGGTGAACGGAGAGCAGGTTCCAAGCAGAGAGCCTTTGAAAACGGTTTCAGCCACGCTCATGACTGAGAACAATGAGCAGGGCGTTTTCAAGCGCACGTCTCGCAAGACTGAGATTCACATTCACAGTCCTCTCGGTAAAGCCTACCTGTACGAGATGGGTCTTCCCATAACAACAATCGAGTGCAAATACAGCATAGACATTCAACAGAAAGTGCCACTAAGCGTAGACAGAGAAACCGTGCCTGAAGCCTACTTGAAAGACGTTTACGCAGAAGTCCTGAACGCAATGGCAAATGACCTGCAACCAGAAGAATCCTCAGCAGTGTGGGTCAGATCAGGCTCGGAAGACGACAGAGTACAAAAAGAAGCCTTAAGTGCCGTCATACAAAAGCGGTTCGGAGACCGAGTGGTTGTAGCTAACCCATTCGACAAAGTAAGCATAGACGACGCATTAGCGCACGGCTACCGAGTAGTTCACGGCTCAGAAATGAGTCATGACGAATGGGCTAGGCTAAAAGGCTTCGACCTGATCCAGTCTTCTAGCACGGTGTTCAGCCACGAATTTGTCTCAGCCACAGCCTACACGCCAAATGAAGACATGAAAGCAGTCGGAGACTTAGCCAAAAAAATCGCAAAACGATTCCTCAACGTAACAATCACAACCACGTTCCTCAGCAGCCCACAGGCAACCACGCTGGCAAGCTATGACCCAAACAGCAAAACCTTAACCTTCAACGTGGCAAGGCTAGGCGTAGACTTCTTTAGTCCACCAGTCAGCGAACCAGTCATAGACTTGCTACTACATGAACTCGGACACCAAAACGGATTACACACAGAAGCAAGCTACCACCAAACAATCACAAACCTAGCAGCCAAACTCGTAGTAACCGCACTAAAAGAACCAACATTCTACGGAGAGGCTTAAGCATGGAAGAGAAATTTGAAGTGGTTTTATACCACGTTGAAAAACAGGAGTACCCTCTAGTCGGAGTAACAACACGCATAGACCACGCAGGACAATTCAAAACAAACGCTCCTCTTGAGACAATTCGGCAAGCACTCGCAATTCTGAAGCCTGACGCTTACGAAATCTACGGCACAGACGAACATGGCTTCATTTCACACTTAAAATCGCAGAGAATCGAGGCATCCGAGATAATTCTCAAACAAGAAGAAATAGATAAGCAACGAAGAAACGACAATGATAAGAGAATGGAATCTTTAGCTAAAGCCTTCCGAGAAGCACCGAAGGTATTAGCAACCTTCGCTTTCGGCAAAGCCAAGATTCAACTAGAGAAAGGTGGAACGGGCATTTACAATCCTCAATGGAGTTCAACACGCCTACAAGACGGTTACATTCTGCCTAAACTATACATCAACGGAAAAGTAGAAGACGAGAACTTTTGGCTCAGTAACTTCATCACTCAGGACAAACGCATTCAGAAAAAGAAACTCATTGAGAAATGGAATCACAAAATTGACGAACCAACACTGCAGCAGATAGCCGACAAACTCCTTGAGATCAAGACCAAACTCGAAGAAACACAAAGACAATACGGAGTAGGGAAGTGAGCAAGCGATGGTTACTCAGCAGGAAATCGTTGACCTGATGAAACAAGGATGGGAGCTAGTTTACACATCGAGTTGGAGTGAGTCTAGCAGATTGCAGAAAGGGCATGAATCGAAGAAAATTCGAGGGTCATCCATTGGCTCTCTGCTAAGAAAGGGCATGATTGAACAAGCACCTAGACGACCAAATGAAAGCCTTAGCACTAAAAGGTATAGGCTTACTGGAAAAAGTTACAAAGTTTCGAGTGAAAAGAGGGTTCTTCGGTCTTTTGTTTATACTCAGAGTATCAGAAACAGAGAGTACGGAGACGTGGTTTTTTGGACACTCGCAAGAACATTGAATGAAGCTGTTAACAAAT
>Ga0315296_10001563_pt1 | contig 19942 bp, 21 predicted proteins | sample YL17G14_18_MG_FD_203921 | JGI IMG/M metagenome (GOLD analysis project Ga0315296, IMG submission 203921) | Sediment microbial communities from Yellowstone Lake, YNP, Wyoming, USA - YL17G14_18 | ecosystem: Environmental > Aquatic > Freshwater > Lake > Sediment | place: USA: Wyoming | collected...
CCAGGAGTTGCAGCGGATGGGAGCCTATCTTCTCCTGGGGACTGTCTTCCCATCGCCTCGCCACATAGACCTTCGCGCCGGCTTCCAGCAGGCCGTCGAGAAAGGCCTCAAGATCCAGACCCCGGTTGGAGAGGGCGGGGAGGGGATACACCTTGGCCCCCTTCCCCTCTACCACCTGAGCATACAGTAGAGGAGTCCAGCTCCACCAATCGGCCAGAATGATAGAGTCCTCTTCCACCGTGGAGAGAAGGTAGGTCGCGAAATCTTGGGCGTCACGGTGCTGGCTCCGATCCAGAAGGCGGAAGTTGGCTCTGAGAAGGGAAAGGGGCATGGTCAACGTCAGCAGGAAGAGCAGAAACGCTCTGCGCCGGGAAGTCAAGAATTCGAATCTGAGCCATTTCACGCCCGACAACCTCTCCTCCACGAACTCGAGCGCCTGGGCAACACCACAGCCGATCCATATCCCGGCCATGAGATAAATGGGGAGGAAATAGTTGAAGATATTGTGTATTCCATAGATGGAGATCATCACACTGGTGAGTAGACAGACCTCGGCGGTGGCCCAGAGCAAGGAACGGTTGTGCCTGTACAGCCAGAATGCCCCGCTGGCCGCGAAGAAAAGGCCAAGGGGTGTGAACTCGCGAATCGGGTAAACGGACAGGATCTTCAGCCAGAACTGAATCGTGTTTGTGGTCGCGAAGGGGTTATAGAACGCTTGAGGGTTGGCCATCCCAGTGGTGATCAGGGTCACGAAAGTGCGCAGGTCGGAAGCGTCAGCCCACATCACAGCAGGCTTCTGGGATGCACGCAGAGGCAAATAGAGGTTCACGGAGAAGCCGACCAGGAAGAGCAATCCCAGAGCAAGTAGCCGACGCCATCCCAAACGATCCCGCTCGCTCCGTTGGGCACGCCAGACGAGATGTGCGATGGGCAGCCCGACTACCATAATCAAATGGTGGTTGCCTAAACTGAGTCCGAAGGCAAAACAAGCGAGATAGAGCCAACTCTTGCGGCCAGATTCATTCCACTTGATGAGAAGGAAAAGAATGAGCATCGTCAAGAAGGAGTTAAGTGGATATGATGCTGCCCAGGTGGCATTGGCCCACAGGGTGGAGGAAAAGGCGACGGTCAGGGCCGCGACCAGCGCAGCGGATCTCCGGCAGGTCAGGAGGAAGACGGTCAGGTACAAGACGAATACCGTGAGAGCGGCGAAGCATGCAGACATGAGGTTTACGCGATAGGCGACATCGCCAAGAGGAAGCAGGGTGAAGAGCTTGGCGATGAGGAGATATAACGGATAACCAGTGTTGTGGGCTATGCCCAGAACGTGCGCCGCAGCCGCCAACTCGCCCATGTCATACCACATCACAGTGGGAGCCAACGTTCGGACATAGAAACCGAAGGCGATCGCTGAGACGAACGATGCTTGCAGCGTTGGGTGCACCGCGAGGCTTCGCAGGCTAACTCTCATCTCATGTTCACTGGGTGGCTTGACCGTGGACCCTTCCCACCCCGGACACCTGACTCATGGTAGCATGGGGTCTGTCCAAAAGTCAACCAGGAGCCGGAGCGTTACTCGTCAGGAAAGAGCGTGAGCACACCACCGATGTGGCAAGCAACGCCTTGTCGCTGCCAAGGGAGGGCGTCATGTTGTCTCAACACATCATTCAGACAGAACGGCAGACCCTTCAGTTCAGGTTGCTGGCTCTCCTGGTAGTTGTTGGGGGGCTGTTCGTGCTGCGCCAAGAGATCCAACCACTCCCAGCAATCGTCTTGGCCCTGGCCTATCTTGGCTACTCCATCTCTCTACGCACACTGATTCTCCCCAAGTTCTCCGGACCGGCTGTGGTGTATGCCATGACACTGGTGGACTCCGCTGCCCTAGCCGTCGGGTCACGGGTACTAGGCGGGATGAACCCACTCCTCGTGGTACTGTTCCCGCTCTCTGTCGTGCACTACGCTATCTACCTGGGATATTCTGGAAGCTTCTTCGCCGCCACGGCCATGGCAGTGTCCTACGTGGGCTTGGCAGCTGTGGATGGAGGCTTTCTCGCCAGCGGAGGGGCGCTGGCTGGTCAGGTCATCCTCTACTACCTGCTGGCCGCGTTCAGCGGGCACCTAGGCCAACGCGGGATCAGGGAGAGCCAGCAGGTGCAATCCCTGCAAGAACTGCTGGAGGTGGAAGCCGGCGCAAAGGCAATCCTCGACGTGGCCCTGAGGATACAGGAGACCCTAGACGTGGGCCATGTGCTGGATGAGATCGCAGCCGAGGTCCCGCGGATCACGGGCTTACCCCACTGCATCATCTATCTGCTTGGTGAGTCCTCTGGGCGATTGTCAGGCGCGACTTCAACGGCCGGACCGGAGGGATTGGGGGTTCGCCATGTCCAGGACCCCCCCGAGGCGTTGCAGCCCGAGAGCCTCGCTTCGCGGGCGCTGGACGCTCGCAAGCCGGTCGTGGCAGACGCGTCAAGGCCGCCCTCGTTCCCGTGGCCCGAATGGACAGAGCAACTGGGCCTTCAAGTGCTGGTTGCCGTCCCTCTGTTCTTCAGAGATCGGGGCATTGGCGTCATGTACCTCGGAGGACTCCACCCGAGTCCTCCCTCGGCGGTCGAGATGCGGCTTGCCGAGGCCATCGGAGCCGTAGCGGGGGTGGCCATCGGCAACGCACTAGCACACAAAAAAGCGCAAGAGGGCATTGAACGCCTCGTGAACGAACTAGATGCAGCTCTTCAAACAATCGGCGCACTCCGACAGGAGAGAATGGAGATCGCACTGGAGATCGGTGGGCTGCTCGTTGATGGCACCAAACGCGAGGTGGTCATCACCGGCGAGAGAGTCCAGGTGTCCCCCACGGAGTTCGATGTACTGTGGCTTCTCGCACAAAACGCGAATCACGTTGTCACCTATGACTCCATATTGTCCGGAGTGTGGGGCATCTCCGACGACTCTTTGAGGAATCGCGTCAACGTATGCGTACACCGCCTGCGCGAGAAGATCGAGGATGATCCATCCACTGCCACTCGGATTCGGGCGGTGCGGGGGGTGGGCTACATGTTGTGCGGTGAATCTGAGAATCGGCGGAGCTAGATTCGTACCGAAACGACCGGCTGGGGGTCCCAACCTATGGCAGACGAGAGCATACAACGCTAATAGGCAACAGAACCCAGTCCGTCGCACGAGATACCCTGTCTTGTACCCCTTTCGGTGACGAGGTTCCCAGACTTGACCTGTCGCGCGCTTTCAGTCCTCCCCGGCAGAGCGCCACGATCTGCGCGCCCGCGTCTAGACCCCGCTCCCCAAGAACTCCTTGATCTGCCGGTAGTGCTCTTCCTCGTCCTCCGTTTCCGCCTGGAGCAGCCGGGCGATGGTCACCTTGTAGCGCTTGTACCTTACGCCCCTCTCCTTCTCAAACTCGTCGGCCGGCACGGTGGCCAGCAGGTCCACGAGGGCACGGTGCGAGGCCTCCACGGAATGTAGAAGCTCCGCGTAATCCTCGGTCTTGTGCCTCTCGACGAGAAGAGCGTTGTAGCTGGCCCAATCGCGGTCGTGGTGAGAGTAGAACTCCGCCAGTTCCCCTACCAGGATCGACTTCGTCGCTTCGATGTTGGTGTAGTCCCACCCCACAAGATGGGCCAGCATTTCCTTGGCAGACCACACACCCAGGAAGACCTCGTCGCGCTTCTCTGGAGGCAGGGTGTACGCCACGTGGAGGATCTTCCTCCTGGCCTGAGTCAGGGCCGAGATGATGTTGTCCTTCTTCTGCTGAGCCTTGTCGGACATGGTACCTCCCTCCTCAGTGGCAGCCACGCTCGCGTGCTACCTTCTGGAAGCTCGTGCGTCTCCGGCAGCGCTCAAACCCCAGGAGTTCATATAGGCGCACGGCACGGTGGTTGTCGATATTGACCTCCAGCGCTGCGCTACCAAGTCCGTCTGCCTGGAACCCGCGCACAACTTCGCAGAGCAAGGCCCTCCCCAGGCCACGCCTGCGCCAGGCAGGTCGAACGCCCATCTGGACGATCCAGCCTACGCCGGCACGTTCCTCAGCACCTTCCGTCTCGACATGGCAAATAGCGAAGCCCACCGCCTCCGTGCCTCGCTGCAAAAGCAACGACAGGTCAGGACGGAATCCAGTGCCGCCGGAGAAGTTGTGGCGCCATGTGTCTTCACTCCAGTTTGGGAAGCCCGGACGTTCTCGGAAGGCGTCTTGGTAGACATCGAAGAACAGGGCCGCGCGTTGCGGACTCCAGGTGACCACGGCCATGCCCTCGGGCAGGTCTGTGACGGGCACAGCCTGTGTAAGATCACGTCGCCATTCTTCCTCGGCGAAGGCGAAGCAGAAGCCATGCTGCTCGAACAGATCAAGGGCATCGTCACTCCGGTCATAGAAGTCGATACGGAGCACACCCGGCCGGTCTTCTTTCCTGTCAGACAGAATCTGACGGGCACGCGTCTCCATCCACTGTAAGATGAAAGATCCCAGCCCTCGGCCACGGTAGTCTGGATGTACCCTGCCGTCGAGGAAGGCCCGGTACTCGTGGGCGAAGCGGTCGTCGCAGGTGACCCAGGCGGCGGCTGCCAAGCGCCCCGTGGAATCCACCGCGCAGAGGGTATCGGTCGTCAGTTTGTCCCCAGCCTGTTTGAGCTTCTCCTTCCGCTCCGCGATGCTGGCTATGCTCGTGCCACCATGGAACGGGGCGCAGTCCGCCTCCAGTTGAAACAGCGCGTGGGCGTCCCCGCTCCGGAGTGGTCGCCAGGTATGTGATGGCAGAACTGGTGTAGATGGAAGAGCGGTAGTCATCTTACACAGACCGCTGGCAGCGGAGAGCAGTTGCCAGCCTGGAAGGCGATCACCCAGCCCCCTCAGTGAAGCCCGGCCGGCTGCTCGCAGACAGAGACGCCGAGCCGGCTATCGAAGTTCCGATACCAGACGACGACCCCGGGGCGTCAGGATGTACTTTCCACGGCTGACTCTTTGGAATACGTCCTTCCATCTGGCTCCCACCGCGGGTGCCCCGCCCGGATGGTCAACTCGCATACCCTGGAAGGTGGCAGTATAGCGATACAGCCAATCGTGCGAACTGACCCCGATTAGCTTCCTCACCTGGTTCCTGGTAAACACTCCGCGTCCCTTTGCATCCACGAGCGACGCGACCGCTCGGATGATCTCCTCTGGGTGAGTCATAACCGTTCGCCCTTCCTCCTTGCGCTGCTCCTGCGGCGTTCGTTCCGAAATCGCCCTTACGTAACTGCGGGCTGCCGAACCCCCGGCCGCCCCTTCTTGAACTCAGGCCGCCCTACTTCCCCACCTTCTCCGGCGGCCTGAACCGCAGAGCTGACCACACATCGTTGACCGAGACCTGGGCCACCGGCCTCAGCCCAATCTTGGCCACCGCCTGCCACACTACCTCGCGCGAGAGATCGCTCTCCACCTTGGCGCTCTTCTTGGGGTAGGAGACCCAGAGGAGCCCATCGTGCTTCACCGCTTGTGCCGCCACCGGCGCCAGCTTCTCCAGCTCTGCCAGGTCTTTGGCGAAGACCTGCACGAAGTCTAAGGTCCCCTCTGCCCGGTCCACCACCTCCACGCATTCCGGCAGTTCGCCCGGCTCGTCCAGGTAGCCCGGCGGCGCGTTCAAGATCACCACGCGCTGGCCCGGCTGCATTCTCAGTTTCTTCAATAGATGTGCGCCTGCCATGTCAGTCTCCTGACTTTCCAGAGAGCGCCTTGACCCACCCCTGACGGCAATTGTACCACAACCACGGCGGCTCACCAGCGTGCCTTGCGGGAGGCGGGCAAAGAAGCCCTACAACATGCCGCCGGACGCATCCTGAGTAGACCGGAGGTCGTATCGAAGGAGCGCTCCGGCGGCAACCTGACCCAGTCCTCCCGGACTGTGCACTGGGCGACAGGCGGCTCCGCTCAAATCGCCTGTTGGCGGGCGAGGCACAGCGAGGAAAGGCAGCATCCCTCACACAGAGGCTTCTTCTTGCAGGTATCCTTGCTGTGGACGACGATCAAGGCGTGGAACTCGTTGTAGAGAGCAGCGTTGGGCGGCAACGCCTCCATGAAGAACCCTTGAACCTGATCATACGAGGCCGCCTCCATCCACCCGTACCCCAATCTGGAGAACAGGCGCCTGGTGTAGGCGTCCACCACGAACACCATGCGCTGCAAGGCGTAGAGGAGGATGCTGTCGGCGGTCTCCGGGCCTACGCCCTTGACCTCCAGCAGTTCTGCCCTCAGTCCGTTCAGAGGGAGGAATCGCAACCTCTCCAGATCCGCGCCGTATCCATCCAGGAAGCGGAGTAGTCCCATCAGCCGGTCGTACTTGATGTTGTAGTAGCCCGCCGGGGCGAGGAGAGCTTTCACCGTGGCTGGTTCTGCCTTGAACAGCTCCCCCGGCTGAAGAAGCCCCTCCCGCTTGAGGTTGGCGATGGCCTGGGCCACGTTGTGCCAGGCCGTGTTCTGGGTGAGCACGGCGCCCACGATCACCTCGAAGGGGCTGTCGCCGGGCCACCAATGCTGAGGTCCGTACGAGGAACTAAGGAGATCGAAGATCTGGAGCAGGCTCTGCCGGCCCTTGGAGCACCCCCTGTGATTTCCCGTTGAACTCATGTCCCCCCGACGATGGGCGCCAGCCACCCCTGGTCGCCTCGGTCGGTCAGTGTACCAGACAGTCCTGGAGCGGACAAGCGCTGTACTCATGATAAGACAGTGACTCCTGGCAGGCAACCATGGGAGCCACCGTCTCTCCTGACAGTGTGTTCGCGGCACGATCCTTGTCTCATTCCCGCCGGGAGGATGTGGAAAAAGGGCGCGGGAAGCGCCGCTGGACTGCCCCTTCGATACGACCTTCGGTCTACTCAGGGTGCGTCCAGCGGCCAAGGCGACGGTGACGGCCGCCTAGGCGCGTCCAACATCGTTTTTCAACACTCTCCGCCTGCACGGTTGAATGAACCCCATGGCTGTGATAAGATTGCCCTGATTGAGCACCACATCATGTCCGGTCAATTTGGGGCACGTCCCGCTATGGACGACCGATACCTGCAGTTGGTGAAAGCGAAATACGAGCGCAAGGGTGCGGACTACTCCGACCTCTTCCAGACGATCCTGTCCATGGCTGAGGAGTCATCGCTGGACATCGCTCTCGCCTGTCTCGAGCGGTGTGTGACAGACAAGAGGACCGCCTGGTTGGACCAGAACCTCCCTGTCCTGAAGCGCAGCGGCAACGCCATCGACGACGCCTTCACCGCCTTCTACGAGGGCTACCTGGGGATCTCTCCTCCCGACGACGGCGAAATCGTCCAACGGACTCCCGCCCGGCTGGTGGTCAGGTGGTGGAACCCCTGCCCCACGCTTGACGCGTGCCAGAAGTTCGGCCTGGACACGAGAGAGGTCTGCCAGAAGGCCTACCACCAGCCGGTGCAGGTCTTCTTGTCCAGGATTCATCCCGGGCTCCGCTTCGAGAGGAACTACGACGCCCTCAGGCCTCACACTCCCTACTGCGAGGAGATTATCACCCTGGTAGACTAGAGGAGGACGCCAGCCATGACTACCGAAGAGACAGCCCCGAGAACTGGTAGAAAGGCCCTCGTTTTCGTCATCCTGACTTTCGCGTCCAGTTGGCTGATCGCAGGCGGCTACTACGCTCTTGGCGGCAGACTCAACCACCCCCTTGCCATCCTGGTCCTGCTCGTCTACATGTTTATGCCCATGACCGCGGCCATCATCGTGCAGAAGGTGATCTACAAGGAGCCCTTGAGAGAGCCGCTGGCTATCTCCTTCAGACCGAATCGCTGGTTCCTGGTGGCCTGGTTCTTGTTCGCCATCGCTGCCCTGGCCACCATTGGGGTGAGTGTGCTCGTCCCGGGCGTGAAGTATTCCGCCGACATGGCAGGATTCTTCGCGAGGTTTGCCTCCAGCCTCACCCCGGAGCTACTGGCGGAGATGAAGGCCCAGATGGCCACCATGCCTATTCATCCCCTGTGGATAGGTGTGGCTGAGGGCCTCATCGCCGGCATCACCATCAACGCCGTGGCCGGGTTCGGCGAGGAACTGGGATGGAGAGGGCTCCTCCAACGCGAACTCCTTCACCTCGGCTTCTGGAAGTCGTCAGCCCTCATCGGGTTGATCTGGGGGATGTGGCACGCACCCATCATCATCCAGGGGTACAACTACCCGCAGCACCCTGTGGCCGGCGTGGCCATGATGACGATCTTCGCGCTGCTCCTGTCACCCATCTTGGGCTACGTGAGACTCAAGGGCAAATCTGTCATCGCCGCGGCCATTGCCCACGGGACGCTCAACGGCAGCGCCGGAATACCTCTCATGGTACTTGTTGGAGGCAACGATCTGACGGTTGGTATCACAGGCCTCGCCGGCTTCGTAGTTCTCGCGCTCATCAATCTGGCCATCTTCGTTTTCCAGCGGCTGCAAGGAGACGGCGCAATCACCGCCGCCTAGGTTTCTCGACCCGTTAACGGATCGACGCATCTCAGGACGAGAGCCAGACGATGGAGGGATGGAAGAAGTGAAAGAGAGCCGTCGTACTTCCTGATGACCCTAGCAAGGGTCGGGAAGCTATCTGAAAAAACTAGGGAGGTGTAAAGGTGGCCAAGTTCAAAGTAGGTGATAAGGTAAAGGTGGTGCACCTGGTGCTCAATGCAAGCGACAGGTGCTATGAGTACCTAGACGAGTATGTCAATACTCTAGGTATGACAGGAACGATAATAGGTATCAGTCACGAACCTGAGGACCAACACGATCCTGTCTACGTTCTGGACCTGACTGGGGATCATGATGGCCCAGGTAGTTACCGTGAGTATGAGCTAGTAGATCCTGACCAGAGGATCCTGACCCACTATGAGCAGGCTCAGGAAGAGCTTGCCAGGTCGGAGATCAAGATCAATGAGCCTCCAGTACTAGAGAATAGGCTTAGGATACTTTCAGCCCGCTTCCTCTGGGCAGCTGAGGCAGAGCATGAGAAGCATGCAGAAACCTGGACTATCATCAAGCAGTCACAGCAACTTGCACAGATGCTATATGTAGACAGGCGAGTAGAATGACGAAAGTCAGGATAGGTGATATGGTCAGACTCTCATTCGTGGATTGTGACCACTCTGCTGTGCGAACTCAGGACGAGAGCTACAAGCTCCGTAAGTACCTACAGAATATCGGTACAGTAGTGGCCTGTATCTCAGCTACTCGCTACGTCATAGGCTTTACCAGTGAGAACATCGAGTTCAATTGTACGTACTGCGAGAACGAATAGTACCACTCGTGCTCAAGGCCGTAGGCATGGCCATGGGGGTGGCCAGCGTAGTACTGAGCGTCCTGGGGACCGTGCCGGTGCAGACCAATGTCATCCTTCTGGGCATAGGGGTTTTCGCCCTCGGCCTGGCCGCACTGGACCAGGAGACGGACTAGCGGGGGGGCGATAGCGTACGCGATGATATCCACACTGCAAGGGACGGTCGCTGACAAGGGTGAGAACTTCCTCCTGGTGGAGACCGGAGGACTGGGGTTCAACGTGCACGTTCCCTCGCCCCTGGCGGTTCGCTGGGGCACCGCCGGCAGGCACGTGCAACTCTTCACGCACCTTCACCTGCGCGAGAATGAGGTATCCCTCTACGGATTCGAGACCAAGAGCGAACTGAGCTTCTTCGAGGCCCTGCTGGGCGTTTCGGGCATCGGACCCAAGATAGCTCTGGGCACCCTGTCGGCCGGCAACGTGGATGCCCTCCGCTCAGCGATCGCCGCGGGTGACAGCGACTACCTGACTCAGTTGCCGGGCATAGGCAAGAAGACCGCCCAGCGTATCATTCTTGACCTTAGAGGGAAGTTGAAGCCGGAGGAACTGATCCCCGCCCCCGCCTTCAGCCCTGTGGACGAGGACGTTCTCGCCGCCCTCCTCTCCATGGGATACAACGATACCGAGGCCAGGGCGGCCGTGGCCTTGCTGCCTGAAGGGGAAATGGCGGTGGAAGAACGGCTACTCCTGGCCCTCCGCCGCCTGGGAGGCGGATAGACCCGCACTGTGGCTAGGGAGCGCTGGTCTCGCTCATCTGGCGGATCAAGTCCTCCACCAGCGTCCGATCTTCAGCGTCTGGAACCAGTTCCAGGTACCTCTCCAGGTCCGTTATAGCCTCCTGGTAGTTGCCCAGCCGGTAGTGGATCAGGCCCCGATTGTAGTAGGTGAGCGTCAGGCTCCCATCCAGCTCCAGAGCCGCATCGTAGTCCTCCACGCCCCCTTCCAGATCGCCCAACGTGGCACGAGCGTTGCCGCGGTTGTTGAAGGCCTTGGCGTATTGAGGGTCGAGTCCCACGGCCGAGGTGTAATCATCGACGGCCAACCTCAGTTGCTCGGTCACCTCGTCGGAGAGGAAAGGAACCACCTCCGGCGCGTAGCCCGTTTCGTCTACCGACAACTTGACCGCGTAGTCGTAGTGGGTCCGGCCGCGCAGGAAGAAGGCCTCGGCGCTCTGGGGGTCCATCTCTATGGCGGTGCTGAAATGATCGATGGCCTCCAGGTACATCTCCTGTCCGGCCAGCGATTCTCCAAGCTCGACATACTCCTGCGCGCTCTGCGGGGCAGGGGTGGTTGGCGACACAGGACTGCCGCAAGCCGCCACCAACAGGGCAGCCAAGAACAGACACAGGCCGTTTCCTTTCACGCGTCTCCCTCCACCTCGACCGACAGGTATCTTTCGAAGAATCTCAACACCTTTTCCCGATACTCCTCCGGGTAGACCTGGTCCACCCGGCGGTGTCCCGCCCCCGGTGCAATCCATAGCTCCTTTGGTTCCCCGGCTACCTCGTATAGACGCCGCACGTCCTCCACGGAAACGCAGGGGTCTTCCTCACCGTGGATCAGGAACAGGGCTCGCGGAGCTATCTCATGAGCCCAGCGCAGGGGATCGCTTTCCTCCAGGTCCCCTCCCACCCCTTTTCCGGCCAGCCGCAGCACTGTCGGACACAACCGACAAACACCATTCGCTTTGACTGGGCGGCTGGTGCTACCCATCATCGGACGAGGGCAGAGAGCCCGGCAACGGGGCTGAGAACGGCAGGGCACGGCGGAACGTGAGCCAAACTACCTTCAGGGAGTGAAGGGGTTGCGCACCACCAAACCTTCGTTGACCTGGAGATCTGCCTGCAAATCCTCAGAGTAGACGATGCTCGCGCCACCATGGATCGCCGCAGCGAGGATTAGGCTATCCCAGAATGACAGCGACAAGCGCCCACGCAGTTCTGAAGCGCCAACTTGCACCCCCTGACCAAGAAGGACGACCGGATATCGATGATAGAAGGACCGAATAAGCTCCCGTATCTCCGCTTCTGGAATCTGTGCTTTCTTCAACAAGTTGGTACAGACCTCGTTGATCACCTGGCTGCTTACCAACAGCGACCTTTCGTTGTCCTGCAGCAACTGCCGCGCCATTTTCGATTTGGCCGCATCCGAGCCGGCGATGAAAGCGTAGAGCCAGACGTTAGTGTCAACAAAGCAGAGAGTGGGCTCGAGGTCAGCTTCGCTCATGGATCTCATCACGACCAAGAGGAACGAAATCGTCAACGCGGAGGGGGTTTGCCAGTATGCGCTCGATGAAATCGGCAGCAGGCTGTTGCCCGGGCAGGTAGATGATGACGCGAACGGGGCTATCGCTCGCCTGCTCGTGCAGACGCCGGTGGTATCGCTTGGGAACCCGAATGGTGCCGTCCTCGATCTTGGTCTGGAACTCTATTGCATACATCGGTCTAGCCCCCTCATCCCCCGCCATTCCTCAGTCGTATTGTAGCACAACTCCCCTCATACTCAAAGTCCAACCATCTGCCTCGCGCCCGATACAAGGACCCGGGGGCTACACGGAGCCCAGGATCAGAGGTTCCATGACTCCCGCCAGCCGCGGCACGACATTCTCGATGCTCTCCAGGCTTCTGCGCGCCATCTGCCCGTAGATCAGCCCCACGTACTGCTCCAGCCACTCATTGGCGGCCGCGCCCGTCGCGTATTGTGTGTCGTTGCCGCCTCGACAGTACTGCAGGACAATGACGGGGTCTGCCGTGCCCAGGTCCACCTGCGTGTCCTCCCCATCGGTGCCATAGTCAACGATGCTCCCAGCGGAGGGGTGGCTGGCCCCATGGGGCTGGCGCAGCCCGCCAAGGACATGGCCGCCAACAACAAGAGCAAAGCTGTCGTCATGACCGATCTCCTTCCGAGGTAGCCCCCAGATACCTGTCAAAGAAGCTCACCAGCCTATCCCGATACGCGTCCGGATAGACGTGGTCCACCCGGCGGTGTCCAGCCCCTGGCGCGATCCATAGCTCCTTCGGTTCCCCGGCTTGTTCGTATAGACGCCGCACGTCCTCCACCGAAACGTAGGGGTCTTCCTCACCGTGGATCAGGAACAGGGCGCGCGGAGCGATCTTGTCCACCCAGCGCAGGGGATCGCTTTCTTCCAGGTCCCCTCCTACCCGCCTTCCCGCCAGCCTGAGGATCGCAGGTCCCAAGGCGCGGACCAGCCAGCGGGGCACGCCCCGCTCCTCCGCCCCCTGCGCCAAAGCCCTCCGCAGCTTCACGAACGCTCCGTCGGCCACCACCGCCGTTATTGCCGGGCATTGGGCAGCGGTGCTGACGCCCACCACGGCTCCCAGAGAGAAGCCCAGCACACCCACCCTGGGGATGCCCTTGCTCTCCAGCAGGTCTATGGCGCCCAGCAGGTCCTTCCGTTCGTGATAGCCAAAGGACGTGTAACCCCCGTCCGAGCGCCCGTGGCCGCGGAAGTCGAAGAGGAAGCAGTTGTAGCCCGCCTCTCTGAGCCAGGGAACGTACTTCAGGTCGGGGTCCTTGCTGCCGAACCGTCCGTGCCCGAAGACGATGGTCCCCTTGGACCCTGTTGCCCAGTCGCTGCCCTCCTCTGAGTAGGTGGTGACCGCTACCGCCGGGATGAACCAGCCGTGAAGGGTGAGGCCGTCGCGGCTGGGGAAGAGAACCTCGGTGAAGGGGAGACCGTGATCAGCGGGGCTACTGGGCTCGTCGGGCTTTGGGGACTTGATCAACTCTGTTGACCACCGCCAGGCCACAGCGCCCAGAGTCACGGTGCCCACCACGGCCATTGCCACCACAGCGGCTACCACCACTATGAGGCAGCCCCCTCTTCCTTGCACACACCCTCCAGCGTGCGCGCGAGGTTATGCACCACCCCCTTGTGGATCTCAGGGAACTGCTCCTCCGTGTACACGCTCAGGGCCTCTCGGTAGGCAGTGACTGCCCTCTTGCAGTTCCCTGCCTTGTCCTCTACCTCAGCCAGACTACTGTACGCATTCCCCAGATTGTTCTGCGTCATCCCGTACTCCATCGGGAACTCCTCAAGACTCCTCACTCTAAGCGCTTCCTCGTAGGCACCTATCGCCCTCTGGCAGTTCCCTTCCTTGTCCTCTACCTCCGCCAGAGTCCTGTGCGCATTCCCCAGATTGTTCTGCGTGCTTCCATACTGCATCGGGAACTCCTCAAGAGTGTGAACTCTGAGCGCTTCCTCGTACGCTCCTATCGCCCTCTTGCAGTTCCCTTCCTTGTCCTCTACCTCCGCCAAAGTCCTGTACGCAGTCCCCAGATTGTTCTGCGTCATCCCGTAGTCCATCGGGAACTCCTCAAGAGTGTGAACTCTAAGCGCTTCCTTGTACGCCCCTATCGCCCTCTCGCAGTTCCCTCCCTTGTCCTCTACCTCCGCCAGAGTACTGTACGCATTCCCCAGATTGTTCTGCGTGGTTCCATACTGCATCGGGAACTCCTCAAGAGTGTGGACTCTGAGCGCTTCCTCGTATGCTCCTATCGCCCTCTCACAGTTCCCTCCCTTGTCCTCTACCTCCGCCAGAGTATTGTACGCATTCCCCAGATTGTTCTGCGTTTTCCCGTAGTCCATCGGGAACTCCTGAAGAGTGTGAACTCTCAGCGCTTCCTTGTACGCTCCTATCGCCCTCTTGCACTTCCCTGCCTTGTCCTCTACCTCCGCCAGAGTCCTGTACGCATTCCCCATATTGTTCTGCGTCATCCCGTACTCCATCGGGAACTCCTCAAGAGTGCGAACTCTGAGCGCTTCCTCGTACGCCCCTATCGCCCTCTTGCAGTTCCCTCCCTTGTCCTCTACCTCCGCCAGAGTACCGTACGCATTCCCCAGATTGTTCTGCGTGGTCCCATACTGCATCGGGAACTCCTCAAGAGTGTGAACTCTCAGCGCTTCCTTGTACGCCCCTATCGCCCTCTCGCAGTTCCCTCCCTTGTCCTCTACCTCCGCCAGAGTACCGTACGCATTCCCCAGATTGTTCTGCGTTTTCCCGTAGTCCATCGGGAACTCCTCAAGAGTCTGGAGTCTCAGCGCTTCCTTGTAGGCTCCTATCGCCCGCTTGCAGTTCCCTGCCTTGTCCTCTACCTCCGCCAAAGTCCTGTACGCATTCCCCAGATTGTTCTGCGCGGCTCCGTACCGCTGAGGCGATCCCTGCAAAGTCAAACGCGCGAGGACCCACTGGTACGCGTTCATGCCTACCCGGGCATACTCTGCCTTCTGTACACTGACCAGCGCAAGATCAAGCGCCCTGCCACCGACGCTGAATAGAGCTTCCGGGTCCCCGCGAAAGAGCTGCGTTATTTCCCTTAGATTCTCCAAAGCCGACACTCCCAATCCCACCACCAAGCGCAGGTACGCTTCCTCCGCCCAGATCCCCTCGGGCGTCCTCTGTATGAATCCCTGCTGCTGAAGTCCGTCGAACAGTTCTTTCCACTCGTAGGGCTTGTGCTCCAGCCCCTCCAGCCCACTAGACACCCGCTGCACCCTCTCAACTGAGAACACCTCCCGCCCTGTGTATATGCCTGCGTAGTAGAGGCGCGTCAGCGACCCCAGGACTATCTTCTGGGCCCTGGCACAGCGCTGCAACCGCTCCCTCATCGTGTCCAGTTCCAGGAAGATGGAGCCGATGTTCCCATCGAACCTCGGTGGCACAACTCTAGCGGTCTGCTTGGCCACCTCGGCCGCTTCTGCGGGCGATATCCTCGGTAGCTCCACGGGTGCGCCAAAAACAGAGCCCAATTCCTTCTGCATTCTTCCGCGGACCCTGTCGTACTCCTCTCCCTTGCTACAGGTAGCTACTATTGCTACGTGTCGGTCGAGGAACGCGTGGAACAGATCGGAGAAGTGGTCCCTCTCCACGTACTTGTCCAGGTCGTCAAGCAACAAGACTGGCCTTCTCCAGAATAGTAGGCGACGCGGTATCAGGAAATCCTCCCGGTCAACGTCCTCCACCGCAGGGACAATCACGTCACAGGAGTCGGCTGCCCCGACCAGGGCCTGATAGATGGCCCGGGACTTGCCAGCCAACGGCCACCCCGTCACCAGGACACTCTCCCCGCGCTCAAGACGCTGTCTGATGAGACCATCCTCCTCTCTGGTGTGGTAGTACTCCTCAAACCCGCGTTCTGGCTGCCCGCGGAAACGCAGGACGTCTGTCGGCCGCAGGGAGGACGACTTCTTCCACCGAACGTGATAGTACTTCCTGAGCTTGCCCTCCCTCCGGTGGATGTAGCGGATAAGTGCAAGGAGAACCGTCACCAGGAGTACTGCAATGACTCCTATCGTCCCTGGCTCTGGCATGTGATTCGACCTCCTCGCAAGACGCCGTATCCTCAGTAGGTCGGCTGAGCCGCTCGTGGTGTGCCCACCCACGGCACCCCCGTCGCCGAGGCCACCAAGTGATGGCAATCCACGTATATCAGTTCGGAAAGACGCGCGGCACCTTCCTGGCGTACTCCTCATACTCTTCCCCGAAGTGGGCGGCCAACTCCCGGTCCTCCAGTATGGATAGCACCCACAGGGCCAGGGTGAACAATGCCCAGTTGGCCCCCAGGGAGTGGGCATAGCCGCCCGCGGCAAATCCAGGGGACTGGTTCGGGTTGAAAAGGAGTATGCCGAAGAAGGTCACGCCGATGGCCGCCAGGAACTGCGGATGGCGCACCAGGGCATAAGGCCCCTTGGTGACCAGCCCATCGTCCAGGCGCCGGTACAGAAACGACTGCCGCACTCCCAAGACCGCGACAGACCAGCCGCCGAAGGCCAAGAAGAGGGCGATGGCCACCCAGCACAGCACGTCCGTCCAGTTTCCCACGGGCAGCCAGCCCACGGTCCCCACGGAGAGATAGGTGTACGCCGAGCCCGGGGAATAGAGGGCCAGCCAGCCCGCGCCGATGAGCAGGATGCCCAGCGGTCGGATTACCGCGGACAGGACGTAGAAGCGGGAACCCCACCGCGTGGCCAGTTGGTGTGTGTACCGTGTGGCCCACAAGCAGACCACGCCGCTCAGCCAGACCAGCGGCGCCCACTCGTGTAACGGGGCCAGGGCTCCAACGTAGATCGGAAAGATGGGAGGGAACATGGTGTCGCGTCAACCTCCTCCTGTTTTCGCGCCCATCGCCTGGAGCAGGGCTCTCAGCGACGCAACGGACCTCGCAGGGCATTATACCCCAGCAACCTCACCGTGACAACGGCACAGGCCATTGTAATCAGGGACCAGCGCCGCTAGAATAATCCCGGAGAGGACAAATGGCCCGTACGCCACCCCTGATCGGACTCAACTGCGGGTACCAGAGCGACGCTAGATACCCCGTCCGCGACCAGATAGGGCTCTACACCCCCTACTACCAAGCCCTGCTCTCCGCAGGGGCACTCCCGGTGGTCGTTCCCATCGTCGATGACCCAGCCGCACTGACGGAGTACCTCAACCGTCTGGATGGTCTGATGTTCACGGGCGGAGAGGACATACCACCTCAGGCATACGGTCAGAAGAAAGACCCCACGACCCAAGAATGTCACCCCCGCCGGTTCGCCCAAGACCGGCTCCTGGCGGAGCTGGCCCTTCAGCGAGAGATCCCCGTGCTGGCCATCTGTATGGGCCTGCAACTGGTCAATGTGGTCTACGGCGGCACGCTGATCCAGGACATCCAGACCGATATCCAGCACACCCCCGTAGATCCAGGGAACGATAGCTATCATTCCATCGTCTTAGAGAAAGAGAACCTGTTGCACCAGATCGTGGGGGCCACCGAGATAGAGGTCAACTCCGCCCATCATCAGGCAGTGGAGAAGCTGGCGCCTGGACTGCGGGTGCTGGCCCGCGCTCCCGATGGCATCGTTGAAGCGGTGCAGATGACAGACCGGGAGTTCTTTCTCGGCGTGCAATGGCACCCCGAACGAATCGTGGAGAGGGCCGAACAGCTGAGGTTGTTCGAGGCCTTTGTCAGCGCCTGTCATCCAGGCTCGTAGTGAGGGCTTGAGCCCTAAGACGCGCTCCCGCGCACAAGTGAGCATCGATGAAGCGAGCAAGCATCGCCTTCGCGCTCTCGGCAGCCCTGCTGGCCTTCAGCAGCCCCGAGGCTCCCGCCCCAAAGCCCCAATGGGTGGCCTTCTCGTTCCGCGGAGGTGAGGAAGGGTATGGCCCTGTGTCCATCGACCAACTCAGCGAGGTGGCCGCCCAGGGAGCGTCCCTGCCAGACGCGACACTGTTGGACGAGGCGACGACTATCGTGCTGGGAGAAGGTATCCTGACGGTCGTACACCAGGACCAGGAGATCTGGAGCAGCGATCCCTCCTGGGACGTGCGCCAGCTATTGGTGGCGGACGTCAACAACGACGGGGAGCAAGAGGCCGTCTTCGTCCTGTGGAAGCCCTTCCGCCTGGAGCCTGCGATCTTCTACGATACCTTCGGCTTCCCTTCCTTGTGGGAGGAGGGCAGCCTCAGGAACCATCTCTTCATCTACGGGTGGCGACATGCCACCTGGCAACACCTGTGGTGCAGTTCGCCCGTCGCCGACCCCATTTTGGAGCTGGCCGCCTCAGACGTGGATGGGGACCGGGCCAACGAATTGGTGGTCCTAGAGGGAAGCTACGACGCGCCCGATGCCGCTGCCCGCCACGTCAGCGTGTGGCGATGGAACGGCTGGGGCTTCACCCTCCAGTGGCGCAGCCCTGGCGGTGCTTGGGACCACCTTATGCCGCAAGACGTCACCGGCGACGGTGTCCTCGACATCCTCGTGAAAGAACCAAGCTGAGTAGAGAAAGGAGTCTGGAGAGATGACTTATCATCGTCGCCCCCGTCTATTGCCTGCCTTCATGGCCTTCACCATGATCTTGAGTGTCCTGGTGAGCGGCTGCGCCAGCCCTGCCCCCGAGGCCACGGAGGCGCCGCCCAGCCCCACCGTGGCACCTCAGGCCAGCCCGACGTTGGCGCCCACAGCCGGTGCCGAGCCAACCGACACCCCAGAGCCCGCCGTTGAACCCACAGCAAACCCCACAGAGGGGCCTGGGGTGCACTTTGGGCTACTGGCCAGCCCCCTACCGGCCACCAGCACGGGCTTCGCTTCCTACCAGCCGGTACAGGTCAGCCTGCCCGCAACCCACGCTGGATATTCGTTGCCTGTGGACTTGAACAGCGCGATCATGGACGAGAGCTTCGTCTTCAGCGAAGCCCAACAGCAGCTACTGAGCGCCAATGGGTTCGTGGTCGTGCCTTCGGAATACAAGGAGTTCTTTCACCTCTACGAGGAGGCTCGCTACGCCAAGGTGCCCGTCTTCATCACCACCGACTCCGTCTACCACATCTATCACCTTCTCTTCGACAAGGTCCTGCGCACCCTGGAAGACAAGCGGTTCTACACGGACCTGGAGGATCTGACCGCGGGCATGCGGTGGGCGGCCGGGTCCCAGTACGAAACGCTCCAGGGGACCACCCTCGAAGACGCAGCCCTGCGCAACCTGGCCTACTTCGCCGTGGCCCAACAACTGCTCAATCCGAGCGCTTCTATCCCGCAGGCGGTGCAGGAGCAGGTGCAGTCGGAACTGGCCCTCATCGAGGCGCACGAGGGCTTCACCGAGTCGCCTATCCTGGGCTACCCCGAGGACTACAGCCAGTACGTTCCGCGCGGCCACTACGACAGAACCGAGGCCCGACAGCGGTACTTCAAGGCCATGATGTGGTATGGACGCGTGACCTTCCGTCTCAAAGAGCCTGACGAGACCCTGTCGGCCCTGCTCATCGCCCAGGCCCTGGCTAATACCGAGATCGATGGAGAGCCAGCTTCACAGCTCTGGGAGCGTATCTATGAGCCCACGTCCTTCATGGTGGGCATCAGCGACGATTTGGATACCTACGACTACCATCCCCTGATCGAAGAAGTGTATGGCTCCCTTGGTAACGACCCCACGATCTTTTTGGACGAGGACAAGCTGACCCAATTCATCGCGGCCGCCAGGGAGTTGCCGCCGCCTCAGATCAACTCCATGTGGGTCTACATCTGGGAGGATCGCGACGAGGCCACGCAGGGCTTCCGCTTCATGGGCCAGCGCTTCGTCATCGACGCCTACATCTTCCAGCAGTTGATGTTCCGCAGCGTGGGCACCCTGGACGACCCCCGCATGCTGCCCAAAGGGCTCGATATCTTCGCTGCCATGGGCTCAGAACAGGCGTACAGCATCCTTGAGGAGATGGACGAGACGCACTACCTCAACTACAACGAGCAGATGAGCAAAGTTCGGGGGGAGATCTCCGCGCTGGAGATGGATAGCTGGACGCAGAACCTGTACTGGTCCTGGCTGTATAGCTTCCAGCCCCTGATAGAGGTCAAGGACGAGGCCTATCCCGCCTTCATGCGCAACCCCGCGTGGGTCCGCAAGGACCTCCATACCGCTCTGGGCAGCTGGACAGAGTTAAAGCACGACACCATTCTCTACGCCAAACAGGCCTATGCCGAGCTGGGAGGTGCCTTCGAGGAGCCGGAGCTCAAGGGGTACGTCGAGCCCAACCCCGAAGCCTTCGCCCGCCTGGCCGCCCTCACCAGAATGACTATTGACGGGCTCGAGGCACGCGGCCTGCTGGCCGATGGGGAGACCATGTGGGAGATCA
>Ga0315296_10001564_pt1 | contig 19941 bp, 15 predicted proteins | sample YL17G14_18_MG_FD_203921 | JGI IMG/M metagenome (GOLD analysis project Ga0315296, IMG submission 203921) | Sediment microbial communities from Yellowstone Lake, YNP, Wyoming, USA - YL17G14_18 | ecosystem: Environmental > Aquatic > Freshwater > Lake > Sediment | place: USA: Wyoming | collected...
CGGGGAAGAGGAGCAGGCCAGTGGACAGGGCCATGGCGAACAGGAGCGGCAGATGGAAGCTCCAGTTGGTGCCGATGCGCCCCCCGGCGGCGAGGAAGATCAGGCCGCCCAGCAGGAGGAGGTAGGTGGGGAGGTGTTGACGGCGACGGGCGACGACGAGGGCCAGCAGGGTCGACAGGACCAGCATGGGGAGAAAGGCGAGCAGCGGTTCCAGCACCGCCCAGAAGTGAGCCCACTCCCAGGGCAACCCGTGCAGGCCAAAGGTGTGCAGGAAGAAGGTCCCGCGGGTCAGCAGGGTCAGGACCAGGACCGGGCCGGCCGCCGCGCCGCCGGAAAGGAGTCCCAGGAGCAGGCCCCGGCGGGGCGCGACCAACAGCAGGTAGAGCAGCCCCACGCCGGCCAGGAGCGGTGTGTTCTGCTTGGCGAAAAAGCCCAGGGCGAACCAGAGGGCAGCCAGGTAGACCAGCGGCCGGTCGTGGTAGCGCACGACCCAGTAGAGGGTGAGCAGGCCGAAGAAGAGGCTGAGCGTGTCCGGCTTGGCGAAGGTGGACCAGATCAGGGTGGTCCCGAAGGCGAGGGGCATCAGTGCCACCAGGGCGACGGCGCGGCGGCCGGCCCCCATGGCGCGGACCAGGGCGGCGAGCAGGGCACAGCTGCCCAGCGTCGCCAGCAGGGCCACCAGCCGGCCAGGCACCAGGCTGGGCCCGATCAGGCGCAGGAAGGGAGCGGTGAGCAGGTAGAAGAGGGGGGTGTAGACGGAGGAGACAAAGTGGTGCGCTTCCAGGGGCGGGTAGACCGCTTCCCCGCCGGCCAGCCGCAGCGCGCTGTGCAGGATGATGCCCTCGTCATAGTCCACGGGGAAGTGGAAGAGGAGGGTCCGTGCGGAGTAGACCAGGAAGAAGAGGCCCCGCAGGGCCACGATCCCCAGGAGTGCCCAGTAGAGCAGGGTCTCCAGCCGGGAGGCCTGTGCCGGTCTAGAGGAAGGGGAGACCGGAGTGCGTCGGGATTCCATGCGCTTCAGACCGATCGCTGGCCGGAGGCCGGCCTACCGGGGCGTCCCCCCGGTGAGACAGATCCCGGGCTTGCCCGGGCGGGAGTCCGGCCGGCTACAGGCCCGGCGCATCCTCCCGGTGACCTCCGGCCCTAGCCCCCGAAGGCATCGCGCATCCAGTCGAGGACGCCCTTCTTCCCGTTGCCGACATCGCTGCCGAAGGTCGCCGCCAACTCCTCCAGCAGCCGGCGCTGCTGCTCCGTCAATCGGGTGGGCACGACGACGCGCACGACCATGACCTGGTCTCCCCGGCCGTTGCCCCGCAGGTAGGGAACCCCCTTTCCCCGCAGGCGATGGGTCTTCCCGGTCTGGGTGCCTGGCTGGATGTGCAGCGTCTCCTCGCCGTCGAGGGTGGGGACGATGACGTCGGCTCCCAGGGCGGCCTGGGCGACGTTGATGAGCAGTTCGTACAAGACGTCGTTGCCCTGGCGCTGAAAGTGGGCGTGGGCCTTGATGCGCAGGACGACGTAGAGGTCGCCGCGCGGACCGCCACGCAGGCCGGCCTCGCCTTCGGCGCTGAGGCGGACCTGGGATCTCTCGTCGATCCCGGCGGGGAGCTTGACCTGCAGGCGGCGATTGGCCCGGATGCGTCCCTGCCCCTGGCATTCGTGGCAAGGGATGGCCACGATGACCCCTTCGCCCTGGCACTGCTCGCAGGTAGCCATCACGATCATGTTGAAGAAAGCGCCCCGCTGGCGCACTTCGCCGGTGCCGCCGCAGCGCGGGCAGCGAACCGGCTGTGTCCCTGCCTCCGCCCCGCTGCCCCGGCAGGCCGGGCAGCTCTCCAGCCGGGGAATCTCGACCTCTTTCTCACAACCGAAAACTGCTTCCTCGAACTCGAGGGCCATGGTGTAGCGCAGGTCGGCGCCGCGCTGGGCGCGGCTGCGGCCGGCCGTACCGGTTCGCGGGGAGAAGAAACTCTCGAAGGCATCAAAAATCTCCCCCAAACCGAAGCCGGTAAACGGACCATAAGGGCCCGGCCCGGCAGCAGTGCCGTCCACAGCAGCGTGGCCGAAGCGGTCGTAGGCAGCTCGCTTCTGCGTGTCAGAGAGGACCTCGTAGGCTTCGTTGATCTCTTTGAAGCGGCTTTCGGCGTCGGGCGACTTGTTCACATCGGGATGATACTGCCGGGCCAGCCGGCGAAAAGCCCGCTTGATCTCTTCCGGATCGCAATCCCGGGGGACACCCAGGACGTCGTAGTAGTCCCGCCTTGCGCTCATTTCAGCATTCAGCCTCGTTGGAACATTCTGCCCGATAGTTTACCGCATTTTGCGGCTGCCGTCAACCAAACCAGAGAACCTTGCGAAGGTCCTGCCGGGCCTTCGCAAGGCTCTTGGCAAGAGTTAGACCGGACCCTACACCCAGCCGCGCAGGCGCGCAGCCTCGGCCACGCGCTTGACCGCCACCAGGTAGGCGCCAACGCGGTTGTTGACCTTGTGCTCCTGCGCCGTCTTGTGCACGGCGTGAAAGGCCGCCGTCATCTTGGCATCGAGCCGCTGGTAGACCTCTTCCGCGGTCCAGTAGTAGTCGTAGGCGTTTTGGACCTGCTCGAAGTAGGAGACGGTGACGCCGCCGGCGTTGCAGAGAAAGTCGGGGATGACGTAGACGCCATTCTGGTAGAGGATGGCGTCGGCCTCGGGAGTGGTGGGACCGTTGGCCAGCTCGGCCACCATGCGGGCCTTGATCCGCGGCGCGTTCTCGGCGGTGATCACGTTCTCCAGGGCCGCGGGGAAGAGGACGACGACTTCCAGCTCGAGCAGTTCTTCGTTGCTGATGTTCTTCGCCCCGGGAAAGTTGATCACCGAGCCGGTGGCTTCCTTGTGGGCCACGACCTGCTGCAGGTTGAGGCCGTTGGGATTGTAGATGCCGCCCCTGGAGTCACTGACGGCGACGACCTTGACGCCGAGCAGCTCCTCACCCAGCTTGTGGGCGAACTGGCCGGCGTTGCCATAGCCCTGGATCGCTGCGGTGGCGCCGCGCAGGTCGATGCCCAGGACCTTGGCTGCTTCGCGGGTGCAGTACATGCCACCACGGGCAGTGGCATCGCCGCGGCCGGCCGACCCACCCAACGGGATCGGCTTGCCGGTGATGACACCGGGCACGTTGTAGCCCATCATGACGCTGTACTCGTCCATCATCCAGGCCATGATCTGGGGGGTGGTGTAGACGTCGGGAGCGGGAACGTCGGTCTCGGGGCCGATGTAGTGCCCGATGGCGCGGATGTAACCCCGGCTGATCCGCTCCAGTTCGCCCTGCGAGAGTTCCTTGGGGTTGCAGATCACGCCACCCTTGCCGCCGCCCAGGGGGATGTCCACGACCGCTGTCTTCCAGGTCATCCAGGCCGCCAGGGCGCGGACGATGTCGATCGTTTCCTCAGGGTGGAAGCGCAGGCCGCCCTTGGTGGGGCCGCGAGCATCGTTGTACTGCACGCGGAAGCCCTTGAAGACCCGCACGGTCCCATCGTCCATCCGCACGGGGAAGGTGACGTGGAACTCGCGCATCGGCTCGCGCAGCAGGGCACGTGTGGCTGGATCCAGTCCCAGGATCTCGGCTGCCTCGTCGAACTGCCGCTGAGCAATCTTGAACGGGTTCAATTCCTGTTCCATTTGCATCCTCCTCCTAAGGATATCTGCCGTCATTGGCGGGGAAATTCTATCACGCAAGACCGGGCCTGTCAAATTGTGCGGACGGCATCTCCTGACCCTCGAGCAAAACAGACCCCCGCCGGCGCCATTGCCGGCAGGGGTCTTTGGGAGGAGGATGGCTACCTGCCTTGCCCAACATTCGGCAGGAGCACCTGGCTCATCTTGCGGGCCTGGGGAAACATCCCGCGGGCGCGCACGGCATCGGCAGCGCGGCCCAGCGCCAGCAAGCAGGCGCCCAGCCGCAGCGACGTTTGCTTCCTGGCGAGTTCAGCGGGCCGCAGGGACGGCGCGGCCTACCGGCGCCAGACCTCGATGGGGCGCACATAGAGGGAGCTGATCAGAGCGCCGTAACCGGTACGCCTCTGCACCTCGTCGTCGTCAGTCACTTCGACGTCGATCTCGTAGCACAGCGCATTGGCACGGGGGCAGCCAAGTTGCCTGTACTCCCCGATCAGCCCTGATCTGACCGAGGCCACGACCGACGACAGTGCTGCGTTCTTGCGACTGGCCCAGACGATCAGGTTGATGCCGGGCAGGCGGGCCGACTCGCGGGCAAAGGTCCCCTCCACGCCGGTCGCGTACTCGGGCTCATAGGTGTAGACCGCTCGGACGGTGTCATCCACCGAGCCCAAGTACTCCGCCATCTTCCCGGCCAGACCGTAGCGCAGATACTCGCAGACCGAGCAGTCCCCGTTGCGCATGGCCTCCAGGACCATCTCCCTATCTTTGAGCCCCGTTTTCCTGGAGCAGAACTCGATAGCTTCTTCCAGCAGACCGGTCATGATGGTCGTGTCAAGCATAAGCGTTGTCATTTTCATTCCTCCTTTCTCAAGCGGTCCTTACGGACCTGGCTCTCGACTAGCTTCCTCGCCCGTTCTCCCACCAGGGCAGCCTCCGGTCATAGCCGATCAGCTTGAGCCCGGTGATCGCGGCGGTGTTCAAGTCCATCGCCCGCAGGTCCTCTTCGCTCAGATCCCTGATGTCGTCGTGACCGGAAAGCATGGTCAGGATCTTGACCTCCTCAGCCGTGGCCCTGATAAAGTTCGCCAACCGCCGGCCGGCTTCCTCGGGGTTGAATCGGGCGCGGAGCTCAGGATCCTGCGAAGTGATACCGTAGGGGCATCGGCCGGTGTGGCAGGCCATGCAGGCCCGGCAGCCCATGGCGATCTCGGCCGCCGCGCCAAAGCCGACGCCGTCGGCCCCCATGGCCATCGCCTTGTAGGCGTCCAGACCACTGCGCATGCCGCCCAGGACGAAGAGCTTGACCTTGCGATGGGCGCCCATATCCTTCAGGGCCCGCACGGCCGGTGGAATCAAGGCCACAGTCGGGATACCCACGCCCTGCGTGACAATGGCCGGCGAGGCGCCGGTGCCCCCTACCAGCCCGTCGATGGAAATGGCGTCTGCGCCGGCCTCGACGCAGGCCCTGACGTCTTCGTACGGACGGCTGGGACCCAGTTTGAACAGGATCGGCACCCTGTAGCCGGTCACGTCGCGCAGAAAAGCAACCATGCGCTTCATATCCTCCAGGTCTTGCACGTCGTAGTAACGGCAGGGGGAAAGAGCATCGCTGCCGACCGGAATGCCGCGGATGGCAGCGACCTCTTCGGTGACCTTGGCCCCCAGCAGGTGGCCGCCCATGCCAGGCTTGGCTCCCTGGCCGATCTTGATCTCGACCCCATCGCCAGCGCGGACATAGTCGGCCGAGACGCCCCAACGACCGGTGGACCACTGGACAACCAGGTAGCCACCTGGCTCCCATCGCCTGAGCGCCCGCCGCTCGTCCTCGTACCCCTTGACCAGCCAGGTTTCGTCCCTCAGCAACCCGCCTTCGCCGGTGTTGCTGATGATCCCCGTCTGAGCGGCGCCGATGGCCAGCGCCATCCTGGCTTCCCTGGACAGCGCACCGAAGGACATGGCGGGGAAGAGAAAGGGATAGTGCAGGCGGATCGGTTCCTTACAGGTATCCTCGCCGATGACCACCTCCAGGTTGCACTCCTCCCGGTACTTGTCTCGGGGAGGGGGCGAGGCAATTTGGGAGGGCACGATGGTGATCTGGTCGAAGCCAGGCGTAAGGCCCATGGTGCCAAAGCCGCGCAGCATGTACTCGCCGGTCTGTGCCTTATGGTGAATCTCCTCTACCTGGGGAAAAGTCCACGGCCAGCGCACCAGGTACTCCGACTCGGCGGGGTTGATGCGGATGGCGTCCTCCGGGCAGAACTCGGCACAGATACGGCACCCAACACAGGCGTTGTAGTTCTGGACATGCACGTTCCCGGTGCCATCCATCACGTAAACTTCATAGGGGCAGACCTCGACGCAGGTGGCGCACTTGCCAGGCATCCTGGCGTTGATGCACCGGTCTTTCATTACCGTGACACAAAAGGTCCCGTTGACTGTCGACATGACCATTCTCCTTCAGGTAATCCTGCAGCAGCTATTCCCCGGACCCTCGATCTAGGCAGGCTTTTTCGCCTTGTAGAAAGGCTTCTCCGAAAGGCGGACGATCTTTCTGAAAGTGGCCGGGTCAGCCTCGATACCATACTGCTGAAAGTAGTCGCGCAACTTGGCCAGATCGGCTGGGGTCATCTCCTCCAGCAGCGTGTTGTGCCCGAGGCTTTCCCATTTCCCGCCGATGTAGATGCTGCCGCGGATGAGATAGTTGCCCAGATTCTTGCCGGCACTGCCCACGATCACCAGGTCGCCAGCCAGCATGTAGGTCGCCACTTCGTCGCCCACGTCTCCCCCGATGAGGATCGTCGCACCTTTGTTCATCACGGCAGTGAAATCGCCGGCGTCCCCCTTGACCACGATAGTGCCACCGTAGCAATAGGGCCCCGCACCGTAGCCGGCATCGCCCTCGACGATGATCGTGCCCCGGGTCATGTTGTCGGCCAGGTAGCGGCCAGCGTTCCCTTCAACCCGGACAGTCGCGCCGTCGTTCAGGACACCCAGGTAGTCGCCGCTATCCCCCCTGATGGTCACCTCACCGCTCTTGAAGCCTGCCACCAGGCCATGCAGGTGGGCTGCACCCTGGATGACCACTGGACCCTCGGTCACTGCCTCCTTCAACTCCGTACTGACGGACCGCAGCTCGCGTTCACTAGCATCCAGAACAGGAGCCATGAGGTTCCTCCTTCTTCGAAGCCCCCGCTCGTGGGGCGCCGTATAGACTGACGAATTGCTTCCTGACCTGCGCCCGCTTCCTGGGGTCGCTCAGAGCGCCCAACATCAGGATGCGGAACTCGTCGAAGGCCTGCGCCCGCGCCCGCCGGTCCTTCTCCTCCTTGGCCGCTTTCAGAGCCGCTTCATCCACTTGAGCGACTGTCTCCAGCAGACCAAAGCGACAAGCATTTTGTACGGAGACTTCGCCGGCCGCCGTCCGGACGATGAGCGTGGCGTAGCCCGGCTGCGCGCCGACAGTCCCCACAGCGACGTCGGCCGAGTCGCCCAGGTAGTCGTCACAGCTGCCGCAGCCGTGCCGGGTGAAGGGCTCCACATCGGTCAGCGGAAGGGTGCGAGTGGTGCCGTCCCACAGCGACAACGTCAGCGTTCCGTTTGCCACCGAGGTAGTCAGGCTCTGGATTTGATGCCGCGGGATGCCCATCCCTCTCTCCAGTAGCTCGGTGATCAGGTCCGGCCTGTAGATGCCGGTGCAGAAGAGAGCGATGGTCAGCCGGATGGCCTGCTGGTAAGGCCACAACCGCTCGTTTTCGGCGTTCATGAGCCGGCGTGCCCCTTCAGCCACGCAGGGCGACCCGACAATCGCCAGTCGGCCCAGGCCCAGTCCAAAGATGGCCTCGTTCAGGGCGCTGAGGACGGGCGACCAGAGGCCTTGCGCTCCCACGCCAGTGACGATTTCGTCCACGGTGGTGGCGATGCGGGCGACCGGCTCCAATGTCCAGGGGTCCATATCCAGCATGACCGCGCCGTCGATAAAGTCGGCCGACCGAGCAGCCACGAGCAGCGCCTGGACGACGTCGTTCGGGTTTTCGCTCTGGACGATCCCTGCCGACCGTGCCGAAAGTACGGCCCGTGGCTCCATCGGCGTCCGGTCAACCAGACGAGGGCAGCTCAACTCACAGAACTTCTGACAGACCTCGCAAGTCCGCAGCCTGAGGTGCGAAAGGCCCAGCGCTTTCTCGCGTTCCTCCAGAAGGGGGTGCTGCTCCTCGTCCCAATAGAGCACTCCCTTGGAGCAGGCCGCCACGCACACCCCGCAGCCGGAGCAGCGTTGCAGAGCCCATACTTCCTGCTGCAGTCGCGCCGACATTCGTTTCCTCCTCTACTGACTCAACAGTCTCTCCGCTTCTGACGGGGTTGCCAAAGGGTAAATGTCGAAACTTGCTGGCACGATATCTAGCCACTGTGTCAGCAGCTCGTGAAGCTCGTCATGCGAGGAGAGGTCAAAGATGACTACGGAACCCCTGCCGACCTTCGGGTAGAAGCAGATCACCTTGTTCCTTGACTTCAGTTCCCCTATCCAGGACCTGAATTCCACTCTTGCCCCCTTGGCGTCTTCAGGTCTGGAGGGATAGGGAGTACTCATCAGCAGATATAGCATGGTCAGACACCTCCCGGTTCACATTCTCCGAACAGGGTGGGGTCCCAGGGCCCGCACCAGCTTCGTGAAATCGGTGATCTTGCTCACGAAGTCGTTTGGGTCGTCCGGAGTGATCCACTGCAGACACAGCCGGCGTGGGTCGAACCCCTTTTCTGCCAGCAGCCCCCGCAGCGTGTTGATGCGTTCCTGGGCATAGCGGTTGCCGTTGATGTAGTGGCAATCGCCCGGCGGGCAGGCTCCCAGGAAGACCCCATCGGCGCCGCTGAAGAAGGCCCACAGGATGTGCAGGGGGTCAAAGTGGGCCGAGCATCCCACCCGGACGAGGCGCACTTCGGCCGGGTAGGCCAATCTCCTGGCTCCGGCCAACTCGGCGGCAGCATGGCCGCTCCACTCGCAGCCGAAGGCCAGGATGCGCGACTGCCCGTCCTGCGCTGCCATCGCCAGTGCCGCGTCAATTTGGGCCAGCAACTGGATGTCGCTGTCGATCGGCAGGCTGATCGCCTTGACCGGGCAGACAACTTCACAGTTGCCACACCCTTTGCACAGCAGGGGATCAACCCGGGAAAGATCCAACACCCCTTTTCCCTTGTGCATGGAGATGGCGCCGAAGGGACAGCTTTGTACACAACTGCCGCAGCCGGTGCAGAGCCTTTCGTCCACGATGGCGCCGGGGGCGTTGCTGGTGACCTTCCCTGCTCGCAGGTAGCGCGATGCGTTGAAAGCAGCGCTGATGGCCTGAAACTCGGTCTCCAGCCAATCAGCCGGGTAGTGCGCTGCACCACAAACGTAGACGCCTCGTTCGGCGTAGTTCTGTGGCCGCAGGCGGTAACGCACATCCGGGAAGAAACCGTTCTCGTCCTGCACGAGGTGCAGCATGGAAGCCACGGCACTGGCGTCAGGCTGCGGAAGCAGCGGAGCAGCCAGGACGACGCGATCATAGGGCAGGCGGCGGATCATCCCGGCCGGCTCATCGTGGACCTCGACTACCTCGTGGGTCACCGACGGAGGCGATGATGGCGCATAGCGGACGAACTCTACGCCGGCCCGCCGCGCCTTGAGCACCTCCTCCCCAAAGACCTCCTGGCCCAAGAGGTACAGGTCGCGGAAGAGGATCGTAACGTTGGCCTCCGGATTGGCGGCCTTGATCTCCATCGCCTGCTTGAGCGCACCCATGCAGCACACACGCGAACAGTAGGGGACGGCCTCGTCGCGCTGCCCGGCACAGAGGATCATCACCACGTCGGCCGGCAGGGAAGGTTGCGCATCGCCATGGCCGTTCTGCAGTTCATGCTCGAACTCGAGTTGCGTGACCACCCGCTTTCCATCGTAGCGGAACAGGCCCGGTAGTTGGGCGGCCCGCGCCCCCGTAGCGACAACGATCGCCCCCACGTCGAAGCTGAGCGGGCCGTCATGGGAACCTGCCGATCGCTGGACACGGACCGTGTAGCACCCCACTGTTCCGGAGATGCCGGCCACCTGGCTCTCCAACAGGACCTCGATGCGCGGGTGGTGGGTCACCGCCTCGACCTTCGAGGACAGGAACTCGGTGGCATTTCGCTGGTCGGGATGGAGGGTGTGCACAGCACGCAACATGCCACCCAACGCCGCTTCTCTCTCCACCAATGTGACCGGCAGGCCGGCGTCGGCCAATGTGAGGGCGGCGGTTATGCCGGCCAACCCCGCCCCGATAACCAATGCCGCAGGCACGACTTCTGCGCTGACCGGCTGGCGCGCCTGACGGCGTGTGGCGCTGGCAACCCCCATCCTGAGCAGATCGATTGCTTTGGCCGTGGCCACTTGAGGTTCATCCTGATGCACCCAGGCGCAGCCCTCCCGGATGTCCACCAGTTCGACCAGAGCACCGCTGAGGCCGGCCTTCTCGCAAGCAGCCCGCACACGAGGTCCCATCATGCGGGAGGGGCACCCGGCCACGGTGACCTGACCGAGTCCCTCCTCGGCGATGGCCGCCTGGATGGCGGCCGATCCATCCGGTGAACAGGAGTAACGCAGTCGCCGGACGGCAGTCACTCCGGGCAGGTCTTGGACCCCCTTTACCAGGGCATCCATGTCCAGGATGGGCGAGATCCGATCGCCGCAGTCGCAGATGAACACACCTAACCCGGCGCCGCTCATATGACGGCCTCCTCGTGGACTGCCCCCTCGACCTCGCTCAGGGCAAGGCTGGGTGTGGCCGCAGCCTCAGCCAGCAGAGCCTCATGGTCGGCGAACTCGGGGGCCAGATGGTGATGGCCGCAGAGCCTGCAGTGCACCGCCTCGAACTCCGACGCCCGGCGGTGGACCGTCTGCGCGCGGCCGGCGATGTCGGCCAGGGTGAGGGCCCCGGTGGGACAGATCAGAACGCAGGTGCCGCACCCAATGCAGGTGTCGGAGGCGACCTGGAAGGGCGGGCTGACCTTCTTCTCGATGCCCCGGTTGATGACGCTGATGGCGCCCACGCCAACGATTTCCTGGCAAGCCCGCACACACAGGCCACAGAGGATACAGTCGTTTCTTTCCATCGTGAAGCGTGGTTCGCCAACACCCATCGCCTGGGCCAGTTGCTGGATGACCGGGACATGAGCCGATGAAGCCATCAGCAGCTCCACCGTGGTACGGCGTGACCGTAACACGGTATCCGAGTCGGTACATACAAGGAGGCCGTCCGTGCAAGGATAGGTGCAGGAAGCCACCAGTCGCCAGCCCTGGCCCACCTGCACCTCGACCATGCATAGACGGCAGGCCGCAAAGGGCTCCAGCGCTTCGTGGTAACAAAGGGTAGGGATACGGATGCCATGTTCCCGCGCCACTTCAAGGATCGTTCGGCCAGGCTCAGTATCGATTTCGTGACCGTCCACGATCAAACGGATCATCTCTAGCTCCTAGCGCACTACGATGGCATCGAACTTGCAGAGCGACTGGCAAACCCCACACCGGGTGCAGACTGTCGGGTCGATGATGTGGGGCTGACCCTTTTCACCGGCGATGGCGCCGGCTGGACAGTTGCGCGCACAAACCATACAGCCCGTGCACAAGGCGGCAATGGCCTCATAGGTGATGAGCCCCTTGCAGACTTTGGCGGGGCACTTCTTGTCGTAGATATGGGCTTGGTATTCATCGCGGAAGTAGCGGATGGTAGTGAGCACCGGGTTGGGCACTGTCCCACCCAGGGCACACAACGACGAACGCTTGACCTCCTGACCTATCTCGATCAAATACTCGATGTCACCTTCGCGCCCCTGGCCGGCGCAGATGCGCTCCAGTGTCTCTAGCATCGCCCGTGTGCCGATTCTGCAGGGAACGCATTTGCCACACGATTCCTCCTGAGTGAATTTGAGGAAGTACCGAGCCAGGTCCACCATGCAGGTATCCTCGTCACAGACCACCAGCCCACCGGAGCCCACGATGGCCCCCAGCGCCGTCAGCGATTCGTAGTCAACGGGCACGTCCAGATGCTCTCTGGGGATGCACCCCCCGGATGGGCCGCCAATCTGGACCGCCTTGAATTCCTTACCACCGGGGATGCCGCCGCCGACATCGTAGATCAACTCGCCCAGGCTGATACCCATGGGCACCTCGACCAAACCCGTATTCCGGATCTTGCCCACGAGCGAGAAGATCATTGTCCCCTTGCTCATCTCGGTGCCAAGGCTGGCGAACCAGTCGGAACCGTGTCGAATGATGAGAGGAACATTGGCCCATGTCTTGACGTTGTTGATGTTGGTGGGCTTGCTCCACAGTCCACTCTGGGCCGGGTAAGGGGGGCGCGGCCGGGGCTCCCCAATTCTGCCCTCTATCGAGGCCATCAGGGCGGTCTCTTCACCGCAGACAAAGGCTCCACTGCCCACCCGGATTTCGATGTCGAAATCGAAGCCGGATCCCAGAATGTTCGTCCCCAGCAGACCATGCTGCCGCGCCTGCTGCAGAGCGATTCCCAGATTCTGGACGGCGAGAGGGTATTCATTTCGGATGTAAACATACCCTCGGGTGGCCCCCATGGCATAGGCACCAATGACCATCCCTTCCACGACGCTGTGCGGGTTACCTTCCAGAATGCTGCGATCCATGAAGGCGCCGGGGTCACCTTCGTCGGCGTTGCAGATGATGTACTTGACGTCGCCGGGTGACTGGCGGCAGAAACGCCATTTCATTCCAGTGGAGAAACCAGCCCCGCCCCGGCCGCGCAGCCCGGATCGCTTGACTTCTTCGATCACCTGCTCCGATGTCATCCCATAGAGCGCCTTGCTGAGGGCAGCATAGCCGTCGTGAGCAATGTACTCCTCGATACGGGTGGGGTCGATCTGGCCATTCAGTTCCAGCACCACCCGCGTCTGTTTGGTATAGAAAGGCAACTCGCTGGCATGGATGATGGTCTGCCCCGTCACCGGGTCTACAAAGACCAGGCCCTCCAAGATCTCTCCCTGGGCAATCGTCTTCGTCACGATGGCCGGGACATCGTCCATAGAAACCCTGTTGTAGGCAATATTCTCCGGGTCAATGGTGATCAACGGGCCCAGTTCACAGAAGCCGGGACACCCGGTGGGCACGACCTCTATCTGCTCGGCCAGTCCTACCTCTCCTAAGGTCTCCTGCAAACGGGCCACCACCTTGCGACTACCCAAGGCACGGCAACCGGTGCCATCGCAGACCCGGATACGGCGCTGCTGTGGATTGATGGCAGCCCGTAGCCTTTGGCGGTAGTCAAACAGGGCCTGTGGACTACGCAACTCGATCATTGCTCGCTCTCCGCCTGACGCATTGCGCGCCTCACCAAGTCGTCCGCCCTCTTGGGCGTCATCTGCCCCTCGTATTCGTCATCCAGAACTACAACGGGCCCCAGGGCGCAGCAGCCCAGGCAGTTGACCGTCTCCAGGGTGAACTGGCGATCAGGAGTGGTTCCGCCTGGCTTTACGTGCAGACTGGTCTCCAGACGATTCAGCACTTGTACCGCTCCTCGAACGTGACAGGCAGTGCCGGTGCAGACGCAGATCGTGTGTCTGCCGCGCGGAACCAGGCTGAAGGCGTGATAGAAGGTGGCGACACTGTACACCTGGCTAAGAGGCACCCCCAGCCGCTCGCTCACCAGGATCATGGCGTCGCGTGGCAGGTAGCGATGCCGGGTCTGGATCTCCTCCAGCACCGACATGAGCGAAGCAGCTCTCCCGTCCTCCTCGATGATTTCCGCTACTTCGACCGGTTCAAAGTCGATCATCGCACTATCCTCCTGGGCAAAAGAGCCCCTTGGGCTATGGGCTTGCCTCCCACCGGCAACCCGGGTTCCTTGTGTAATGTATCACAAAAGATGTGAGATTCTCATAAAGGAGGTGGAGGAGTATATCAAAAAACCATGAAGAAGGCCGGGGCTCGCTGAGTGCGAACCCCGGCCTTCCTGAGGGAATGGCGCAACCTGGGACGGGCTGTCTAGCCGCCGCGGTTCTCGGGGCAGGCCAGCATGTAACCGGCCCCCGGCGAGGTGAGGATGTACTGTGGATCCGCGGAATGTGCCTCTATCTTGCGCCGCAGGTAACGGATGTAGGCGCGTAGATAGTCAACGTCATCCCGATACTCCGGCCCCCATATCTCTGTCAGCAACTCGCGGTGCAACATGACCCGGTTGGCATTCAGGGCCAGCAGGCGCAACAGTTCATACTCCGTATAGGTCAGCGATACCTGTTCTCCCCGCACTTTGACACTACGTCGGGCGAAATTGATCTCCAGTTCGCCGCAGGCAAAAGAAGCGGTGACCTTCTCCTCCGGCCGCGCGACTCGCCGCAAGACGGCCTTCACCCGGGCCACCAACTCCTTGGCACTGAAGGGTTTGGTCAGGTAGTCGTCCGCGCCAACATCGAAACCGCGAAGCAAGTCGGATTCCAGTGCTTTGGCCGTCAGCATGATCACCGGCACGTCGGAAAACTCCCGGATGCGCTGGCATACAGCGTAACCATCCAGGCCACGGGGAAGCAGGATATCGAGCAGAACCAGGTCAGGCTGTTCCAAGGCCACCATCTCGATAGCCGACTGTCCGTCCGCAGCAGCGACGACTTGATAGCCTCCGGCTTTCAGGACTTCGCTCACCAGGCGCACCACCCGCGGCTCATCATCCACAACCAGGACCTTCTCAGTCATCCGACGGCTCCTTCTGCTCGACTGCCTCCTGGCTCAGACCCTTCAGGGGCAGTGTGAAAAAGAACGTCGTCCCCTGTCCCAACTGACTCTCTGCCCAGATGTGCCCCCCGTGACTTTCCACGATCGTGCGAGAGATCGGCAGCCCCAGTCCTGAACCGACGACGTGACGGCCCAGGCCCGACTTGACCCGGAAGAACTTCTCGAACAGCCGGTTCAGATCCTCAGGAGCAATACCCCCCCCTTGGTCTGCTACACTGACGACGATTTCCTCCCCGTGCACCTCACCCCGTACGACGACCAGCCCCCCGTGCGGCGAATACTTCACGGCGTTGTCCAACAGGTTGCGCAAAACCTGCACGATACGGCGAGGGTCAGCGTCCACGATGGGAAAGCCTTGTGGAAAATCGACGAGGAAGCGATGTCTCGGGGCGTGGTTCGCTATGTCATCGATCACACTCTTGGCCAAACGGGGCAGCCTTACAGGCTGGGGCTCGAGCCTCAGGAAACCGGCCTCGATGATGGACGACTCCAGCAAGTCATGGATGAGATCCTGCAGGACATCGCACTCCTCGTCGACGATCTGCAAGAACTCCTGCTGAGTCTCAGGGCTGAAGGTGGCTTCCTCCATGAGGAGAGCCGTTGTATAGCCTTTGATCGAGGTCAGTGGGGTACGCATCTCGTGGGCCAGGGTGGAGAGCAGCTCCGCCTTCAGCCGGTTGGCCTCGCTGAGCGACCGGGCAGCCTGCAGTTCCTCCCGCAGGCGGGTATCCTCGATGGCGATGGCGATCAGGTCGGCGACGGCCTGCAGGAAAGGCACGTCCTCCGGGACAAAGCCGCCCGGCCGGTGCTGGTTGTGCAGCACCAGGACCCCCACCTTGGCCCGGCCCTTGACCAAGGGAACGGCGATGGCACTGAGCGGCTGCCCCAGCCCTGCGGTCCCCCGCTGAAAGACCTCTCGGTTTTCCGGGGTCATGTCGGTCATGGCCGCGGCAGTCGCTTCGGGGGTCGGGTAGATTTCCGGCCGGCCGGACTGGAACACCTTGCCGCTCATGGATTCCCCGGGGGCCAGGCGAAACCCGCGCATGGTATCCTGGTCGTACCCCTGCGTCGCCTGCACCACCAGCCGCCCATCGGCAGGGTCATGGAGCAGCAGCATGCCGGCGTCGGCCGCCTCTATGGTCTGGATCAGGCTGGCCAGCAGTTCCGGCAGCATCGTCTCCAGGTCGTGCCCGGCGACCAGGACCTTGGCGATTTCAAACAGGGTCAGCAGACGCCGGTCCTGTTCTGCCGGAGACGGCCCGCCGCCGGCCACGGTATCCCCAGCCTGGGAAACGGAAGGAGGTTCGGACCGCATTGTCCCTCCTCTAACCATAAACCTTCAGGTCAGGCAGCACCACCTTCTGTCCGGCCGCCCAGGCGGCGGAAGAAGCGCGGGATGTCCCGGTTCTCCCAGACGACCAGCAGCGGCACGGCGTTGAAGATGGAGGAGTAGGTCCCACTGGCCAGGCCGACGAACATCACCAGGATGAACTGCTTGATCGTGGCCCCGCCAAAGAGCAGCAGGGCCACCATGACGAACATGGCGTTCAACTGGGTGGTCAGGGAGCGGTGCAGCGTCTGGGTCAGGCTGTGGTCCACGATCTCCTCGAAGGGCAGGCCACGCATCTTGGGCGTGTTCTCGCGGATGCGATCGTAGACGACGATGGTGTCCTGCACGGAGAAGCCGATGACGGTGAGCAGCGCGGAGAGGAAGAGGGTGTCGGCCTCCCAGCCCAGGAGCAGGCCGGCCAGGCTGAAGAGCCCCACCGTCACCAGGATGTCGTGCACCATGGCGATGATGGCGCAGAGGCCGTAGCGGAAGGGATGGGGCACCTTGCGGAAGGCGAAGGTAATGAAGGCGAGGATGACCAGGGCCGCCGCCCCCACGGCGTAGAAGGCGTTGCGGGTCACCACCCGGCTGATGGAGGGCCCCACCGAATCAAAACGCCGTTCCGTTACCGGGCCGATCGACTTGCCCAGGGCCGCTACCACCCGGCCCTTGGTCACTGCGTCCATGACCTGGGAGCGCACGATGGCGATGTGGTCTCCCCCCGAGAGCTGGACCGAAGCCACCTCCAGACCCTCGTCCAGGAAGACCTGCCTCACCTGGCCGGCTTGCACCGGCTGGGCGAACTCGACCTCCACGTAGGAACCGCTGGTAAAGTCGATGCTCAGGCGGACGGGCGTGCCATAGCGGGCAAAGGACACGACCATCGCCACGATGCCCGGGATGATGATCAGGGCGGAGATGGCGAAGTAGAGGTAGCGTCTACGGATCAGGTGAAGCACCGGTTTCCTCCTCGAAGCACTCAGCGCCCTTGCACGGACACGCCCAGCAGCAGGCGGCTGTGGCGCTCCAGCCAGGAGCCGGCCAGTCTGTAGAGCAGCCGCAGGAACGTCCGGGTGACGGTGATCGCGCTGAAGATGCTCACGATCACCCCGATGAACAGGGTGATGGCGAATCCCTTGACGATGCTCGCCCCCAGGGAGAGGCCGAAGGCGAAGAGGATGGCACAGGTCAGTAGGGTGGAGAGGTTGGAATCCCAGATCGAGGTCCAGGCCCGGTCGAAACCGGCCTCCAGGGCCACCCGCAGCGACTTCCCGGCCCGTATCTCCTCTTTCATGCGCTCGAAGATGAGGACGTTGGCGTCCACCGCCATGCCGACGGAGAGGAGCAGGCCGGCGATGCCGGGCAGGGTCAACGTCACCGGGACCAGCTTGTAGATGGCAAAGAGGAGGGCGGTGTAGATGCAGAGGGCCAGGCTGGCCGTCACTCCCGGAATGCGATAGTAGAGCGTCATGAACAGGAGCACCGTGCACAGGCCGATGATTCCGGCGGTGACGCTCTTGCTGACCGAATCCTGCCCCAGCGTGGGGCCGACCATGCGGTTCTCCACGACCTCCAACCGGACCGGGAGAGCTCCGTAGCGCAGGAGCAAGGCAATGCGCTGGGCCTCGCGCCGGTCCACCCCCCCGCCGCTGATCGAGGCCCGGCCGTTGGTGATCGGCTCGCGGACGACCGGGGCCGAAACGACTTTCTTGTCCAGCACGATAGTCAGGGGCTCGCCTACGTGTGCGGAGGTCCAGTCCGCGAACTTGCGCGTCCCCTCGGCGTCGAAAGCCAGCACGACGATCGGGATGCCCCGGGTCGGGTCCGTGCTCGCCCCGACCTCGTCGAGGACCAGGTTGGCACCGGTAACCACCGTGGCGTAGACCGTGGTCCTGGTCATCGCGGCAATCTGCTCGGCGGTGAGGCCATAGGTCGTGGTCACGCGGGTACCATCCGCCAGCGACTCTCCGTGGGTATCCACGAACTCGAGGAAGCCGGCGCGCTGCATCGCCGCCAGGGCCTCCTGGGGATCGAAAACGCCGGGGAGTTCGACCACCAGTCGCCGTTCACCCTGCCGCTGCACCACCGCTTCGCTCACCCCCAACGCGTTGACGCGGTCGCTGACGATGCCCCGGGCAGCATCCATCCCCTTCTTGACCGTCTCGGCGTCCCCCTGCGCCTCCAGGATCACCTGCATGCCGCCCTGGAGGTCCAGGCCCAGGCGCAAGGTGGTGGAATGGATGGACAAGGTCTGCTCGGCGGCTTTCACCGGGTCGGGGTTTTCGGGAACCGGCCGCCAGAAGGCGATGGCCGGGCTGGCCAGGTCCACCCACAACACCACGCCGACCAGGAGAAGGATCAGAACCAGTAGGATCCAATCGCGACGTTGCACCATACCCTCCGCAGATATACCCTTGCGCAGGCCGAGCCTTGGCAAGGGTTCGATTTGGACGCGTGCATTATACTACGGCCCGGCCGGGGGCGCAACCGATGTTGCAAAAGCCTTCCTCGTAGTGTACAATGTTTGTCATACTACCCACCAAACCTCCAGAGGCAGGGAATAGGCATGGTACTTCGCTCCTGCGGAAGTCGCCCGTCCGGGCTTTGTCAATTGCGGGTTCGGAGCCCATAGCAGCCGCACCATGATGCTGGCCTAACTACGCCTGCTGCCTGTCCGCCCACAACCGGCTCTGATGGATTCCGCACAGCCATCTTCGATGACAACGTACTGCTCAAGCAGACGGAAGCTGCGTGCGTCGGAAAGGCACGTTGCAGGCATGGTTCCCCTACAGGACAACGGGATGTTGGCGCATACCATTATCCATGGAAGGGGATGTCTACCAAAGGGTTTAGATGGCAATGCTTGCCGGACACGAGTTAGGCACAAAGCAGGGAGGTTGACCCGTGAAACCCATCCGTGAAACCTGCGTACCGCGCCGTGAGGTGCTCAAGGGCGACCTGGAGGATGCCATCTTCGCTGCCGACTTTGGCCATGTTGTCGAAGGACGCGCCCCTCGCGTCTACCAGGATCCCGTGGAGTTCTTCCACAATACTCACCCCGCCGCCCAGTTAAGAAAAGTGGTCACGACCATCTTTGAACGTCTGGCCGACCCCAACGAGGCCGGCGCGGCGCTGCGCCTGAGCACTGGCTTTGGCGGCGGCAAGACGCACACGCTGATCGCCCTGTGGCACCTGGCCCGGCACATCACCGACCCGACGCTGGGGACAGAGCTGCTCCCGGCTGCCGGCCGGCCCCGCGAGGTCGTCGTCGCCGGCCTCGACGCCCAGAAGTTCGGGACGACCGTCTGCGCCACCCATGGGCAGATCGAGACGCATAGCCTGTGGGGAGAACTGGCCTTTCAGCTCGGGGGACCGGCCGGTTATGCCAGCATCCAGAAGAACGATCAGCCGACAGACGTTCCCGACAACGCGCTGGTGCGGGCGCTGCTGCCCAACCAGCCGGTGCTGATCCTGATGGATGAGCTGGTCATCTACATGTCCCATCTCGGCGAGCAGGCCCAAAAGGCGCTGCTCTCTTTCCTGAGCAAGATCATCGCCGAGGTCCAGGCCCGCCCGCAGGCCGTGCTGGTCATCACCGATCCGGCCCACCAGCGCTCCTATCAGAAGGAGGCCTCCGCCCTGGCCGAGGCCGCGGCGCAGGCGGAAGCCGCCGGGGACCTCGACGACGTCCTGGGGCGCAAGATGAGCAACTTTGACCCCATTGGCGGCGAGACGGCCCAGGTGGTCATCCGCCGCCTGTTCGAGCGGGTGGACCGGGGCGCTGCCGAGGTGGTCTCGGCCGAGTACTATAACGCCTACCACCGTGTGGCCTACGAGTTTCCCGAGCTGTTCCCCTCCGAGGCCGACTCGAAAGAGTACGCCCAGCGGATCGTCGAGTGCTACCCCTTCCACCCGCGCCTGCTGGAGACGGCCCAGGACCGCCTGGGGGCGCTGCAGGATTTCAACAAGAGCCGCGGCACGCTGCGCCTCTTTGCCCGCATCCTGCGCGACGTCTGGGAGAGCGAATCCGACGTGCCGCTGATTACGGGGGGAGACTTGAACTGGGAGAGCAGCCGCATCCAGGCCGACCTCTTGCAGCGGCTAAACCGCGACTCCTTCATGGCGGCGGTGCACGCCGACGTGGTGCACCACGCCGGCCAACTGGACGCCGACTATGACACCGACATCC
>Ga0315296_10001565_pt1 | contig 19921 bp, 19 predicted proteins | sample YL17G14_18_MG_FD_203921 | JGI IMG/M metagenome (GOLD analysis project Ga0315296, IMG submission 203921) | Sediment microbial communities from Yellowstone Lake, YNP, Wyoming, USA - YL17G14_18 | ecosystem: Environmental > Aquatic > Freshwater > Lake > Sediment | place: USA: Wyoming | collected...
CGATAGGAACAAGCATCAAGAAAGGTGAAGTGAAAGTAAAAAATATATATTCTGTCCTGCCTTTTGACAATTATATCGTTGCCATCAAACTCACCGGAAAACAGATTAAAGAGGCATTAGAGCATGGAGTATCAGCGATAGAGGAAGGAGTAGGGAGATTCCCTCAGGTATCAGGTCTTTCGTTTAAATATAAAAAGTCTGCAAAAACAGGTGATAGGGTACGTGAGATTCTCATTGCTGATAAACCAATAAATTCCGATAAGGAGTACACTGTTGCAACAAATGACTTCCTCGCAGCCGGTGGTGACGGATACGAAGCTTTTGGAAAAGCAATAAAGGCATCGAGGGATTTTTCCATTATCGGAGGTGTAATGAAAGGTGAAAAGGTTGTATACAGTGATTCAGGCAGGTGGTTGAGAGATGTTGTGATAGAATATATAAAAGAAAAGAATAGAATAGCTCCAGTTGTGGAGGGGAGGATTACAGAAATCCAATAATATGAAAGTTTATGTGAACGATACACCGGTTAATATCTTGCCTGGGATGACCGTCAAACATGCCCTTATACATACAGGACTTATCAAAGTTATAGAGTCTTTGAAGAAAGTTTATGATGAGTGGGGAAATGAGATTGGTCTGGACGGAGCCTTATCTGAGGGGGCAAAAATTTATGTGAAATAATCGTTCCCGTGAAAACTGCGAGATAAGACTTTATCTTTTCATTTCTTTCAATGCTGATATGGCCTCATTCCTCATGTATGGATCATTATCACTGTCTGCAATCTTTTGAAGATGGGGAATAGCCTGAGGATCCCCGATTTTTCCGAGTGCTCTTACTGCACTAAGCCTCACTGCAAAACTTTTATCATTGAGTGCAGGGATTAAAAAAGAAACAGCTTTGGGATTACCGATTTTTCCAAGTGAATTTACTGATGCTTCCCGTGTGAGAACTTCTCCATCATTTATTCCAGTAATAAGTGCATCAACAACTCTGCTGTCTTTATTGAAATGACCAAGAGCAATAGCAGCATGGGATTTTATGGAAGGACATTCACTGTTCAGAAATGCATCATTAAAGACTTTTAACAACAATTCAATTGCTTTCTGATTCCCGATCTCACCAAGCAACAGCATTGCCTTAATTTTAATGGGCCAGTATTCCACTGATGTATCAGCAATTTCCAAAAGTAGTTGAAATGCTCTTTCGTCTTTAATACCTTTCAACTTTTCTACCGCTGATAAACGAGTTTGCCAGTTATAGCTCTCAAGCTCAACCTTTATTTCATCAATCTTATCTGCAGTTGCATCCCCCGCAAATATGCTTGCAAAGAAAAATAGAGTGAATAACAAAACCATAAAAGATGACATCCTTCTCTTCATTTGTTCCTCCCAGATTATTTCATGTATTGTCTTTTTAATTTAAATCTATCTGGATATTATTATTTTTGAAAGTATCCCGTCAAGAAAATTATAGTACTTGTTGTGAAAGAAGGTTTTTAGAGGGTCCTGCCATCTTTTTAAGCAGTTGGTAGGTGAAATCTGGATAGTGCCTCTTTCGCAGCAAGAGTCTGTGCCTCTTTTTTACTTTTTCCCGACCCTCTGCCAAACTGCTTCCCGGCTATGAAGACTTCAACTGTAAAAATCTTTTTATGCTCTTCACCTTCCTGTTTAATTACCCTGTATTCAGGAAGAACATTAAAAAAAAGTTGGGTTCTTTCCTGGAGCTCTGTTTTAAAATCATGGAATTCTCCGGAATTTATGATAGCCTTTATTTTTTCATTGAATAATCTTAAGATAAGCTCCTTCGCTCTTTCATAACCACCATCGACGTAAACTGCCCCTAAAACAGCCTCAAGCGCATCAGCTAATAGTGATTTTTTGATTCTTCCGCCAGTGGCGTCCTCGCCTTTACCAAGTCTGAGATATTTTCCAAGAGAAAGAGAGTCTGCAATCTCATAAAGTACAGATTCCTTGACGAGATAGGATTTTATCTTGGCCATACTCGATTCAGCAAACCGACTATCAGATAAATAAAGATACTCGACGATAACAAATCCAAGGACAGAATCACCGAGGAATTCAAGCCTTTCATTATGATGCGTTGATTTTTCCGAATTCTCATGGGAGAAAGACCTGTGTGTCAGAGCTTCTATGAGTAACTCTTTATTTTTGAAAAAATATCCAAGACGGTTTTCCAACTCAAAAGTATCTTCTAATTTCAACAGTGTCATGACAGGTTATTGTAAAAGACTATTTCGGGTTTCTTATGTAAATTTCTTAAACAACAGGCAGGCATTGGTTCCGCCAAATCCAAAAGAGTTGGACAAGGCATAATTGACCGTCATTTTTCTTGCTTTATGTGGTACATAATCAAGGTTAATGTCGCACTCAGGATCTGGATTATCTAAATTAATTGTGGGGAGCACAATATCATTATACACACTGAGAATAGTGAGAGCTGCCTCAACACCCCCTGCAGCACCGAGTAAATGACCTAACATGGATTTTGTTGAACTGATTGCTATCTTATAGGCATGAGCACCAAACACCGTCTTAATGGCACTACTTTCAAGTTCATCCCCATGTTTTGTTGAAGTACCATGTGCATTTATGTAATCCACCTCAGCAGGATTAACCCCTCCATCCCTCAATGCTATCGCCATACACCTTGCTGCGCCTTCACCCCCTGGAGAAGGAGCGGTAATATGATATGCATCTGCGGACATCCCGTATCCGACTATCTCTGCATATATTTTCGAACTTCTGTCCATGGCACTTTCAAGGCTTTCAAGTATCACAATACCTGCACCCTCACCCATCACAAAGCCGTCTCTATCAACGTCAAAAGGTCTGCTTGCTCTTTCTGGCTCATCGTTTCTTGTAGAGAGAGCCTTCATTGCATTAAATCCACCTACACCCAAAGATGTTATCACTGCTTCTGTACCTCCGGCAATCATTGCGTCTGCGTCTCCCCGCTGAATAATTCTAAACGCATCTCCAATTGCATGACTTCCTGTCGCACATGCAGTGGTTACAGCAGAGTTAGGTCCTTTTGCGCCAAACTTTATAGATACATGGCCTGAGGCAAGATTTATTATTAACATAGGAATAAAAAATGGGGATATTCTCCTCGGTCCCTTCTCAAGTAACACGGTGTGGTAATGTTCAATTGCATAGAGACCTCCCATACCTGATCCGATAATGACGCCTACCTTCTCTGCGTTACTATCCGTGATCTTCAAACCAGAATCATCCAATGCCATCTTTGCTGCAGCAATTGCAAAATGGATAAACCGATCCATTTTCTTTAACTCTTTTGTCTCAATATAATCTTCAGGGTTAAAACCTTTCACTTCACCGGCTATCTGTGTCTGAAAGTGAGATGCATCAAATAATGTGATCTTACCAATACCAGATTTGCCCTGAACAAGATTTTCCCCTGAGGGTGTCACACCCACACCAAGAGGCGTGATAAGACCTAACCCTGTGATAACAACTCTTCTTTTATTTATCATACAGAAGATTTCTTTTTATTAATATACTCAATAGCATCTTTAACTTTTGAGATCTTCTCTGCATCTTCATCAGGTATCTCGATTCCAAATGCCTCCTCAAATGCCATAACAAGCTCGACTGTATCCAGCGAGTCCGCACCCAAGTCCTCAACAAAAGATGACTCTGGTTTAATCTCTGCCTGACTTACACCGAGTTGTTTTGAGATAATCTCTTTCACTTTCTCTTCTAACATAACTACACCTCCGTGTTTTAATTTCAAATTTTAGCTTGAAAATTTTAAATTTAAAATCGAAAATAGAAAATAGAAAATTACATATACATACCGCCATTTACATGGATGACGTGACCGGTTATATAATCCGAGTCAGGTGATGCAAGAAAAATAACAGCATTCGCAACATCCTCAACTGTACCAAATCTTCCCGCAGGAATCAACTTTATCATCTCTTCTTTTACATTTTCCGGCAGAACATCTGTCATTGCAGTTTTTATAAATCCAGGTGCAACAGCATTTGCTGTGATTCCTCTGCTCGCATATTCTTTTGCTATTGTCTTTGTCAGTCCGACTATCCCCGCTTTTGATGCACTATAATTCGCCTGTCCTGCGTTACCCATGAATGCAGCTACAGATGAGATACTTACTATTCTCCCGTACCGTTGTTTAGACATATCCTTTATCGCTTCCTTGGAACAAAGGAAAACACTTTTGAGGTTAATATTCACTACAGAGTCCCAATCTTCCTCCTTCATTCTGATGAGAAGGTTATCTTTTGTAATGCCTGCATTGTTTATCAATATATCAATCCTGTTGAACTCCCTTCGCATATCGTCGAATGTCTTTTTCACACTCTCGGAGTTCGACACATCAAGCTGTATTCCTATAGCCTTAACTCCGAGTGCGGCAATAGCTGCCACAGCTTCATTTACTGCATCCAGGTTTATATCTGCAATAGCTACATTGACACCTTTCTTTGCAAGACCCTCTGCAATTGCTCTCCCGATACCGCGTCCTCCACCTGTAACTATTGCAACCTGACCTTTAAAATCCATCCTTGCCTCCCCTGCAAAACTGGTCTTAATTGTAACAAAGAGCTATTTTCTTTTCCAGTCTTTATTTACCACAGGAAGCATCTAAATTTTCTAATGATTCAATCCTCAATCATTCCAGACTGAAAAATGCTCTTGGAGCGAACATTACAAAATTTTAGATGCTTCCATGGGGTTCGCGGTCATTGTAATATTAAATCAATTTATGTTACTATTAAAACCTCCACTTATTCTTAATTTTAAAAGAGGTTAACAGAGTTTATATGAAAAACAAAGTATATTTGATCGATGTGACAAACAGGGATGGTGTCCAGACATCCAGGATACTCCTCCCAAAACTTTCTAAAACGATGTTAAACATCTATTTTGATGAGATGGGAATTTATCAAAGCGAGGTAGGTTTCCCAACCCTCAAACATGAAATCAATTACATAAATGCAAACCTTGAACTTGTAAAAGTTGGTGTGATAAAAAGAATCCACCTCGAGGGCTGGTGCAGGGCAATTCCTGAAGATGTTCAACTTTCCTTTAAAAACTGCCCTGAGCTCAAGCATCTCAATATCTCGATTTCCACATCAGAGATAATGATACAGGGCAAGTTTCAGGGAAGAAAAACCTTTAAGGACATCGTGAAATCTCTTGTTGAGGCGGTAAAGACTGCAAAAGAACTCGGAACAGAGACATTAGGGATAAATGCAGAAGATGCATCGAGGACAGAACTTGACAGACTTATAGAATTCGTCCTCGCAGGCAAAGAAGCAGGTGCAGATCGCTTCAGATACTGTGATACACTCGGTACTGATGACCCGATAACAATATATGAGAGGACTAAGGCACTTGCGCTCGCTACAAAGTTTCCCATAGAAATGCACTGCCATAACGACCTCGGAATGGCAGAGGCGGTATCTGTTTCCGGGGCGCAGGGAGCCATAGAATGTGGCGTTGACTCCTATATAAATACAACTATCAATGGTTACGGAGAACGCTGTGGCAATTGCGACCTTGTATCAACAATCTTAGCACTTAATTTCTCACACGGTCTTAAAAATAAAATCCCCCTCGATGAACATGTAGACCTTAAAAAAGCCTGGAAACTCAGCAGATACGCATCATACGCATTTAATATACCAATCCCGATAAACCAGCCTGGAGTAGGTGCAAATGCATTTGCACATGAATCAGGAATACATGCAGACGGAGCTCTTAAAGACAGACGTAACTATGAACTTTATGACCCTGAGGATGTGGGAAGAGGAGAACCAGAACTTCTCGAAACCGGAAGGATAATCACCACAGGTGAGTATGGAGGCATTAAAGGCTTCAGGCACGTCTATGACAAACTTGGTATCCATTTCCACGACGACAACGAGGCAAGAAGGATTCTCGAACTCGCACAGTATGCCAATCTGCACACACAGAAGCCCCTTACAGATGATGAGCTGAAACTCATTGCTACCTGCCCTGATATTGTTCAGAAAATACTCACAGTAAATCTATAATGCATACAGTCACTTTAATACGGGGAGATGGCGTAGGGCCTGAAATCTCCGAAGCCACACAACGCGTCATTGAAGCAACAGGTGTTTCTCTCCAGTGGGAAATCCAGGAGGCAGGACAGAAGGCATTTGAAAAAGAAGGAAACCCTATGCCTCAAAAGGTCATTGATTCTATAACAAAGAATAAGGTCGCCCTCAAAGGGCCTATCACCACTCCTGTGGGAACAGGCTTCAGGAGCGTGAATGTTGCACTCAGACAGAACCTCGACCTTTATTGTTGTTTAAGGCCATGTAAAACATTTAATGGTGCAAAGACAAACTATAAAGACATCGACCTCGTAATCGTCAGGGAAAACACAGAAGACTTGTATGCAGGAATCGAATTTGAAAAAGATTCAGAAGAGACAAAAAAACTGATAGACTTTATTAGTAATGCAACAGGAAAGAAAATCAGATCCGATTCAGGTATCAGTATAAAACCTATATCTGTGTATGCCACAGAGAGGATTGTACGGTTCGCATTTGAGTATGCGAGAAAAAACAAAAGGAAAAAGGTAACCGCAGTACATAAGGCAAATATAATGAAGTATTCAGACGGACTCTTTCTTGAAACTGCAAGGAAGATTGCAAATGAATATGCAGATATCGAGTTTGAAGACAGGATAGTTGACAATATGTGTATGCAACTCGTGCAGAAGCCCAAGCTCTATGATGTCATTGTTCTTCCCAATCTCTATGGTGATATCATATCTGATCTCGCCGCAGGCCTTATCGGAGGACTCGGTCTTGCACCAGGTGCAAACATTGGAGATGACATCGCAGTCTTCGAGCCCACACACGGGAGTGCACCAAAATACAAGGGCTTGAATAAAATAAATCCCATGGCTATGATACTATCCGGGGTTATGATGCTCAACTATATTGGTGAAACAAAAGCAGCAGACAGATTAGAAAAGGCGATTACCTCGGTTATCGCAGAGGGCAGGTATGTCACCTATGATATGAAACCAAATCCTGACGACCCCACTGCCGCAACCACTTCACAGGTAGCAGATGCAATCATTGACACCTTGAAAAAGATACAATAATTTTAGAGAGTGGTAGCATCATTTCACAATACACAATTATCCATGACTGATAAAAATTAAACACATGTGGCTTGAGATACTTCTCATATCAATTTTCATTTTAATCAATGGCTTTTTTGCCGCTTCAGAAATTGCAGTAGTTACCTCAAGAAGGTCACGCATTAAACAATTAATGGAAGAAGGCAGCAAAAACGCCATTGTCTTGAATAAATTAAGAGAAACTCCTGACAGATTTCTTGCCACAATTCAAATCGGGGTTACCCTCGCAGGAGCAATCGCATCAGCAGTTGGAGGTGCTGCTGCAGTGAAGGTTATCAAACCCTTATTGAAAGACGTTCCAATACCTATTATTTCTGCATCCAGCGAGGTAATATCCATAGGCATTGTTGTCGTCATCATTGCTTATTTTTCTCTCATATTTGGTGAACTGATTCCAAAATCGCTCGCGCTTTCAAATCCAGAAAAGTTAGGTATGATCACTGCACCGATTATTGATAAATTCTCTAAAATTGCTACAGTATTTGTTCGAATACTCACCATGAGCACCAATATACTTTTAAAGCCTTTTGGTAAAAAAGCGTTTACTCAAAGGGAGTACATTTCTGAGGAAGAAATAAAACTGCTTTTAGAGGAAGGCAGGGAACAGGGAGTCTTTGAATCAGAAGAAAAGAAACTTATCCACAGTGTGTTCGAATTTACAGACACCTTTGTGAAGGAAGTTATGATTCCATCTCCTCAAATGGTTACTGTAGGAATCAATAAGTCTGTAGATGAGATTAAATCAATTATCTCTGAGGAAAAATTTTCCCGTTACCCTGTCATAGGCAAAGATATAAACGATATCAGAGGGTTTCTCTATGCCAAGGACTTTTTCAATATTCTTTCCAGTACGGGTAAAGTTGATATACGAAAAATTCTTAAGCCCCCGATATACACACCCGAAACAATGAAGATAAGTATTCTATTGAGAGAAATGCAGAAAAAAAGGGTTCACATGGCAATAGCAATAGATGAATATGGAGCGGTTTCAGGGCTTGTGACATTGGAGGATCTCATTGAAGAGATTGTTGGTGAAATCAGAGACGAATATGATACTGAAAGCCCGGTTATTCAACTTGGTGATGGTTCAATGATCATAGATGCCTCAATAAGTATCAGGGATCTTGGTGAAGATTACTCTATAGATATCCCGGAATCACCTGAATATGAAACGCTTGGTGGTTTTATTGTCACATTCCTTCAGAAGATACCACAGACAGGCGATACAGTTGAGATCGAAGATAAGAGATTGAAAATCATTGAAATGGTAGGTCAAAGAATCGCAAAGGTAAAACTTGAACAGTTACCAAAAGAGACATTGGAAGAAACCTTCTAAGGAAAGATTCTTCTTCATATTGTATGCTTGCCATTGGTTTTCTGTTTCTTTTATAATGAGACGGTAATGAGAAAAAAGGTATCAATAATAGGTGCTGGTAATGTTGGTGCTACAACTGCACTGCTCATTGTGCAATCAGGAATTGCTGATGTTGTCCTCTTTGATATAGTAGAAGGAATACCCCAAGGAAAAGCCCTTGACCTTGCAGAAGCATGTCCTCTCTGGAACTCATCATCGTTAATCAAAGGAACAAATGATTATGCGGATACTGCAAACTCTGACATTGTCGTTATTACCGCAGGGTTTCCCAGAAAACCAGGAATGTCAAGAGATGATCTTCTTCACGCCAATGCTGAAGTAATCAAAAACGCATGTATTGAAATTTCACTATTTTCTCCAAATGCAATCATTATTGTTGTAACAAATCCAATGGATGTGATGACATATCTTGCATGGAAGACAACAGAGTTTTCCTGCAAGCGTGTTATGGGTATGGGTGGAATACTTGATTCCGCGAGACTGACTGCATTTCTTTCATGGGAATTCAATGTGTCACCACAAGATGTTGAAGCACTTGTGCTCGGAGGACATGGTGATGATATGGTTCCTCTTTCAAGTTTTACCGCTATCAAGGGAATACCAATAACAAATCTTTTCACAAAAAAGAAAACTGATGCATTGATAGAGAGGACAAGAAAAGGTGGTGCAGAAATAGTTGCCCTCCTTAAATCAGGGAGTGCATATTATGCACCTGCTGCTGCATCATCTCACATGATAAAATCAATCCTTCTCGATGAAAAACGTGTCCTTCCCTGTTCAGCATATCTTAACGGAGAATATGGTATAAAAGATCTTTATATGGGTGTACCTGTGATACTCGGAAGAGAAGGTATTGAAAAGATTATTGAGGTAAAACTCACCAAAGAAGAAAAATCCCATTTCAGGACATCGTGTGAATCTGTAAGAAAATTAATAAAAAAATTATCCCTATAACAATGAAGAACCCTGTAGCAAGACTACAGGGAATATTGGATTAAATCGAGTTTTTTGAGTTTAGTGAGTTGTATATGTCTCTTATGTTACTCCATAAAATTGAAAACTGCGTAATCTAAAAAATGATAACGTACAAAAAGAGGAGGAATGATGGAGAAGACATTATCAATAGTAAAACCTGATGGTGTAAAGAAAAGATTAATTGGTGAAATCATAAGGCGATTCGAACAAAACGGTCTCAGGATTGCTGCACTGAAGATGCTCACAATGTCAAAAGACGAGGCAAAAGGATTTTATATTGTGCATAAGGAAAGACCATTTTACGAAAGCCTCACCAGTTTTATGTCAGACGGACCAATCGTTGTCATGGTAATCGAAGGAGAAAATGTCATTAATAGAGTCAGGGAGTTGATGGGTGCAACAAACCCAAAAGATGCATCCCCGGGGACCATCAGGGCTGATTTTGGTTCAGACATCGAACATAATATCGTTCATGGATCGGATTCAAAAGAATCTACTTCCTTTGAAATACCATACTTTTCCCCTCATATTGAAATTCATTGAATCACCATTATTGACTTTCTCCACAAAAAAGGGATACTATTCTATAGATGGCGTAAAAGATTTCAGGAGAAAAAATGTTTGAGAAGTTTACAGAACGCGGAAGAAAAATAATTATTTATGCAAAGGAAGAAGCTGAAAAACGCCAGAATGATTATCTCGGTACAGAACATCTCTTACTTGCTGTCTTAAGAGAAGAAGATGGCGTACCTGTTGCAATCCTGAAAAGAATGGGTTTGACCCGGGAAGATATTCGTATGGAAATAGAGAGAAATCTTCCTCAAGGGACAGACGTCATGACCTTCGGTGATATACCCTTTACCCCACGTGCGAAAAAAGTTCTCGAACTTGCTGTTGAAGAAGCGAGACTTCTCGGGCACAATTACATCGGGAGCGAACATATCCTCCTCGGACTTATAAGGGAAGAGGAAGGTATAGGAGGCAAGATACTCCGCAACTTTGGTGCGAATCTTCTTGGTTCAAGACAGCTCGCAATCAACTTCTCCTTAAGAACTCATACACATGTAAAAGAAAGAAGGAGCACAACCCCTGCACTTGACGAGTTTGGAAGAGACCTGACCCTCATGGCACGGGAAGGAAAACTTGACCCTGTGATAAACAGAGAAGACGAGATAGAGCGTCTCATACAAATACTGGGAAGAAGAATTAAAAATAATCCTGTAATTATTGGAGAACCTGGGGTGGGAAAGACCGCAATCGCGGAAGGGCTTTCTCAAAACATTGTATCAGGTAATGTGCCTGACAGCCTTTTAGGGAAACGCATTGTTTCCCTCGACCTTGGTGCATTGATTGCAGGGACAAAATACAGGGGTCAATTTGAAGAGAGACTCAAAATTGTGATGAAGGAGATCATCCAGTCAGACAATGTCATACTCTTTATTGACGAGCTTCACACCCTTATAGGCGCAGGTGCTGCAGAAGGATCTGTAGATGCATCAAGCATGCTGAAACCTGCTCTTTCAAGGGGAGAGATACAGTGTATTGGCGCAACGACACCTGATGAGTACAGAAAATATATAGAAAAAGACGGTGCCCTCGAGCGCAGATTCCAGCCAGTTACGATACAGCCACCAAATGTTGAAAGTACGATAAATATTTTAAAAGGTCTCAGACCAAGATATGAGGCCCACCACAAAGTAAAGATAAGTGACACCGCAATTGAAGCTGCAGCAAGATTATCCGATAGATATATCTCTGATAGACATCTCCCTGACAAGGCAATAGATGTGGTAGATGAGACAGGGTCAAGAATTAAACTAAAGAGATATACTCCTCCTCATGAACTGAAAGACCTCGAAGCAGATATACAGAAGTTTTCAAGAGAAAAAAATTTATATATAAAGCTCCATGACCTTGAAAAGGCCTCATCCATTAGGTTAGAAGAAGAAAAACTCAAACAGCTTCATGAAGAACTCTATGGACAATGGAGAGATACTATAAACAAGGAAATACCTGTTGTTATGGAAGAGGAGATTGCATACACCGTATCCAAGATGACAGGTATACCACTTTCAAAACTTGAAGAGAAAGAATCAGAAAAACTTATACGGATGGAGGAAGAACTTCACAGAAGGATAATCGGACAGGAAGAGGCACTCAAGGCCGTCTCACGGGCGATAAGGAGATCAAGGGCAGGACTTAAATCAAACAAGAAACCAATTGGCTCATTCTTCTTCCTTGGACCAACTGGTGTGGGCAAGACAGAGCTTGCGAAGGCCTTAGCATGGTTTATGTTCAATAATGAGGATTCACTTATAAAGATAGATATGTCGGAATATATGGAGAGATTTAATGTTTCAAGACTGACAGGTGCTCCCCCGGGATATGTAGGCTATGAAGAAGGAGGCCAGCTTACAGAAAAGATAAGAAAGAAACCTTATTCTGTCGTACTCTTCGACGAGATTGAAAAAGCACATCCGGATGTCTTTAATATACTCCTTCAGGTGCTCGACGAAGGAGTGCTAACAGATAGCTTTGGAAGAAAGGTTGATTTCAGGAATACAGTAATTATCATGACCTCAAATGTCGGTGCACGGTTAATCGAAAAGGCAACTCCTCTCGGTTTTCAGAGGGGCTCATCCGAGTTTGTATATGAAAAGATGAAAGAGAATGTACTGAATGAACTTAAAAAGACATTTAACCCGGAGTTTCTGAATCGCGTTGACGAAATAGTTGTATTTCATGCACTTGAAAAAGAACATCTGCTCTCTATCATTGATTTACTTGTTGAAGAGACAAACAGTATGCTTATCGACCAGGAGCTTGTTATTGAGGTTTCTCAGGAGGTAAAGGAGTGGATACTCAAGCACTACTATCAGCCTTTATATGGTGCAAGGCCAATGAGAAGGGCAGTACAAAAAGCAATAGAAGATCCACTCTCTGAAGAAATCCTCAAGGGGAGGTTTAGAGGCATTCATAAGGTAAACGTCATCCTTGAAGGTGAAACACCCACATTTGTCGAAGCCGAAGAAGCCTCTCTCGTATCTGGTGTTAACTAACTCGCACACGACAAAATATCTACTTGCGTACATTGAAAACTAAGTCATTTATCCTTTCTCTCATCTTCATATCCGGAATCATTATTGTTTTTTTTTATTCTCCGGCAAGAGCATAGTCCACGGATATCTACAGTAGAACTTTCTTCTCTGGACATTGAACTCATTGACATCCATAAAAACAAATTAAAACTTTCTGATATGAAAGGTTCTGTTGTGTTCATTAATTTCTGGGCATCCTGGTGTAAAACGTGTAAAGATGAGATGCCATCTATCGAAAAGCTGTACAAATATTTCTCAGGGAATCCAAAATTCAAGCTTGTAACGATTCTTTATAAAGACGACGGGGATAGAGCGTTCAGATATATGAATGAAAATGGTTACACTTTTCAACTTTATCTCGATCCTAAAAGATCTGCTGCTCAACAATTCAGGATTACAGGTGTACCCGAAACATTCATATTCGACAAGAAAGGGATTCTGACAAAAAAAGTAATAGGGCCTTTAGAGTGGGATTCTCCAAATGTTATCGAAATGTTCTCTCGTCTTATCAATGAAAAATAACTATGGGGAAGGTTAAATCTCCTGAACCTGTGCTCCTTTTTATAAGCACACTTTATCCTGATGCAAGTATATTTGAGTATTCACAGAAAATTCTTGAGAATAATTTTGGTGATATTTTATTTATTAGCCCTCCCCTGCCCTGGGATTATTCTTCTTACTATAAAGAAGAACTCGGTTGGCCTTTATTCAGGCAGATCATATTTTTCAAAAACCTCATTGACCCTGGATTGCTCGCAGATATTAAACTCAAGACAAATGAAATCGAAGCTGAATTATCTTCGGAAGGTAAAAGGCGTATTAATCTCGATCCCGGGTATCTCTCCTTATCTCAAGTAGTCCTTGCATCTACGAAAAACTACGCACATCGAATTTATCTCGGTAAAGGAATCTATGGTGAGGTAACACTTATATTCCAAAATGGCACCTACATTCCCCACTTCTTCACCTATAAGGACTATCAGGATAAAACACATGTTGATATCTTCATGAATGCAAGAGAAATCTTCAAGAGCTTATTGATTAAAATTCCTTGACAATACAAAACTTCTAATCAATAATTAACCCATACAAACCTCATCTTTTCAAAAGAGGTATCAGTTATGGGATAGTAACAGTCAGCAGAGATGACACAGGAAGACTAACAGTTGCCTTCCAATATAACCCCCAGCTTGTTCAGAAAGTCAAGACCATTGACAGCCGTAAATGGCATCCTACGAAAGAACACCGGAGCTTTTCAAATACTAATGGAACTTTAGGGAAGATTTTAGAGGTTCTTAAAGGTGAAGAAATCCAAATAGACCATGCCTTGAAAGGGACTGTCCCAGATTTACGGACGGAGCAGAGCGGAGTCGTAGAATCGGGACTGTCCCCGAAACAAACAACACACCTGCTTGAAGGAGGTACAGATTTAAGATATATTCAGGAACTTTTGGGCCATGCACACAGCAAGACAACTGAGATATATACACATGTGAGTACAAAGAGTCTGGGTAAAATACAGAGTCCGCTGGACAGTTTAAACTTAAAGAAAGGAGGTAGCAACTGACAGATTTTGTCAACAAGAGGATATCTTCACCCAGAGGCGGGATATCCGCATTGCGTCTACCCCGCCAAATTGGGAGTATAGACGCAATTAAAGTTCGTATAATTGCATTTGTGAACGAGTCATATGAAATGACAGAGCCCGCTTTTCATAAAACAAGAAGACAATAAAATGAATGGGGAAAAGCATCTTATTTATTTGGATATTTTGGGTTTTGGAGAATTGGCTTATGAAATAGCCAACAAAAAAGGTATAGAGGAGAGGGAGGTGAGAAAAAAATTTATAGATGTAATAAAAGAAAGAGTTGAGATCATAGAGACACATCGCAGAATCATAGGTAAAAAGTATGGAGAAAGTGATGATTGGCTTCTTGTTACAGATTCTCTTGATAATGTATTCATTACTATTCTTGAAGTTTTGGAACACAATACTGGTTATAGAGGATATGAGAGAATATCTTTGGAAATTGCTATAGGGACGGGGGAATATGATAAATGGGCAAAATTTGAAGGGAAATATCTTGTTATTGAAGAAGATACAATAAAATTCCTCAAAACAAATATCATCACTTTTTATCATAAATGGTATAGAGATAAAAATAATCAATCACCAAAGTCCACTTTTGTTATTCTTACCGAATCTGCATATGAAGGATTAGGACCCTTAGATAAGAAAATATGTAAAAAAATTTCGTATAAGGAAAATGGAACAGAGATAATATTCTTTATTGCCGATGTAAACAGAGTTAAACAAAGAGGTAAAGTTTATGAATTTTTAGAAAAAATAGGGTATGCAGGCAGTAAATTATATGGAAGAATTGACGAGGTATATGTTCCTCCCTTTGAATATGAAGACATAACAAATACTCTAAAAGAAAAGAGAATTGTTTTTATTAGTGGGACCCCAGAATACGGAAAAACATATACTGCTGTCAGGCTCATGTGGGAGTACTATAAAAATGGATATGAGCCAAGATGGATTAAAGGAGAAGAACTCCCGGAAAGAATTGAAGTTAGAAAAAAGTTAGAGGATATAAGAGCAGAGTTGAAGCCCAGACATATTATATACTTTGAGGACCCTTTCGGAAAAATAAAATACGAGAAAAGAGAAAGTTTAGAAAGAGGAATTGGAATAATAATAGATAGTGTTAAGAAAGTTGAAGATGCTTATGTAATAATAACCTCGAGGGAAGAGGTTTTTAAGGAATTTGAAAAAGAAAATTTATCAGTAGATGATCTTAAAGAATTTAAAAAGAAATTAAATATAAAGAGGCCCTCTTATGATTATGAGAAAAGAAAAGAAATTCTTCTTATGTGGGCTGAAGAAGAAAGTTGTAAGTGGTTGGGAGATGAGGAATTAAAGAATTTTGTTTTACGTTCTATATGGTCTAGAATAAAAGGGTTTCTACCTACACCTCTGAGTATCAGAAGCTTTGTCATGGCTACTATTAACATAGAAAAAGAAGATGAACTAAGAAAGAAAATAGAAGAGAAATCAGAAGAGACAGCAAAGGCATTTGCAAGAGAAATAAAAAATATGGTTAACGATAAAATATTATTTTTGTCATTCCTCTTCATTTCAAGATTTTTTGAAGTCAGGTTTGTTCGAGAGACATATCAAGAATTAGTGAAAGAATTAAATTTTAAAGATGCTCGGGAGTTCGATAGGGTTCTTAATTGGTTTAAGGGTGATAAAATTGAAATTTTTCGCGAATATATAAGATTTTCTCATCCCTCATATTTTGGGGCTTTAGAGTATCTCATTAGAGAAGATAGATATAAAGAGATTTTTAGTAAATTATTACTCAAACTTTCTGAAAAAAATGAGGCTGCAAGTGATGTTGCATTAACAGTAGGAAGTTGCTACAGTGAACTTCCTGAAAATGTGAGGAGCTTGATTTTTAAACTTGCTGAAAAGAACAATAAGGAGATTGTTGGGAGTGCTGTTTGGGCGATAGTAAGGAATTACGATGAATTTCCAGATGTTGCGCGGAATTTGCTATTTAAACTTGCTGAAAAGAAGAGAGTCGCAGCGGTTGTTGTAGGTGTTGTTGCAAATGCTGCATTATCTACCTCTGATGAACATTCTGAGGATATGATGAAATTACTTTTGGAACTCTCTGAGAAGGACGAAGCTGCTAAGGCCGTTGCATTTGTTGTGGGAGGTAATTTCAATGAGTTTCCTGAAGATCTGAGAAATACTCTATTGTTTAAACTCTCTGAAAAGCATGAAGCTACTAAGGCTGTTGCATTTGTTGTATTAGAGAATTTTGAGAAATTTCCTGATGATGCGAGGATGACGAAATGGGTGCATTCGAAGCTGCAAAAGCCATTGCAGCTAGTTATAAAAGATCTCTTGAGAAGTGGGTTATGGAGTAGACGAGAAGTATTTAAAACAATTTTTTCTTCAAAACCATGGTGGTTCGACTTGGATTTTATTTCAGAAATTTTCAGTGAAATAATAATGGAAATACCGGAAACGGTAAAAATAGAAGCCCAGGAAAGGCTGAGAGCTTATTTTGATATATTTCATTATTTGAAAGATGAAAAAGAATTTGAAAATGGATAGAAATCGTATAAGGAAACATGGCGGGCTCTGGCACTTCATATAACATGACGGAAGAGACTAACGTCCAAACCCTTCGGGCTTCTTTTCCGCCAATAACGTTATATGACATGCCGTCTAATAATAAGTTATCCGGACAATGAAGACGCATCGACAGCTCAAACCGCCCCTCTGGCTCAGAATTAATTGGGACGACCCCGCCGAGCCGCAGGTCATTAACGGCCCTGAGGCAACGCTATCGAATGCGGTCTGCTTTTGTTGCCTTCGCGGTGTCGACCAAGTCGGTTCCCTTACTCAGGAGGATGTCTTTCCACGATGGCTGCTCAGGCGATTCCCTCAACTCGCCACCGAAACGTACAATTACTTTGGCAGCGTTCCGGTCAAACTCTCCGCAATCAAGATCCCTGCCTGCGGGTCGTGCAACAACGAGTATCTATCAGCCTACCTCGAGAAGCGGATCTCCCAGGCCTGCGGCTCCTACGAAGTAGCAATACAGCTACCTCGCAACGTTTGGGGGAGTTGGGTAGCCAAGATATTCTACGGGATCTACCTCAAGGGCTGTTCACTGAGAGCCAATATCCGTGATCCCATGAGCCCCCCTTTGATTGACAAGGAGTTCGTGCTGTCAATCAACCGAGCCAGAACACTCGCCATCTTGGCGGCGCCTGCGTTCGAACTTGTTCCGCTGGGGGCACTACACAGCACGGTCGCCCTGTTGCCCTGTAAGGAGGCTATACCTCAGCCTCTCGTTGAGTTCATCGATCTCCCGCAACTGGAGGCTATCGCGATGAGAGTTGGGGCGGTCGGACTGATTGTGTGCGTGGGTGACGGAGGGCTCACGGACACGGTGTTGACTGGTTCGTCCTTCCATCGAGATTACACGCGCAAGCCGCTGACCGCCTTTCGCTTTCGCGAGGCAGCAGCAATGGTCTTCTACCAGCGCTCCCGCTTGACATGGACACCCGAACCGCTTTTCCTAGAGGTCTCAGACTGCAGAGTTGCGTGCGTGATCAACACTGCGACTCTCTCTGAGGGTCCGCTCCAAACGCCTTTTAAGGCTGCAGACGCCCGAGCGATGTTTGCCTCTGTGTTCCAGATTCCGTACGAGAACGTCCGGTGGACGAGGAAGCAAGGCATTGTTGTGGATCTCCCAGTTACTCATCCGTTGGCGGATGGTTCACTGGATGACTGAAACAGGGGAGTACACAAGGTCGAGTAAGGTGTCGCGTCTTGAATCTTGACTTTTAAATAGAGATGCCCGCAACAGTAGATAACAGATTGCTTGTCTACGACTCGTAGAGAGTTAACACCAAAGGCTACTCCCTTCTCTTAATTTTTATGTCGTTTCCTGTGTAGATATGGTAAAATTATACAATTAAAAAGGGGGGAATTTATGACGAGCTTATCTATCAAAGAAAGCCTTATTGCGCAGCTTGATAATCTTCCTTATGACCTCCAGCTTCGCGTTCTCGATTTTGTGAAGTCCTTAATCCCCAAAGGAGTTACTGGTAAAAGTCTTTTGCAATTTGAAGGGAGTATTTCTGCCGATGACCTGCAGCTAATGTCAAAAGCTATAGAAGAAAGCTGTGAAAAGGTAGACATTAGTGAATGGTAAATTACTTCTCGATACAAATGTAATTATTGCCCTCTTTGCCAAAGACCCGCAGATTCATAACCGTATCTTTAATGCCGAGGAATTGTTTGTTCCATGCATTGCTATTGGAGAGCTATATTTTGGAGCATATAAATCGCTTAAAGTTCAAGAAAATATTAGCCGTATAGATAATTTTGCTCTTAACAACACCGTTCTTGTATGTGATACAGACACAGCAAGAAGATATGGAAACATAAAGAACCGTTTAAAGGAAAAAGGTCAGCCAATTCCTGAGAATGATATATGGACTGCTGCTATTGCACAACAACACGCTCTTACATTGGTTACGAGGGATACGTGGTCGAGTAAGGTGTCGCGTCTTGAATCTTGACTTTTAAATAGAGATGCCCGCAAAGGCAGATAACATCGGTACAAGCAGATAACAGCGGTACAAATGGAATACTCTCAAATCCCGAAGTTTCGGTACTTCTCAAGCATTCGAATCGTTACAGTAACACTAAATTATCTCTGTGAATAACTTCATCAGAATACTTGTACCCGAGTATCTTTTCGATTTCTGAGGTCTTCTTCCCTTTAATCTTTTCGACCTCTGAAAATGAATAGTTAGTCAGACCTTTCGCAATACGGTTCCGTTTTGAGTCAAGACAGTAGACTGCATCGCCAATACCAAAATTACCTTCAACAAAGGTGATACCTGAAGGGAGGAGGCTTTTGCCGCCATGGATGAGAGCTTTTACTGCTCCGTCATCAACGACAATGCTTCCCTTAGCTCGACTGCTGTATGCAATCCATCCCTTTTTGAGAGACAGTTTTTCTTCTTTTGGTTTAAATAAAGTACCACTGTGTTTACCTTTCATAAGTGAGCACAGAATACCATCCTTTCTCCCGGTGACGATATGGACTGTAATACCATGGTTCACTGCTTTCTTTGCAGCAAGGAGTTTTGAATACATACCACCTGTACCCACAATGCTTCCAGCACCTTTAGCCCTTGCCTCAAGCTCAGGTGTTATCTCTTCAACATATTCAACAAGCTTTGCATCTGAAGAATATCTTGGATCCTCAGTATAGAGCCCCTCAACATCAGAAAGTATTATGAGCCTTTCTGCCTCAATAGTACTCGCAACGAGAGAGGCAAGGTGGTCGTTGTCACCGAATTTAATCTCATCTGTTGCAACGGTATCGTTCTCATTAACAATAGGAATAACACCATAGGAAAGAAGTGTCGTGAGGGTATTTTTAGAGTTTATATACCTCATCCTGTCAGAGAAGTCATCTCTTGTGAGAAGCACCTGTGCAACCTTTCTATCAAATTCACTGAAACTCTTTTCATACGCCCACATGAGACTTGACTGTCCGATTGCTGCTGATGCTTGTTTCAGCTTTATATCTTTCGGCTTCTCCTTAAGACCGAGCTTCTTCATACCTGCGGCAATAGCGCCTGAGGAAACGACAACTACCTCAAATCCGAGTTTCGTGAGTCCAGCGATATCCTTTGCGATTGAATGAATGCGTCTGGTATCGAGGCCTTCTCTGGCATCAG
>Ga0315296_10001566_pt1 | contig 19909 bp, 21 predicted proteins | sample YL17G14_18_MG_FD_203921 | JGI IMG/M metagenome (GOLD analysis project Ga0315296, IMG submission 203921) | Sediment microbial communities from Yellowstone Lake, YNP, Wyoming, USA - YL17G14_18 | ecosystem: Environmental > Aquatic > Freshwater > Lake > Sediment | place: USA: Wyoming | collected...
ATTGAGCACCGTCGTGCTTGGGCTGAATTGTTATCGAAAATCTAACCTCTTGAAACGAATCCTTTTTGGGTAACTTAGATGCCCCATTACCACAACAGACTTAACAGTACCTCGTCTGCGTTATCATGCAGTCAATGATCTTGATGCAAGTTGCTAGGTTATTGGCAATTCCATTTTGGCTCGCAGTTGTCTTGCTGGTAGAGAGAGGCATAAACGTACTCTTTTTCAGCGATTTTTCTACTGATGCGACTTGAACCCAAAACCAGTCGTTAATGAAAATAAAACTTTCAAGGACTCTTGATGAAATATGCAAGCGTCTAAGGACTTGTTAGTGTTTTTTGCCATCGCGTCTTTGCCTATAGCCAGCTTTCTTCTGCTCAACTATCCTGACACACAATTCTACATCAGCATGCTTTTGGTCTCTCTAGTCGTGATTGTCTGGCTTGAGAAGCACAATGAGAAGCCAGTGGTTGCTTACACTGAGAACTTAACGTTGGAGAAGCTTGCCATTGCAGTAGGAGGAGTACTAGGTTGTTTAGTCGTTACTACTATCTTCACTGCAACATTTTTGCACAGTGTCTTATATGTACCGACTCAGAAGCTGGATTTGACTTATGGCGGGTTCATGTTACCAGCTTTCTGGACCGACATCTTGTTCACGTTTGTGCTGGTTGTGACGGCGGAGGAGTGCACTAAGCTGGTCATTATACTTGCACTTTACACTTGGCTCAGAGACAGGTTCGGCACAGACTTCAGCAAGTGGACCGCAGTAGCTATTGCAGTAGGAGGCTGGGCGCTGCTTCACGCTTATTCAAATCCATTGACTTATGGTGGTCCGAATGGGTGGGTGTACCTTGCTGCAGCGGCTATATGTGGAGTGATAATGTTTCTGGTTCTTCAATACACTCACAGCTTGCTTGCAACGATGCTGGTTCATTTCGGCTACAATGCCACCGTGCTTTACTTAGCCTATTACCCTATGGCAACTGCAGCTGCCACTTGGATTCTGCGGTTCTTGAGGTAGACAGGCATGAGAAAGTTTACAATTCTGGCATTGCTAGCAATAGTGTTTTGCCTCTGCTTCTCTATTGTTCAAGCGGTTTCCAGCTCCTTCTGGATCTGTGGAACTGTCACGACAACTCCGTATGTCTCAACCTACAACAATCTTACCTATAGCGAGTTTAACTTTAGCGCGAGCAGTTCGAACGCTACTTGGCTAGGGGCTCCAGTGAACTTGACAGTGGCTATTCCGACGTCTCTTCTTGTGGGGATAGCGTTAGTGGTTAATCAGACTCTCAACATGACAGGGGTAGTGGATGTGGTTGGGGTTCCTTCAGGATACTTTGTGTGCGAAGCGGTTAATCAGGCTCCTATGGGCTGGCTTGAGTCTTTGAAGGCCCTAATCACCCTAATCGGAGGAATCGGCAAGTTAGTAGTCACTGTGATCGTTCAGGGCATAGGCGCAGCATTCGGGATAGTTGTGCCTTCATGGGCTGTCACATTAGCAGTGCTAGCGGCGACTGCAGCATCGTTTGTGTTTTGGTTCAAGAAACTGCCTAAGATTCTAGCCGTCATCTTCTTAGTCCTAATCATCTCACTGATTGTTAGTCTAGCATTGTAGGCGTATCAACCTTTTCTTATGATTAACTCACTATCTTTCTCTAAAAAGACAATTCTGTCTTCTGGCTTAAAATTGAACAATTTTCTTGCATCTTTCGGTATGGTAACTTGAAATTTACTGCTTAACTTTGAAGTACCTAATACTTTCTGCATGATCTCACTATGTAGTAAAGAGTGTAAAGAAACCTTTATATATCTTACCAAGAATGTAAAGGAAATAAAGGATATGAAAACTTGGTAATCTTCAACTTGCCCATGTATCGCCTCTCCTTTTTCTCATTATTTTTCTTATAGGTGTAGAATGATGTCAAACACTGTTATTGGGGTGAGGATCTCACCAAAGGACAGAACTCTTTTGGATAAAATAAGCAGGGCAAGAGGCGAAGACCTCAGCGATTTTGTAAGAAGAGCCATACGCAAGGAGTTCGCAAGTCTCGGATTCCTATCTGATGAAGAAAAGAAAGCGTTAGGGGTATGATTTATGGTCACCAATATTAAGTTGCCTTCTGACTTTGCCAAGAAGGTCGCTGAGAGTCTAGGCATCACTGCGAGGGGCGTCGATCAGCTCTTTGATTTCAGCGAAGACAAGCAGGGTTTTTTCGTTGCCAGGTTGAAGCCGCAGCAGTTTCTTGACAGGAAGGATCAGTTTAGGACGATGTGCGCCTTAGTTCGCGATTTGGGCGGCGAAGACTATGTAGAGGGTTCCAAAGTTTGGAAGGTCCCAGGGCTCTTTGCGAAGAAGACGAATACTACGAGTACACCCGAGACCGCTGGGGTGGCACCGCGAAGCGTAACGGATGACAAAAGCAAGCCGCCAGAACTTAAGCCTCTGCCAGAGATGTCTAGGCCCTCTGATGGACGTAGTAAGAGTGGGCCTTATGCTGTCGTGCCGTTGAAAACGTTGTTGAGTATGCCTTTTCAGAGCCGCGTAACTGAGGACCCTGAGCTTTTGGAGTTAATTGAAAGCGTTAAAACTTACGGAGTGCTTGAGCCTATTCTAGTCCGCCCTAAGCAAGACCTTTTCGAAGTTGTTGCAGGTGAGAGACGTCTTGCTGCTGCGAAGAAGGCAGGCTTAACAGAGATTCCTGTAGTAATCAAAACTCTAACCGATCAAGAAGCTTTCGAGGTCCAATTTATTGAAAATGACCAAAGAAAAGACTACACGGATATGGAGCGGGGTCGCTGGCTAAGAGACATGTTAAAACGATTTCCAGAAGCCTACTCAACACAAGAGGCCCTGGCAAAAAGGCTTGGAAAAACTCAGCAATGGGTTAGCGGTCTTATTCGCATGGTAGACTTAATTGACACTGACAACATTACAAAACGTTTTGTAATGTTGAAACCCACTGCATCAATTCAAGAAGTCCAAGCCTTAATGCATATTGAGCCTGAGAAGCGTGGTGAAGCTGTCGAGCAGATTAAACAGCAAATTGAGGCAGGTGAGACGCTTTCTGTTCGTAAAACAAAAGCCATAATCGAACCAGAAAAAGTACCTGAGCGTAGAACCGTTGAAGTTTTAAAGGTTGAACCAGTCGATGTAGCCGAATTTACGTGCAAAATTTGCGGTGAGGTGTATCGAATATCTCATGTCAAACTAGGCGTTCATGAATTAGAGTTGATGAAAAGATGAGCCTCAAATGAGTGTTCGCTACTTATATCGAATTGTTCCCCGCTCCAAGCGAATCTGCAATTATTATCGTTGTCAGCAGCCTATTCTCCGCAATATCGCCTGTGACAAAAACGGAGCCATATACCATTATGGTTGTTTGCAGTCAGCAAGAGATGAGCAGTGGCGTTGCCTAGAATGCTTCATGACTTTTGACGCTACAGAGGGCTCGTTTGAAACTGTTGAGGACGAACGTCAAGGCGAGTTTCGGGAAAGGCTCATAATGATCTGTCCGAGTTGCGGCAGCCATAACTTGAAGCGGCAATTCAAACAGACCGAACTTTTTACTGATCGACTTCATCAACAACAGCCATAAATCCCCCGCTTCAAAAACAGCCTCTCCATCCTTCTTATTCCTCTCTACCCAAGCCTCTTCACCCAACTTACAATTGCTTTACAATGCTTATGGTTTGATGAACCACCAGTCAGGAAAAACAGCGTAAAAGTTGAGCGTCTCCTGCTGCTCTACAAACTCGTCAACCGCCCTCACAACCCCCAGATCGTGAAACGGTGTATAGTCATGACCGCCAATCACGCCGCCCTTTCTCAGCAGCGGGTAATAGTTTAGTATGTCGGCCATCACAAACGAGTAGCTGTGGTTTCCGTCAATATACACGAAGTCTAACGGTTCATCAATGTCTTTGGCGGCTTCCTCACTGGTTTTCCGTATGAGTTGGGCCTGCTTGTATCTTGAAAGCCTTGCCATCGCCATCTCAAAGTTGTCCTCGCAACTTGTTAATCGTCCATTTTCAACGTAAGCTATGTAAGGGTCGATGAGAAGTAGCTTTTTGATTGGTAGTTCCTGTAAGATGCTTAGTGAGTTGTCTGCTTTAGCGACACCGATTTCTACGGCGGTGAGTGACTCGCTATTTTTGAAGTATTTCTTTAGGAATAGAGTCATGGGTCTTGGCGTTGCCGTAATTACACTGCCAGTGTTTATCCAGTTCAAATAGTCCTCGTAGACTTTGGGGGCAATCAGCCTAACTAGGTCAAGCCTGAACTTCACAGTTTTACGCTTCAACCCCAACTTCAAATCTTTTCACCTCCTTGTACCCAAGCTAACAATACTTTCGGCAACGTTTTTCCGATTTACTTTGGCTCTCCAGAAAGCAGCGATTTTTTCTGGTTCGTAATCGCCACGGTCCCATTTGGTTGAATCCTGAATTAAGGCAGCCAAGACTGCATTCTTGCTGAAGGTGGACGAAACGGTTCCTGAGAAGCCTTGCATCGAGAGGTATCGCAAGCTCTCAACGGGGGTCGTTACCACTGAGCATCCCATGCAAACAGCCTCGCATGAAGCAAGTGAGAAACTTTCCCATCTTGACGGTGCGAACAGTATTTTGGCGTTTGACAGAACATCCTTGATTTTATTCGGCTCAATGAACCCAACGATGTTGAGGCGATCTCTAACGTTTCTCGGGATGTCTTCGATGCAACTTTGGACTTTTTCTATCCTGGTTCCTACAATTACCGATGAATAATCACGTCGTTCTTTCAAGAATTCAACGATGGTTTTTGCCATGAGCTGGGTGTTTTTTGCCTTATCAGCCCATCTTCCTGAAGCTACGATGATATTCTCTTTCTTGCCAATTTTAGAAGTGATGAACTCTGGAGCAACAGGATTGGGGATGAAATGCGTTTTTTTGATTAAATCTCTCCTTCCCCATGTTGCCAGAAAATAATTAAGGTTGGAAAGAGCATCAGGACTCTCTATGATGACTCCATCGCTCAGTTCTATTTGTCTGATTTTTAGTTTTGTGGAATGTAGGAATTTGAAGGGAAAACGCCACCATACATGTCGTGCAAGATTCCTAACGGTTTTTTCTTCACGGAGGGGGGCTCTCATAACACTTGTCGGTAAAGGATACCCAATTCGTCCATCGCTATCAGACTTAACTAGAACTTGTTTCTCGCTCATCTTCATTTCTTCTATGAAGGGAGTGTAGAAATCGAGCAGCCAAGTGTATGCAAGGATCACGTCTGAATCGTTTTTTAACCAAAATTGTTCACTCTTAAATTCATCCAGTGTGTTCTGCACAACAGGAAATTTTGGAGTATAGTCTGTCAAGCCTTGCTTTCTGGTGCTGATGAGGCTAGTGTTTATTCCTGCTTCCATCAGACCCAAAAGGATCTGGCCAGGGTCTTTATTTTCATGCAATGGTAAGTAACCGTCAAAGAATAGAGATATTTTCATCTAAACCCTCCAAGGAGACTCCGCACATCCTTCAGGTTGTGGTAGTTGACTCAATCCTCTTTCCACGTTTCTTGCGCTCTTTGTAAGTGCCTTCCAACTTGCTAATGACAACATCGGCAGCATCCCAAAACCTCATTCAATCGTCCTTCCTTCTTAGGATCTCTAGTCCTTCAAAATCATCTGAAATTTTCACATGAACAACATCGCCTTTCTTGAATGGAAAAGTCGAATCGTTCACCACGTCCGCTGGTATGGTGAGATACAAGGTTTGAGCCTTCGGATGCTTGTAAAGCGTGGACTTACCAGTCTTTGCCATAGCAACCGCAACAACTCTTACTATCAAACCTACTATTAACTTGTTCGGTGAGGGAGGAGGTCACCACTTCATCCAAGCTCATTTACAACATTTTTCTATTAGGTGAAAGTAGATTGGATAAGTCGAAAGCTGTTGCAATCCTGTTTGTAGGCTGTTTCCTTCTTTATCTTGGAATCTTCGGAACAAGCGGATTCGCAGGACTCAAGCTGCAGTTAAGTGGAACTCTCATAGATAGTTGGGCAACCCAAAATGACGGGCTTGGGTTAATGGTACTTCACCCTTCTAGCACGAGTGGAGTGGCTTCTCGTAGTGCTGGGGCTCAGAGTTTCACAATGTTGTCTACTGCCATCAAGATTACTTCATGCGAGTTCTACATGTTAAAAATTGGAGGCCCAACAGGAATAGGTCATGCTGTTCTATACGCTTGTTCTGGCAGTTACGGGGCAGGTAGCACTCCGATAGGAGCAGCACTAGCTACTAGTGACGGGTTTGACGTTTCAACTTTGACGACTAGTCTTCAATGGATACCCGTCACTTTCTCAGGTACAAACCAATACTTGATGCAGGCTAATACACACTACTCCATTGCATTCGAAAATCCTACATCTGGCCGGATAGACACTAGTAATTTCCCGACGTTGGGTCTGTATCTAGCACAGGGTGCGCCTGGGCATAGCGGAAACTTGGCTCTGTATGAGGCTTCAGCTTGGAATGGCGGATACTCAAGTTATGATATGTGCTTCACGGTTTATGGCGGTGGAGGCACTACTCCGACATATTCTGATGTAACCATCTCAGTCTCTGGTCAAGGGTCTACAGTTCCTGCAGCTGGACACTACACAACTACCTATCTTGTGGGCGGTAGCTTGACTATAACTGCTACGCCTGCTTCAGGTTGGGCCTTCGACTACATGACACGTAACGGAGTTGCAACGTCCAGCATGACTCTGACCTCTCTAGGAGCCTATGAATCTATAGTAGTCTATTTCAAAGCTGGGTCTCCCACTACTGGAACGCTTCGAGTTTTCGCTTCCTACAACGGCGCTTATGTGGTTGCTTCTGTAACAGCAGCTGGACCGCAAACTGTGAGTGGACTGACTACGACAGACTCGAATAATCCACTGTCTTTCACGGTGTCTGCCGGGACATACACAGTGTCAGGGACCTATAGTTCTGGTTCAGCTTCGCCTGTAACTGTTACTGTGACAGCAGGAGGAAGGTCTGACGCATCACTCAACTTTGGCGGGTCCCCTCCAACCCCAGACTTTCTGACAATGATTATCAATCTAATCAATAGCATTGCAGCCAGAAGCTTGTTTACCATGGCTGGCGTGGCTTGTACAGGAATTGGAGTTATAGGGCTTTTTACGGGACGTCGTAAACGCGGTATATCTTACTCACCAATGCCATACTACTAAAGGCATGAAGGAGTAGAGTGTATGCCTCCTCGGAGACTCAGACCTTTTCGGAGGGCTAAACCGCTTAAGCTGCCTAAATCTTACATAGCGGTTTTGCTGATTAGCATAATTGCAGGTGGCATCGTCTACGCTTACAATAATGGCTTCGTAGTTCCAGTAGTTCCGCCTGAAACTTACAGCGTTACAATAAATGCGTATTGTACAGCAGAAAGCCAAGACGTTTCAGTTGCCATATCAAGCGATGTGGTTGCTGGAACAACTACGCCCCACACTTTTTCTGGACTTACAAGCACGCATACCTTTACGGTGCCGACTACTGACGCGAATCTTCATCCTTTCAGCAAGTGGGATAATGGTCAAACAAGCACCGCTTTAACTGTTAGTTCAGGAGGCACATTTACAGCCCAGTATGGAAGCCCGGTTCCTCCTCCACCACTCTCGTGGAAAACTCATCCTCTTATTATTGGATGGTATGTTGTGATTGCTACAGACCGTCCGCCCGGTTCGGTTAATGGGAATCCAACAGATGCAGAGATGGAAGCAGACGTGGCCAACATGAAGAGTTTAGGTATGACAGCGATACTTCCCGCCAATCAAGACTTGGGTGACCGTCTTTTAAAACTTATTCAGGTCTGCCAATCACAGGGAATGTACGTCATCCTTTGTGCTAATTTTGCGCTAGCGGAAACTTCTGACTCGGCTGCACATCTTCAAGCCATGGCCAACAGCTACAGATCCTATTCTAACGTTATCGGTATATGGTTTGACGATTGGGGTGAGCGCGGAGGAGCAGCACTCGAACCTACCTGGGACAGCTGGGTTAGAGCAAACTTTGACTTAGGCAGATCTTACTTCATAATGTATGGTGCTTCAAACAATCAAATAAGCAGTAGCACTACGCTTAAAGGCAAGACTTTGACGAGTCTCACGGTTTATGTCTATTATGGCGAATCTGACTATAACACTGCAGCTTGGGTAGATACGGCTTATCAGAAGTATGGTGGCTCTAGTGCAGACGCTTCTTACTCGACAGGAATACTCTTTGACGCTCAAGACGGTGATATATCTACGTTTAGCACGGCTATGTGGGGCGTTCAAGCAGACAGAGCTATACAATATCACATGCTAGTTTATATGTGGTTTATCTGGAATTATTATTGTTGGCCAGCACGTCCATCAACCAACATTATGACGCATCCAGAATGGTGGCCGACAATCGCACAGGTCGACCAGAAGCTTCTGGCTTTCCTTCAACAGCCATAAACTAAAAGTTAACTTGTTATTTTTCCATTGTGAAAAGGTTTGGCTAAAGCAAAGTTTCTGAGTTTGCTGTTGATAGTCTGCGTAGTGGCTGGTGGTTTGCTGTCTGTTTTGCAGTTAGGCTTTGTTCCGAAAGTGTATGCTACTACAGCGAATTTTGGGTATGAAACAGCGGGGACTGCTGGCTCCACAAATATTGAGTATGTTATTGTTGGAAGCATGTTTACTACTATTCTTGGAGCTGGAACAGCAAATAGTATCACAGCATCCGTTATTCTTTCAAGCATGGGCGGAGCTTCTAACGTTTATGTTAAAGCAGCTATCTATAAACATGTAGACTCAACAAAAGTAGGTGAAACAGCTTCTATTACTTATACAGGCACGTTTACTAAGCAATGGAAGACCTTCACCTTTACAACACCTCCCTCCTTACTTTCTGATACAGCTTATGTTTTAGTCATCTTCTCGACCTCTGATACTGAAACAACGGATCCAACCATAAACATTTATTATGATGCTGGCGATGCGGATCAGGGACATTACCAAACTGGTCTAGGTGATTTTCCAGCTACAGCTTCTTTTACACACAACAGTAATAAATATAGCATTTACTGCACCTACACGGTGACTGGTTTGGCTCTTGATGGTGCTATGAATGATTCTGGCATCTCTAATAACGTCATTTGGTTTAACCTGACTACTTCGAGTTCTCCAGACGTGATAATTGCTTATAGTTTTGTATTGGCAGACGCTTCATATCTAACTGTTAACACTGTGACTTCAGATCCTGCACTCACATGGACACGCAGATGCCAGTATGAGGTAACAACAAATGCATATTGGACTCTCGAGGAATGGTGTGCAAATTGGACAAGCAGCGGAAAACTGAACATAACTATGACGTGGTCTGGCACTCCAGCAAACCAATTTGCGGGATATGCGTTTGGCATCAGCGGAGCCGAAACCACCTCAAACAGTTTTGATAGCAACGCTGGAGTGCCAGCAACAGCAAATAACGGTGTCGTCTCCTCTGCAAATCCAACCGTTAATGTAACCACAAGCAACGCTAACGACTTCATATTTGGACTTGAATCCAATTGGGTTGGCACACCAACGATTGGAACTGGCTACACAGTTATCAATGCGACTCACGCAGCTTTTGCAGCAGAATACAAGGTTGTTTCATCTACCCAATCTAGCTTGCCAGTGAATTTCACGTTGGCATCTACTTACTGGTGTATGATTGGTGACGCAGTCAAGGGGGTGACTACAAATACGGCTCCGACGATTGGCTCTGCTTCAGGAACCAACTGGGACGACACTGACAACTGCTATGCACAGAAAAAGACCTACACTGTAAATGTCACTTACTCGGATGCCGACGGCTTTGGTGACATACGTTACTGTGAGCTGTACTTGAAGACAGGCGGGAACACGACTAGGGCGGAGTTCGCGTTTCTCGAAGACACTAACACATGGTCATCTCCAGCAGGCTCAACTCAGTGGACTTTGACTGGACAGAGCAACTCGTCTTCAGGTACTGGCATTGCTATCGTGTGGGGGTTTCAAGCACAGTGGGACGCAACGGAAGAGTCTGACTTAGACTTCCTGTTCTTTGTTAATGATACAGCAGGTCTATCGGTCAACTCTGTAAGTGATCAGAACTTTGACGTGGTAACTAGGCTTGTCACGTCAGGATTCACAAGCGACGACAGCAGAATAAACGTTGCTGGAACCACAACCATAAGCGGAACCGTCTACTACGCTAACGACCCTGCAAGCAACACCTCTTCCGCTAGTTATCCGCCAGATGCAGAGTTTACGCAAGGGGACATTCACGATTCTGGACACGTAGCTCGAGGGACTGACAACACTATAGTGAATGGGGCGTTCAGTGCTTCCTTCGCTATTCCTAACGCTGTGCAAAGCAACACGTACCATGTCTACATAAACTTGGCAGACGCTGACGGGACAGACCAAGACGCTCTGGACGGAGACACAACAGCAGTTATAGGCGACAGGATAAAGGTAAATCTTGGAAGCTTAACTGTTGCCGACAGTAGGATAGATATTAACACTGAAGGCCAATATTGGTGTACTGCTCAGTCTGAATATGCTGATGCCCATTCTTTGGGCGCTGGAGATTCGCTAGTGCTGAGTGGCTACACATTTACTTGGGATGCTGGAGATAGCAGATGGGAATACAATACGACCCAAGCAGGCGTGACGTTCATAACAATCAATTCGCTGACGTCTGTCAATGAAGCTACATACGGAATAACAAGTGGCAACATAAACTCAAACACAGCAACAATAGTCTGGGACAGATACAAGGTTAATGCGGCAACCTTAGCTTTTGAGGATCCAGACGGAAGAGCCAACGTCGGTGTTGCAGGAATCTTCTCCTGCACTGTTGAGAGCGAATACGATGGACATGTTCTAGGTGCAGGCGACTCGTTAGTGCTCTCCGGCTACACCTTCACTTACAATGGAACCTACTGGGTAAACTCTACCAGCCCGGCCACTCCAACATCAGTCACCATCAACAGCTTGACAAGCGTGAACGAAGCAACCTACGGCATTACTGTAGGAAACATCAACGCCAACAGCGCTACAGGAAAATGGGACAGAATCAGAATAGACTCTTTGGCTTGTGTCGATACAAGAATAGACGTTTCTATAGAAGGCTTGTTCTATTGCACAGCCACATTAGAAACGGACGGCCATGCTCTAGGTGCTGGAGACTCGCTAACTTTGACTGGGCATGTATTCTCTTGGAACGTTCCTAACGCTAGGTTCGAGTATAAAGAGACGAATCTTACAGTAACGAACACTACTGTCAACAGCTTCACCTCTGGCAACGAAGCGACCTATGGAATAACAGTGGGCAACATCAACTCAATGACTGCAACTGAAGTATGGGATAGGTATGCAGTTGATGCAGCTAGTCTAGCCTTTTCTGATCTAGATGGAAGGACGAACGTAGGCATTGTTGAAAGTTTCTCATGCACAGTTCAGTCTGAGTACTACGATCATCATGTTCTTAATGGAGTTGGTGACACATTGACTTTGAGTGGGCATGCCTTTACATATAACGGGACATACTGGGTCTACTCAACGTCTTTGGCTGCTCCAGCCAACATCATAATAAACGCTGTGACAAGCGTATACGAAGCCACATACGGGATTAGTGCTGGCAACATAAACAGTAATAACGCAGTAGGAATCTGGGACAACCTCACAGTCACCAACATACAACCAGTCCAGTACCTTGGCTCAGGCGACTATAAATACGAAGCACAACTAGAATACGGCTACGACTTGGCTCTTATCAGCGGAGGCTACGTAGACCTAGCATACCCTAACGGAACTGTTGTAGGCACAAGTTCAAGCAATGCTACAGGCTGGGTCACTTTCGTTGTTGGACAATTAAACTCTACTACCGGAACCTTCACTCTCTACGGAGAAAACGAAACGGTCTACAGTATAACTGTTCCAGGTGCTAACCAGACCTTCGCCAACTATTATTGGACTTTGGCTCCTCAAGACGTTTCTGGGAATAGTTTGACAAATACAACGCAAACAGTCACTAATGTAGGGACGACTGTTTGGACTGGCACAGCTACAGCTATTTACGTTCCGCCAGCAGACTTCAACGTTTCCATTTCATGGCTCCAGAATCTCAACGTAAACTCAACCGTCAACGTGACTATAGCGGGAGACACTACGACAGACTTCAACTGCACATGCTATCCCTACGTCATAGGCACCACTAGATACTGGGCAGCATCTAACGCAACGATCACTTCGTGTGTCTACGCAGGCTACTTGCTCACTGTCCAGTTCAGCTGCGTGAACGACTCATACGTGCTGGTAGCCAGCTATACAACTCGTCCAGCTTATGTTCTAAACGTGACTTACGACTACACTACAGCCTTCGCTCCAGGCTACCTTGTTATGCCACACTTTGGCAACGTGACAATAGTAGCTAGCTACGAGAACTGGGCTGGACTCTACGTCAAGAAGACAGATCATGTGATGACTAGTGTTGGCTGGGCTGGGCAGCGGCTTGATATTGTAACAAATGGCACAGTCGGAGACTCTGGAGAACTAGACGTGTACTGCGCTTCTAGAGGGCCACCTGCTACTACTTTAGGCTTTACAGTAACTAGCTACGCAGGCGGAGTATTCGTTGGGCTCTACACTTTTGCATCGCCACACACAGCCTCGTTAGAATGGGCTGTAGCAAGTAGTGGTGGACCGACAGGAGGACCTACTCAAGCAGCAAGTCTCTTCGTAACGTTGGCCTTCACCTTTCCAAAGACAGTGCAGAGCGGAGCAACTGTAGACGGATTCCTGAACGTTAGCTGGATGGGAGCAGCAAAAGTCTACATTTGGAGTGTGGTTGTTGACTCGGACTATGCTAAGGACTGGGAGCTTCAGATTACACGTTTACCTTGGACTCTGGAAACGTTAATGGAGAGTGGACGAACTCAGGTTCCAGTAGTGCTGTACATAACTGACTCCTTAGCTGCAGGCGACTATTCTGTTCCTTGCGATGTCACGTTCCAGACAGTTGAAGGAGTAAGCAAGACGGTTAGGAGTATACTCACTTTTGAAGTTGTATCTCCAATAGCTGAAGTGCCCAGCATGCTTGTCTACGTTTTCTTGGGAGGCCTAGCGGTAGTTGTGACTGGCAGCTTGTTCATGGAAACTAAGCGCAGAAAAAAGTATAGTCAGTAGCAGAGTGTTCTGTTTTCGCAGTCGCAGCATTTGCAGTTTGGAAATGGATACGTAGGAGTGAGTATGCTATTCTGGCCTATTTCGTCTAGGGCTGTTCTGACCTCGCCAGTGTCTGCCTTGTCAGGAATCCGCGACATTAGTGTTGCGGATTCATGCGTTCTGGCCTCAGACGTCATTTTGTATTCTGCAGGCAACAATCTTCTAACATAGTTTTCATGGTATGGCACAAACTTGCACATTTCAGTGCAGATCTTGTCCTTTACAACGTCATTGGCTTCAAGTATTTTTGCTATGCGAACAAACCGCGCTTTCGTCTCTTCTGCTGAAACGACACGTTGGACGTTACCATGTAGTATGACGAGTTCTTCAGTAAGGTCGTCTTTTACATCTACTATTCTTTCTGGCCAGTTCGGGTCGGAGAATTTTCTGGTGCGGCCAACTAGAACTTTGCCAGTTCTGGAGCTTACGAGAACAGGCTGCAGGTAACCTATTTGTTCCGCACTTTTCTTGAGCAATTCAACTTGTTCCTTGTCAAAGGCAAAACTCAACTTGACACCTCGCCAACTCGCCTGCTAATCAGAAGTAGTGACTGCAAGAAAGAGTCTTGAACGTGCAGGTTCTGAAGTTTCTCCATCCATTCAGCAGGCAGTCTGGTCTCTCCTGCCACGTCTCGCAAACTAAGCACAAAGCAACCCTCTACAACTTTGGAGACGCTGAATTTCAAGCCGTTGCGAATCAGCAGACTGCCCACGTTTCTGAGCATATTGCCAAAAATGTTGCTGAACACTATGCTGCGCTCCTCTTCATGGCGATCAAAGCCCCATTCATGCAACATTTGCCTTCCATAACTTAGCATTCTTTTAAGCTTTGGGTGCTCATTAGTCTGAGTGAGAATGCGGATCTGCTGGCTACGCAATGGCAGATCCATAGTGCCCAAACCATGTGCCAACACGAAGAAAGCGCCTTTTTCTCCGAGCGTGTCGCCGAGGCCCTTATTGAACGCTAAAGAATTGGTAGGAGCTCCCTCTTGGCCGTAAGGGATGCTACCGCAAAAGCGGAAAATTCGAATGCTGAAGCCGCATGAAACAGTCTTTCCATCGCTGTCGTATGATAGGCAGACTTTTTCTCCATCTTTCATTTGCAGTTTGCCGTAGCACAAAGGGCAGACGTTTCGTTCAACGAGAAACTGGCTGAAACTGTCCCGGCATTGAGGGCACAAGCTGTTTTGAGAGAGAAAAAGTGTGAAAGCGTTTCGAACTGTGCTGAGAACTGCTTTGCCGCTCATCTGAAACAACCAGAGTCTAGCGTCTTAAGCTTTAAAACTTGTGATACGCTACAAGTATAGCAAAGCCTTTAAACGGCTGGCACACTCATCTTAGAAAGCGTTAAATACACTTCGTGAACACGATATACAGTCATGCAGCCCGCAATAAGACTAAACGACGAAACATATGAAAAACTGCTCAAACTCAAAGGCGAACTAATCAAAACCACGGGTAAAGACAAAACATTCAACGACGCGGTTGAATGGCTACTTCAGAAGGTGCAGAAGCATGACTGAAAGAGAATTTGAAGTTCCTCATAAATCCTTCGATTTACAAGGTACACCGATTTTTGAACTTTGCGCCAAGTGTAGACAGAAACCAAAATACGGTCCTACTTCTGCTTACTGCCGCGAGTGTATGAGCGAATATAATAAAGAATACTATAGGAACCATCGAGAGGAGAAACTGCAATGGCAAAGAGAAAACCGCCCCAGAATAAGAGAGAATCAACGGAGAAGAAAACAAGAGTTCGTCGTGCAGAAGGGTGGCAGATGTGAAAAGTGCGGTTACGACAGGAATTATGCAGCTTTAGGTTTTCATCATCCTAATAGCCGAAAAGGCAACCGCCGTGAGTTAGCTTCGGAAAATCCGCAGACTGACAAATTCAACATTGACGAAGTCATTCTGGTCTGCAGGAACTGCCATATAGAGATTCATCATCCCGAACTTCAGGTTTTGAAGGTGTCAGCATGATGCCAAATGAAGATATTATTCGTAAGACAGAGGACAGAAACACTTTAACCTGCCTCTCTGCGGTTCAGGCGTGGCGTTCGAGCGAAGTTGTTAAAGCCAAATTGAAGCTGACGGTAACTTTTGCAATGACAGACGGAGGATACCACAGAAGCAAGTGGTCCACGCAAGCCACAATCATCCGCAGAACAGACGTTGAACGCATCTATGATTATGCACGGGAAAACTGCACTTTGCGAGATCACCTTATCGTCAGGTTGCCAATGAAAGTCGGGTTGCGCACGGGCGAAATTGCGAGTTTCAAGATTGAGAACATCGACTTTGACACAAGAAGCTTCCAAGTGCTGGACTCGAAACAGAAAACTCTCTATCCACTACCATTAGACATGGTTTCTCTGCAACTAATTCAGGACTTAATCCGTGAAAGGCTTGAGGGCTACGTTTTCACTCGGAGCCGAAGCTGGAAGCACGTCAAGAAGGGCATGCCCCTTTCAGTTCAGGAGATCTGGCACATCATCCACGCAATCGGACTAGACGCTGGTGTGGAAGGGTTCAAGCCACGCGTGCTCAGAGAATATTTCGCTGCAAACTGGGCCCACACAGAAAAGAAGAGTCTACCCGTATTGCAACAGATTTTAAGGCATAAGAGTTTGGAAACGACGCAGGTCTACATTAACAAGCTAGTGTTTTTTGAGGATGTTCAACGCGAGTTTGACGGAATCCAGAACGGGCTCTTCGTGGGCGACTGCATCTGCAAAAACTGTTCTGTTGTGGGTGTGTGTAGGTTTGCGCCTTTGCCAAGTTGCGTTGAAGGTTGCCGCTTTAAACAGTTGAAAAAGGAGGAACTCAAAATATGAACTACAACCTGAAAAATCGGCCTAGACCACCGAATATGACTATACCAAACCCTTCACGGTTAGATCAATGCTGTATAGAGTATTGCGATGCTGAGGGATGGTTTGAGGGTTTCGAGAAGGAACTCCGAGAAATGTTGGAAGACCTTGAACATGGGAAGATATTTCCATGCAAGTTGTACGAAGAAAAAATAATAGAAGAGATTTTGGGCGAGGGGTGCCGTTTCAAACTAAAAATCAAGGAGGAAACAATATGAAGGTTTGGGAAGTTGAAGTTTGGATAAAATTCAAGAAAAGTAGCCCATGGGAAAATTGGGAGAACGACAAGGTTATAGCGGAAACGATTGAGGAGGCCATAGCGAAATCGAAGGCTAAACAGAAAGAGGCTTGGAAGCCAAAGGAAATTGAAATCCGCGCTGCACATTTGGAACTTGAAACGTCAATAGACTAAGGAGGAATTGAAAAGTGAATGATAAAAGAGTTCATAGGCCGCCGCATTGCCAGCAGATCCACCCGAACATTCCTGAACTGCTACTCAAAGAGTTTGACTGTTTCATTGAGGGTAAGTTTGAGAATAGGACGGCTGCGGTTCATGAGGCTATGAGGCGGTTCATCAAGGAGGCTTCTAAGGAATGACGCAAGAGCACTGTGACAATTGTGGAAAGATGGAGGAAAACTACTCTGAATTTCAAGTGGGATTCAGAAGAACCTACCGTTTCTGTGGTGAGTGCACTGAGAAAATAGAGAAAATCATCAAGGAAGGAGTGAACTGAATGAATAAGGCTACTCAGCGGTGGCTGTTGAGGGCAAGTAAAGAGCAGAATCCGACTTTGCGAGCTATGATTGAGCATCAAATACTAGGAGAGACTTAGAAAATGCCTGAAAAAGGAAAACCTATCAAAAGCGTCCTCATGTCATGTGAATACTGCAGAAAAGCGTCAGTCTTTAGCAAGTCGTTCCAATGTAATCATCCCAGAAATGCAGATTTTGTTCATTACGAACAACCATGCCTCAGATTAGATTGGGAAAATTGTCCATTACAACAAATGGAAAAAGAGGTTTCTAAATGACTCGGTTTGAGGTTGCTTGGACAAACGCTTTGGGCGAGGTCATCCGTCGCATATTCGACAGTTACGACGATTTATGCGCCTTTCTGGAGCGGTTCCATGCTAGGAAATGTTGTTGGGCAAGCGTCAAGGAAGCGGAAACATGAAGAAAGTGACTAAACCAGCAATTAAATGTGACTCATGCAAACAGACCATCAAGTATGAGGAATACGAGGAATTCTGTGACCAATGCCAGAAGTTGATAGCGGAAAAGAGTTATCCATTACAGATGACGGTTTTTGAAAGAGGCGCAGACCATTCATATCATGTCGAATTGTGCAGTTGGAAATGTGTAAAAGCCTACCTGAAACAACACCAGAAGAAACTTGTCAAGACTGAATTTGTAGTTTTTCCGTATCTCACCTTTGATTTGCACCGAGGAAAAGGCTACGCGGAATCTGGCAGGGATTTCTTCAAAGTTTTCATGGGGGAAGTGGAAGCATGAGTTTGTTGGATAGTGAGGAAGCGGAGAGGCTGAAACGCCATCAACGACTCATGGAATATGAGCATGAGCAGAAGATTGCGGGGTTAAATCGGAAGGTTGAGCGTCAAAAACGAGAGACCGTCGAGTATGTGGATGCGGAAAGCAGTGACATGATGGATAAAATCGAGGCACTGGCAAAAGAGGTTGCTGAGTTGAAACGGCAAATCGAAGAACTGAAGGCGAAAGAATGAGAAAAGAATGCATATTTGAATTCACAAGAGAGGAGTTTCTGAAACGGCTCGGGTTCTTAGAAGATGACATTCTTGTAGATGTTTTCGTATGGCAGTTCATGGAAGACGAGCGTAAAATCAAAGTGAGAATCAACCGAAACTTTCCAGAGAAGAAGGCGAAACCATGAGCCAATGCATCTCTTGTCCTCACAATCGCAACGGGTTCTGCACGCATTATAGGAAGCAAGTGACCAGAGCAATGCCCTACCCAACATGGGAGTTCTGTCTTGAGCTTAATGGAGAGACACAACCATGAAAATTAAATGCGAAATTTGTGGAAAACCAGACCAAGACAAGGATACCTCCTTCTGCTATGGATGTGGACATGTAATTTGTACGGATTGTTGCATTGACTTAGAACGAGACGATGTTATTGGTAGTCCTCACAACATACGCACGCATCAAAGGGTGTTTCTTGGAAAAATTAGAATGGTAAGGTGGATGTCACTTGAAGGTGAACCAGTAACAGAGAAGGCGAAACCGTGAAAGTGCGTCACCACTGTTTTCCTTCTGGATTCCTGTTTGAGCTGCAGTCGAACGGTAAATGGGTTATGGTGAAGCAGAAATGAACAAGGAACAAAAGAGAGACTATGACAGAAAATATTACCAAGTACATAAAGAACAAAAAAAAGAATAAAAGGATCCACCCAAAATGAAACCAGAAAAATTGAAGAGGAAGAAGATAAAATATGAATCTGTTCATTTTGCTAAAGGAACACGTAGGCATGAATCAGGAGGAAGCCGAAAGCTACTTTGCCATAGAAGAGCAACCGACAGAATGGGTTTTAACTGCGAGGCGGTGGCTGGAAATGAAGACGAATAAGGCAATGTGGAAGCTTTTAGAAGATCAAGGCGGAAGATACGAGAAGAATCCACCGAGATTCTACATTCCCAAAACCGAATTGACGCACGGGTCAATAGGGGTGGCCACCCCTACCAACGTGAAGTTGGAGACGGCTTTAGGCCATGTGCCACCTATCTCAGAGTCAACGGAGGACTATGCTCTCAGTAAAAGTATGAAGGGAAAACTTGGTCAGCTCGTGCCCTGCTTGGAAGACGCGGAAGGCATCGTGTTTGATGGGCTGCACAGGAAAAGGTTGGATCCGAAAGCGTGGACCGTGAAGATAGACAGGATTAAGACGCCGGTGGATAGGGCCCTTGCGAGGATGACGGTGAACTTCTGTCGGAGGCACTACACGAGCGAGGAAATGAAAGATGACATTGGTTTGTTGATTGGTTCTGGCTTCTCAGTGGAACAGATAGTGGATGTTACAGGAATCAGCGAAAGAACCATTTACCGATACAGACCAGAAGAATTGAAGGATAAAGTCAAGTCAGAAGCAATCAGTCAAGGTAAACTAGAGGCACAAACACAAGTGGAAAAGGTGCCAGCTGTCACCTCTCTTCTTAAGATTCAAGATACTCCTGTCTTTCAGAGAATTGAAAAAGAAACTTTGAACGAAATTGTAGAGTGCGCAAGTTGCCGCATGGGAGTCCACAATAGCAAAGCCATTTTGATTGATGATAAGTACTATTGCCCGCAACATGTTCCAAAAGTGAAGCCCATAGCCAAGATTGAGCCGACACCGTTCAAACCCAAGGAAAGTTGGGAACACTGCAAAGCCACGATGCAAGTGCAACACAGCAAACTCGAAATGGACTTGCTCACGGAACTCTCAAGCCGAGGCATCACGCCACACAGAGATTATTCTATTCCTTTATGGAGCACAGAACCTGACGGAGCCTATCCTGAGAAGAAACTTGTTTACTACGTGCATGGAGAACCGCATGACAAGGGCAAGGCGCTGGAACGGGACGACGAGATTAAGGCAGCCTTGGAGAAGGACGGGTGGAACGTGCTTGTTTTTCGTCACGGTGAAGGTTCAGTGAAGGAGTGGGCGGACCAAGTGCAAGAGGCGTTGAAATGGTGATGGAGGACAAGAGGATGAGTGGTCAGGTTGCCGACACCAGCCTCGAAATTTACCGACATATCCAGCCCACTT
>Ga0315296_10001567_pt1 | contig 19908 bp, 16 predicted proteins | sample YL17G14_18_MG_FD_203921 | JGI IMG/M metagenome (GOLD analysis project Ga0315296, IMG submission 203921) | Sediment microbial communities from Yellowstone Lake, YNP, Wyoming, USA - YL17G14_18 | ecosystem: Environmental > Aquatic > Freshwater > Lake > Sediment | place: USA: Wyoming | collected...
GTTTGCGGTCAATATCAGCATCGGTGAAGTAACGCCCGTCTGCAATCTCCATATCACGCACAGCGGGAAAGCCTGTAGTGGTGCCAAGAATTTCCACATCTTCCAGCGTGACATCGCCTGCCTTGACCGTCTCGGTGGAATACTGTTCAACAACCACCGCGGTAACGCCGTCGATACCATTCTGAATGGCAGCCGCATCATCGAATACCAGACCTCCTGTTTGAGGCTGACCAGGTCCACCTCGAGTGAAGGCTCCCTGGACAAAGACCAGATTCGAGCCAAGACTGGTTATCTGCTCCTGAATGGTTGCTTCTGTACCGGCACTGATGCCAACCATGATGATAACTGCCGCGACGCCGATGATGATACCCAGCATAGTCAGGAATGATCGGACCTTGTTTTTAAGGATCGCATCCCATGAGATACGCATGGCTTCAGACAGTTTCATGGAGCACCTTCTTTCCATCCCATTCTCTGTGGTTTTTCCCATTGAAGACGATGTCATCAACCTGCCCGTCTATGAGATGTATCGTCCGCTGAGTGTGGGCGGCAATTTTCGAGTTGTGAGTTACCATGACAATCGTGGTCCCCTGTGTATGTAATTTGTGAAGCACGTTCATGATCTCCTCGCCCGAACGGGAATCGAGATTGCCAGTTGGTTCATCTGCGATCACGAGCACCGGGTCGTTGATAAGGGCACGGGCAATGGCTACTTTCTGCTGTTGTCCTCCTGAGAGCTCCTGTGGCTGGTGAAGAATACGATCAGCCAAGCCGACCAGTTCCAGAATCTCACGAGCTTTTTCATCGCCTTCCTGTACTGTCCCGGGGTTGGCGTGGTTGTATAACAATGGAAGAGTAACATTCCTCAGCGCGGTGGTGCGTGGCAGCAAATTATAGGCTTGGAAGACAAAACCGATCTTCTTGTTGCGGATGGCAGCCAGTTGTGCTTTGTCGAGATTGCTGACGTCTTCTCCATCCAGGATATATTGCCCCGTTGTCAACCTCGACAAACACCCCAGGATGTGCATGAGCGTGCTCTTCCCAGACCCCGAGGGACCCATGATGGCCACGAATTCACCAGAACCAATTTTGATCGTGACGCCATTCAGCGCCACCACGCTGACGTCACCCATGCCGAAGATCTTGGTGGCGTCAATGGTTTCAATAATCGTACGATTTGCCGTCATTTTGTCTCCGTAATACCCGTGGTTACAACCTCGCCTACTTTGAGGCCAGACTTGATCTCGGCATAAAGCATATCCTTGATGCCGACCTCGACTACGCGCAGCCTGGGTTTGCCATTTTCTACGACGAAGACCGCGTAATTACCAGGAGAAGTCTCATGCAGGGCTTCGATAGGCACAAGGACTGCATTCAATGCCTCCCCACCGATCACATTCACGCCGGCGTTGGTTCCGAGGGGTAGACCAAGTGAACCATCTACACTATCGAGCTTGACCAGTGCGCGCACGACTGCGGTGTAGGATTCTGTGTACAGACCGGGGTCAACCTGGGAGACCCTGCCTGTGAAAGTTCTGTCGGGCAATATGTCGAAAGTAACATCCACGTCATAACCCGGCTTGATGTTTGCCCAGTCCGTTTCATCAAGGAAAACCTCCAGGTAAGACTGACTGAGATCTGCGACAGTGATGACCGCAGTAGAACTGCCTACCGTATCACCTACGCGCGTATCAACCGCCATGACAGTCCCTGATATGGGAGCATAAATTCGTGTTCCATCCAGCTCGTTTTGTGCAGCTTGAAGATCGAGCTTTGCCTGCTCGAGATCTGAAAGACCTGAGCCGGTCGCGTCCTCGGGGACTTCACCACCGGTCAGGGCAGAATAGAGGTATTCAGCTTCAGTCAGGCTGGCTTTGGCTATGTTCACCCCGGCGCGTGCTTCGAGGATTTCTGTCTCTGATGGAGCTGAGACGTATTTGACCCATGTGTGGGTGGCACGATTGTATTCCTTGACAGTAAACGTGTTAGCAAGATAATAATTTTCATAGCTGTATTGGGCGCTTACCAGATTTGCTTTAGCATATTCAAGATATACTTTCGCTTTTTCAAGGTTCTTTTGAACTTCACTATCTGATGGGGATGCTTCTGCTTTCGCTTGCGCAGCCTGCAGAGCCTGCTCGGCGACGGATACCTGTTCCTCCCAATGCAACACGTTGGGACTGATAATATATTCCAGGTGATTCATGGCGTCATCCAAGTCAAGACTGGCCTGCGCCATCGCCTGTTGAGCGGTGGCGACAGCAGTGATTGATGTAAGTTCCAGTAAACTGCGTTTTGCCAGGGTGTAATTAATTTGAGCACTGGTATCATCGACCTGAGCCAACAGATCACCGGAATTGACTTCGTCACCTACCTTAACAAAAACCCCCATAATCTGTCCACCGGTTTTAAATGCCAGGTCTACCTCATCTGCCGCAATCAAGGTACCTGATCCGCTGGCATAGATGACCAGATCGCCCTGGCGGACTATCGCGGTTTGCATGGCAGGCTCATCTGTTTTCTGGGCAGGCAGGTAGGCATATTTATAATAAATCATGCTTCCTGACCCAATCACCACCAGCGCGACCAATAAAGCGATCCAGAACTTTTTCTTTGAAAACCCAGGAGAAAGTTTCATCTTTTTGAGTCCAGATACCAAAGTGGATAATTTAAAATTGACAGGCATGTTAGATCCCTTTCCGTTGATGTGTTGTTCGAGATTGATATCGCGAATCAGTGTATCCGAAAGAAGAACATAAATAATTAAGAAATTGTATAGATAATGTATAGATTTATATTAACGATGAAAGCCCCACATGTCCCGGTTAAAAAAACCATCTCAACTCATCCGGTTATTGATAGAAAGTAAGTCCCCGACTTCAACACCAACCGGGGACTCATTGTATGGCGAAGTATGTAGGAGTAACCCCGAGTTCTTTTACGATTAATCGATTCTGTACATAAACACTTAACCCGCCAGAGATGGATCTATTGACCTCATGAAATTTGCCATATCGTAACCCCAATTATCTGCTAATTAATTTACGAATATGTTCGGTATGGTCCCGCTCATGCCAGAGCGCCCTGCGTAACACCTTTCGCGGACTCCAGAACTCTCCATCCACCCCAATGGTTTTTTGCAGCCCTTCCAACTTTGGCAGCACATCCAGAAAATGCTTACGGATAGCTTCCAGGTGCATGAAAGGCTTATCAAGCATATCATTTTTACTTTCGTTGAATGGGTAATCTATCCGATCCAGGTACCACCGTTCAGCATTGCTAACATGTTTGAGGATCCCATTAATGGACCAGCGTTCGCCTGGATAGGCCTGGTCAAGCTTCGTGGCGCTCAGACCCTGCACCACTCCCAGGAGGTCTGCTCGTGACCAGGCGAGCAGCTTATCCCCACGTTCGATATCAATGCCGGTTAGCGGCTTCCAGTCATATTGAAACCAGGCATCGACAAGGTAATAATCAGATCCCGGCAGACGGTCGAAGTGCTCATCAATGTAGTAGTCGGTCCAGGTATCAGCGACGTGCAGTTCAACCTGGTCGCCAAGCACCCAGGAAGGTTCATGCAGACCAATCCAGGCCGCATAGTCACTGATCGCAACTGGAAGAGCTGTGAGTGCAGTTTCAGCATTTGATCCGTATGAAAAACATCCGGGATGGTCCAATGCCCAGGCTATGGATCGATAACCTTCGTTGTTATTTTCAATGCCGATTTGGAAAATCATTTGTATGGATGGCGTCGGATGTGAGTGGAAGACATTATTCTTCCAGGATCATCCATGCCGCTGCATGAAATTCTCCAGACGGCGCAATGCCTCTTCGATCTTTTCATAAGCCGTGGCATAAGAGCACCTGACGAAGCCCTCCCCACCCGCACCGAAGGCGTTACCGGGCACAACCGCGACGTGCTCTTCTTCGAGCAATCTTTCAGCGAAGGTATCATCATCCATGCCGGAGGCAGTGATTTGCGGGAAGGCGTAGAAGGCACCTCTTGGTTCAAAACAGGTCAAGCCGAGTTTGTTCAGCCCGTTGACGATCAGCTTGCGGCGGCGGTCATACTCTGTAACCATCTGTTGGACGTACTTTTCGCCAGTTTCCAGAGCCTCGATGGCAGCATCCTGGGACATGGTCGGAGCGGACATGATTGTGTACTGGTGAATCCTGACCAGTCCTTTTATTAGGTCCGCCGGACCGGCCGCATAGCCAATGCGCCAGCCGGTCATGGCATAATCTTTGGAAAAACCACCGAGCAGGATCGTGCGTTTTTTAGCGCTATCGGTAAGCGAGGAAAAGCAGACATGTTCGAAGTCATAGACCAAACGGTCATAAATTTCATCAGAGATCACCAATAAATCGTTCTGCTCAGCGATCTTAGCCACCTGGAAGAGGACTTCGCGCGAAGCAACAGCACCGGTCGGATTATTGGGATAACCTACGAAGATGGCTTTTGTACGCGGGGTGATGGCATCCCGTATGCGGCCAGGATCAAGCTGAAAGTTATCTTCCAGGCGGCTGGGAATTTCGACAGGTACTCCTCCAGCCAGAATGACCTCAGCCTGGTACGAGACGAAGCAAGGAGTGGGGATGATGACCTCATCACCGGGGTCGAGAATGGCGGTCATCGTCAGGTAGAGCGCCTCCGAAACCCCAACCGTGGCAATGATCTCGTTGACGGGGTCATAGCCTACCGCATATAAACGATCAAGGTTATCTGCGATCGCCTGGCGCAGTTCCAGTTTGCCAGAGTTCGAGGTGTAATGAGTCTCCCCGGCGCGCAAAGAACGAACGCCGGCGTTGAGGATCGATTTGGGTGTGATGAAATCTGGCTCGCCAATGCCCAGTGAGATCACATCCTTCATAGTAGCGGCGATATCGAAAAATCTCCGGATGCCCGATGGTTTCAGTCCCGCCACTCGCTGTGCAAGGTAACGTCCGGATGAGAGATTCTGCATAAGTCCTCCTAGGATGGATCGATGTGCCACATGTCTGCGGCTATGTCATAGAGAATAATGAATGTCTGTCCATTATCCGTTTGCACGCGAAAACCCTTTCCCCGGGGTGCGTGCCATTGGGATAGAATGGCTTGTATCTGCAAATGTTGTCCCTGCCAGGTCAGGGCAACCGGTTTCTCGGCGTATTCAAATTCGGAGTGGCATTCAACAATGTCGATCATGGAATGGGTCAGAGCCTGACAGAAGAATTATCGCCGATGTTCAACGTAACAGGTTGGTCATTGATACCACGGCCCTGGATGATCACCTGGTTTCCGATCAAGCTATGGCTCAGGAACAAATCGCTCACCTGAACACCGGTTTCAAGGATACTGTCATCTATTTTACAGTTCACGATCCTGCAGCCAGACCCGATCGAAACGTTTGGTCCAATAACAGAATTGCTGATGTCGCTGCCAGGGTGAATAAAGACAGGCGGGATCACTTTCAAGCCTGGAATGTTGACCATCTGGACATCCAAACGCTGCAGCAGGTAGGCGTTGGTTTCCAAAGTGGCATCTATTGTACCTGTGTCCAGCCAGATGTTCACTTTCTCCGTCCGGATGGACACGCCCCGCTCCAACAGGATATTGATCGCATCGACCAGGAAATACTCCCCCTTCAATTGGACGCCTCGCTGCATCTGCTCCTCTATTGCAGAAACCAGGCCTGCCCCTTCATTGAAGTAATAGCAGCCAACCAGGGCAAGGTTGTTGTCGACAGTCGACGGTTTTTCAACCAGGCGGGTAACCCGCCCAGAGTCATCCACTTCCGCCACCCCGAAACGGCGCGGGTCGGAGACTGGTTTAACCCAAGCTACGCCATCAGACTTCTCACTGGATAAAAAAGCGAAATCAGTCTCGATCAATGTGTCTGAGTAAACCACGAGCACAGGTTCATTTAAAAATTCACGCGCCAGCCAGAGAGCATGGGATTGACCTTTCATTACTGTTTGAAGGATGAAATGGGCTGCAAGCCGGGGGTAGTGTTCAGCAATGTAGGCTGGGATTTGCCTCTCACCCAGGTGGGGTCCAACGATGAAAACATATTCAGCGTTCAAGGAAACGGGCAGGGTTTTAAACATATCCAACAGATGGTCCAGCGAGGTCCTGCCAGCAACGCTGATCAATGGTTTGGGTTTACTCCAGGTGTGGGGGCGCATGCGCGTGCCCCAACCTGCCATTGGGATGACGATCTTCAGGGTGTCTGCCAAGCTATGCTCCTGTGATGAAAATCACATATCCATTTTACAACAAAAGTGGAAAAATCTAACGATAAAGGAAGAATCCCATTAAAGCAGCAAGGATCACCAGGAAAACCGGATTTATACTTGTGAAAGTCAACAGTAAAAATGAGACTCCAGCAATGAGTATGCCATCCCAGTTGTGAGCCAGGGCAATGCCCCAGGCGGTTTTTTTAACACCAAATACCGCATAAGCCATATTATAAGCAGTCCAGATCAAGAGACCGATCACGACCGGACGGACAGCTTTAAGCATGGCTGAAACCGTCGGGCTGTCTTTGATGCGAAAGAAATAAACGATCATGATCAGCATCAGAATTGTGGTCGGCAGGATAGTACCTGTCACAGCCAGGATCGCCCCGGGGTATCCAGCCAGTTTATAGCCGACGTAAGCTGACACCTGCGGTGCGATCGGTCCAGGTAGTGCGTTGCCGATAGCCAGTGCGTCAGCAAACTCTTCAGGAGTGACCCAGCCGATGCTGACCACCTCTCTTTGCATCAAGCCCATGGAGGCTGGTCCGCCACCCCAGGAGAACAGGGCGACGCGGCTAAACACGATGAAAAGATCCCATAAAAGATTAGCATCCATCATGATTTCCTAAGAAGATGTACGAGAAATAACCTTCCAGCCATATCCCATTCGAAAGTCTAATATTTCTCGAGTTCTTCAATTTTCTTTTCCATTAAATCGACCGCCCTCATAAGTGTCTCGGAATCAAAGGCGAATTTTGCGCCTGCGGAAGCGAACAATTCAGGCAAAGTGACCGTTCCACCAAGGGCGAGGGCTTTGCGGTAGGATGCAACTGCTCCAGCCTGGTCTTTTAGGGCGTTAGCCCAGAGCTGCACCGAACCGAGTTGCGCCAGTCCGTATTCTACATAATAGAAGGGGGACTGATGGATATGGTCCTTTCGCTGCCAACCGGTCTTCCGGGCATCATCCAGACCGTTCCAGTCCACGCCCAGCATGAAGCGATCCCACAGTTCACCCCATTTTGCATCACACTTATCCGGTATGGCGCCATCCTGCGGATTCTCGTACACCCAGTGCTGGAAGGCATCGACCACGGTCATGAACGGCCAAAACAGGATGATACCTTCGAGGTGTTCGATACGAGCGCGGGCAGCCTCGGCCGGCGTGTACATGCCGACCTGCGACAGGTAAGGTGAAGCCAGCAATTCCATAGCCATCGAGGCGACTTCGGCAAACTCCATTGGCACTGACAGCTGCTGGAAATAACGCAGGTTCGCTGTCTCAAAAACGTGGAAAGAATGACCGCCTTCGTGAAGCAAGGTCTGGACATCACAGTGCAAGCCGACGGCGTTCATGAATATGAATGGGCGGTGGATAACATCGAAGGAGGTGCAATAACCACCAGGCGCCTTGTTCTTACGATTATCCAGATCAAGCAAGCCCTCTGTGATCATCGTCTCAAAGTATTTGCTTAGCTGAGGATCAACAAGCCGGAAGATGGAGGCGGTATTATCCTGTAATTCTTCAATGGATTTAAATGGTTTCAATGGGCTAACGTCGGGTGGATTCACGGGACGATCGTACCAGCCATCGATCAGGTCCCATGGGCGAAGATTGTCCACCCCCAATTTAGCACGCCGGCGGGCATAGATGCGTTTGGCTGCCGGTACTACAGTGGTTTCAATCGCTTTGTGGAAAGAGTAACAATTTTCGGGAGTGTAATCAAAACGGAGCAGACGCTGCCATTGGTAGGCTCGAAAGTCTTGTTTTTCGGCGTTGGCGGCTATTTTTTTTCTCAGACCCATGTATCTCTGCCAGAGGTCGTTGATCACCTGCCGATCGGCCAACTGGCGGGCGGTAATCGCCTGCCAAGCCTGTTCGCGTTGGTCTCGATCGGGATTCTGAAAAAAGGTGAGCATTTGTCTTAATGTACGCTCTTCACCCTGCCAGGTGATGGTCTGGGCTCCTTTGATCTTATCGAATTCAGTGTTTTGTTTTTGTTCTTCTGCCAGGAGCGGCAGGTTGGATTGACGAAACAGGTCTGCCTCAGCCTGCATATTGCGCAGCGGGATTTTAAAGTCATCCGGTTCCAGGCGGCTTGCCAGTAGTTTTTCCTTCAATTCCTGTTCGGCGGCTTGAAAGGAGGGGTAGATCTTGTCGAGGTAAGCATTGAACCGTTCATCGGCTTCTTTATCTGCCGTGTTTACGGTCGTTGCCACAGACAACCTGTTGTATAGTTCAGAGACATGTTCCGATAGGCGTGACCAGTCCATCAGCCACTGTTTGATATTCGCAGCGTCCAGCTCACGGGCAGAAAGTTCCTTGTAAAATGGTTCGATCTGAGGCCAGGTCCATTTCATCAGGTCTTGCGTTTTTTCAGGGAGGTTTACAAACATAAAGTCACCTTTCTAATCGAGGATGGTTAAATTCGCGAAAGAAGCAATCAGGCGTTTTGTGCCCACGCTTTCGAATACCACTTCAACAGTTTCATCGCCGTCATCAGGGCGGCTGTTAAGGACCATGCCTTCACCCCAGAGAGGGTGTTTGATGCGCATGCCAGCGCGGAAGCGGACTTTGAAAATCGGAACCGTGCTTTTCGGAGCGGAAACAGTCCAGCTGCTTTCCGGTTTGGAAAGGTGTCCAAAACTGTACCCTGTGCGACTTTTGCCGTTCAATAATTCAGATGGAATATCGTCCAGGAAACGCGAGGGCAGGGTATATTCGCCAAAACCACGCCCGCCTCGCCGAGCGGCACGGACGAGATAGAGAAGGTCCCTGGCACGCGTGATACCCACGTAGAACAAACGGCGTTCTTCTTCCATCTCTTCAGGTTCATCGAATGAACGGTTGTGAGGTATGAGGCCATCATCCAGACCTATGATGAAGACGGTTCCAAATTCCAGGCCCTTGGCAGCATGCAGCGTGAGCAGGGTGGGTGCGCTGAGCGATTCAGGTATCGTGTCCTGGTCTGAGACGAGGGCAACGTTCTCGAGGAACTCGACCAATGAGCGCTGGTCATATTCCTGGGCGAGGCGGCGCAGTTCCAAAACGTTCTCCCATCGATCCCTGCCTTCTTCGGTACCATCATCAAGATGTTCTTCATATTTTATATCACTAATAATACGATCGAACAATTCGCTGGGCATCAGAGTGGGCTGCAGAGAACACCAGGAGGAGAGCATCCCAGCGAAGACCGACAGCTGGATGAGGCTGCGACCTGTGAAGGATCCCCGGAATGGGGAAGCCTCACCTTGCGCAAGGTCGAGCAGGACGGCTCCAGGGGAGGTCTTCGCCTTTTTGGCGGCAGCCTGCAAGGCGAGGAAGCTTTTTTCACCGATTCCACGCGGCGGCACATTGATAATGCGACCCAGGCTGACCTCATCGGCAGGATTGTGGATCAAGCGAAGGCAAGCAATCACATCTTTAACCTCACGCCGGCCGTAGAAGCGCTGGGCACCTACCAAGCGGTAGGGTAGACGTGCCCGTAGGAATTCTTCTTCGAGCAACCGAGATTGGGCATTCGTACGGTACATCACTGCACACTCACCCGCGCCACACCGGCGGTTGGAGATCAACTGAGCAATCGTATCCACAACGAATGAGGCTTCACCATAATCATCTGCAGCCTCATAGAATAACACCTTCTCCCCCTGACCACGCTCTGTGAAAAGCTGTTTGCGCTGGCGGTGTGAACCCTGGTCTATCACCGCCATGGCTGTATCTAAAATGAGCTGCCTGGAGCGGTAGTTCTGCTCCAGTAGAATGACCTGTGTTTCGGGATAGTCCTGTTCAAAACGCTGGACGTTGCGATAATCAGCGCCGCGCCAACGGTAGATGGACTGGTCAGGATCGCCAACAACGAAGATATTGCGATGGTAAGATGCCAGATGATTTATCAGAACGTACTGGGCAAGGTTGGTATCCTGGAATTCATCCACCAGGATGTGCATAAAGCGATGCGCATATTTCTCCCGAACTGCAGGCTCGTTCTCAAGCAGGTGTACAGTCCATAAAAGAAGGTCATCGAAATCAAGCGCATTGCTGGAAAGTAGAATTTCCTGATAGCGGGAATAAATGCGCTTGACAACCTCATCGCGATAGGTAATAACCGGATAATCCTCAGCCTGGATAAGTTCATTCTTGGCGCGTGAAATATTGGCGTGGACAGCAAGCGGACGGTAGTTTTTTTCATCCAGATCCAGGCTGCGGATGGTTTTCTTGATTAAAGCCAGCTGGTCGTCAGCATCATAAATAACGAAGTTATCTTTAAAGGGTAGATATTTCGCTTCCCGTCTCAAGAGACGGGCGCAGGTGGCGTGAAAAGTTCCAATTTGAATACCCTGCTTGAACTCTTCCCCCAGCAATTGAGCGACCCGGTTTTCCATTTCGCGGGCAGCCTTGTTGGTGAAAGTTACCGCCAGCATCTGGTAGGGACGAACACCAGCGTGACCGATCAGGTAAGCGATGCGTTGGGTCAACACGCGGGTCTTACCAGACCCAGGTCCAGCCAATACCAGGATAGGTCCGGCACCAGCCGTAACAGCCTGGCGCTGCCGGGGGTTGAGATGATCGAGAAACTCCAATTACTTTCCTTCCAATACAGAAGTGCAGTAAGGGCAGCGGGTAGCCCTGATGGAGATGATTGAGAAGCAGAATGAGCACTCTTTGGTGATCGGATCGGTCGTGGCTGAAGGAGGTTGCTTCCGGAGCCGATTGATGCCCTTGATCACCAGGAAGATGACCAAGGCAATAATGAGGAAGTCAATGGTACTGATAATGAAGAGACCGTAATTGATGGTTGGCGCGCCGGCTGACTGAGCCTCAGCCAGTGTCGTGTAACTCTGCTTATCCAGGCTGACGAACAGATTGGAGAAGTTCACACCGTTCAGCAATAATCCGATTGGAGGCATGATGATATCGTTAACCAGGGAGCTGACAATCCTGCCAAAAGCGCCACCGATGACGACTCCGACTGCCAGGTCAACCACGTTGCCGCGCATAATGAATTCCTTGAATTCTTTTATCATGTTTCCTCCTGGTGATGTAAGATGAAGACCAGGATGATTGTACCGTCACGCCAAATGCCTGTCAACGCGAAGAGTATGGAGTAGATGAGGAGAAATGATTTTTCATGGAGAGGGTGTTGACGATGATTTAAATTAGTGTATAATCTCAGTGCATAATTGCTTATGAGGTAGTTAAAAAGGTGGTTATAATCATGGTCAACCTTTTTACAAACCACATATATTGAGGATGTATTGATGCCCAATCAGCTATTGAACGTGAATGGCCTCGAGACCCACTTTCAGACTCGCGAAGGGGTGGTTCATGCAGTGAATGGTGTCTCCTTCACCTTAGATGAAGGCGGAACCATGGGGCTGGTGGGGGAAAGCGCATGCGGTAAAACCGTGACCATGCTTTCCGTTCTGCGTCTGATCCCTATGCCACCTGGTAAGGTTGTAGCGGGCAGCGCGGTTCTTCGGGGACAAGATTTGTTGAAGATGACAGATGAAGAAATCCGCAGCGTCCGCGGTGCTCAAATCAGTATGGTCTTTCAGGACCCAATGACATCATTCAACCCCGTATTAACTATCGGCCGGCAGGTATCAGAGCCGCTGGAGGAACATCTGGGTATGTCTCATGCGCAGGCATACAAACGTGTTGCAGAATTGCTCGAGATGGTGGGTATTCCAAAAGCTAAAGACCGGTTAAACGATTACCCGCACCAATTCTCGGGAGGTATGCGCCAGCGTGTGATGATTGCCATGGCTCTAGCATGCGCTCCACAGATCCTGATTGCTGATGAGCCGACCACAGCTCTGGATGTTACCATCCAAGCCCAGATCATTGATCTGGTCAAGCGGCTTCGTGACGAACTGGGTATGGCAATTATCTGGATCACGCATGACCTGGGTATTATTGCTGGTCTCGCGCAACGCGTGATTGTCATGTACGGTGGCTACTTTATCGAAGAAGCCTCAGTCAAAGAATTATATGGCAATCCCCAGCATCCATATACAATTGGTTTACTGGGCAGCTTACCTCGTTTGAACGAGAGTGGACATCAGCGGTTGGTTTCCATTGATGGGTCACCCCCAGTCCTGATGGAGAAACCCAACTCATGTCCCTTTGCACCGCGGTGCAATTATGCCATCGAGCACTGCTGGCAGGAGAATCCTGTCTTGGAGACAATCGCACCAGATCACCGCGTAGCATGCTGGGTAGATTCTCAAACCAGGAGCGCGCGCTAATGAAGTCCAAAGAAGTTTTGCTGCGTGTAGAGAATCTGGTAAAATACTTCCCCATCATGCAGGGAATTATCATCCAAAAGCAGGTTGGCGCGGTACACGCCGTGGATGATGTTTCGTTCGATATTTACAAAGGTGAGACTTTAGGTCTGGTTGGTGAATCAGGGTGTGGTAAATCTACCACAGGGCGTACCATTCTACAGCTATACCGTCCATCTTCAGGCTCAGTCCATTTTGATGGTAAGGATCTGGTACAAATGAAAGGTGAAGAGTTGCGCAAGATGCGCCGTAAGATGCAGATGGTCTTTCAGGATCCCTATGCCAGTCTTAACCCACGCATGACCGTGGGTGAGATCATTGGTGAACCCTTGATCATCCACAACGTGGCGAGTGGAAAAGAAGTCCAGGAACGCGTGGAACACCTGCTTGAACTGGTCGGCATGAACCCGTCTTTCGAGAATCGTTATCCACACGAGTTCTCGGGTGGTCAGCGCCAGCGCATCGGAGTGGCGCGCGCACTGGCATTACAACCTGAACTAATCGTTTGTGATGAACCTATTTCAGCACTGGATGTATCCATTCAGGCTCAAGTAGTAAACCTGCTTGAAGACCTGCAAAAACAGTTCAATCTCACTTATCTGTTTATCGCCCATGATCTTTCGATGGTGCGTCACATTAGTGACCGGGTAGCTGTCATGTACCTTGGGTGCATCATCGAATTGACTGGTCGCGATGAGCTATATAGCTACCCCCTGCATCCTTATACGCAAGCGTTGCTCTCTGCTGTGCCGATCCCCAATCCTGTTATTGAAGAAAAACGGCAGCGCATACTATTGCAGGGCGATGTTCCCTCACCGGTAAACCCGCCATCCGGCTGCCGGTTCCGCACACGATGCCAGTATGCACAAGAAATCTGTGCTGACCAAAAACCAATGTGGCGTGAGATAAAGCCAGACCATTTCGTCGCCTGTCATTTTGCTGATCAATGGCTCTGAGATGATTGATAGATGAAAGGAGGTGATAAAAAAGCAGAGTTAAGATAACCATCTTGTCGTTTGCTGTAACCGTTTCAATAAAACCCTATTTCTAATGAGGAGAAGAAACAATGCGTAAAATTTATGCTTTATTTGGTCTGTTGATTGTTGCCAGCATGGTACTGACAGCCTGCGGACCTCAACCGACAGCCGAGCCGCCTCCCGGTGGCCCTGCCCCTACAGAACCTGCTGCCCCCACTGAACCGCCTCCCCCGCCAGAACCGGCTGGTCCCAAAGTCCTGTACCAGACCTTTGGTCCTGGTGATGTCCCGACTCTGGATCCGGCTATCGCCGAAGATACCACTTCAATCCAGGTCATTAATGAGGCCTTCGTTGGTGTGACCAATATCAACGAAGTGACCAATCTCGTCGAACCCGGCATGGCAACCGAGTGGGAAGCTGTCACCAATGCTGATGGCACTGAGACCGTCACCTTCCACCTGCGCAACGATGTACCATGGATTCGCTGGAACGGGGAAGCCGTTGAGACCGTCAAGACCTGCGACGGCTCCGCTGACCGGATGGTGAACGCTAATGATTTTGCCTATGGCATCCAACGCAATCTGGATCCCGTCGTTGCCTCCCCCTACGGCTATCTATTGGGCATGGTGCTCAAGGGCGCTGCGGACTTCAATAACGGCGTAACCACCGATTTCGCAACGGTTGGTGTTGAGGTTGTCGACGACCAGACTATCAAAATGACCTTCCTCCTGCCGGCCGTCTACAATGTCCAAATCGCCGGCCTGTGGGTCGCCCGCCCGCAGCCCAAGTGGGTGCTCGAAGGCGATTGCGATGGCGCTGTTGAGGCCCGTGGTGAGCGCTGGACCGAGCCTGGCTTCTTCCAGAGCTATGGTCCTTACACCATGAGCGAGTGGATCCATGACTCATCAATGACCCTGGTCAAGAACCCCTTCTGGCCAGGTACCGATGCGGTTCCGTCGCCAAAAATCGACGTGATCCATTTCTCGATGCTGGATGAGGCGGTTGCCTTCTCTGATTACGAAGCCGGCAACCTCGATTCTGCCGCCGTCCCGTTAGGTGACCTCGACCGCGTCAAAGCCGATCCTGTGCTGTCCGCGGAGCTTTATAACGGCGTAAACCTGTGCTCGTACTACTATGGCTTCAATATCACCGCTCCTATCGTTAGCGATGTGCGCGTCCGCCGCGCGCTGTCCATGGCAGTCGATCGCAAGAGCCTGGTCGAAAACGTACTCAAGGGTGGCCAGCAACCCGCACAGTGGTTTGCCCGCCCCGGCCTGGCTGGCGCTCCGACCATGGATGATCACCCTGACCTGGGTATTAAGTCTGATGCAGAAGCTGCCAAAGCGGAACTGCAGTCTTACCTGGATGAGAAGGGTGTGACCGCTGATTCGCTTGACCTGACCCTGATGTTCAACACATCCTCCGGCCACCAGAAGATCGCTGAGGCCATCCAGCAGATGTGGAAGGATACCCTGGGCGTGAGTGTCAAACTTGTGAACCAGGAATGGGCAGTCTACCTGGAGACCGTCAAGGGCGCAGAAACCCCGCAGATATGGCGCATGGGTTGGTGCCCGGATTACCCGGATGCCAACAACTATGATCGCGAAGTCTTCGCTGCCAACGGCTCGTCCAATCCTTACACGGATGGAAAGCCCTCCGGTGGTGTCTTCTGGTTCAACCAGATGTACGAGGACCTCATGAACCAGGCCGCTGTTGAAACCGACGTTGTCAAGCGTGTTGACCTGTATGCGCAAGCGGAAAAGATCCTGGTCTTCGATGACGCTGTGATCATCCCGATCTATTGGTACGCACGTAACACTTGTACCAAGCCGTATATCGTCCGCACCTTTGGTACGGGAGGCCAGGAAGCTTATGAAAAGTGGGACATCCTGCCCCACTAAGTAAGTGGTAAGCTTTAGAATGGAAACAGAGAGGGGAGCCTGGCTCCCCTCTCTCCTCCTCTTAAATCTTTCTTTGACTGGAGAGTTGTGATGGGCCGATATATCATTCGTCGTCTGCTATATATGGTGATTGTCATACTGGTCGTCTCAGTAATCACCTTCGGCTTGATGCATGCCATCCCAGGCGGCCCTTTTTCACGTGAGAAAGCATTGCCTGCAGAAACGTTAAAGATTTTGAACGAACGCTATCATCTGGATGAACCTTTATGGAAACAATATGTCAGTTACGTGTATGCTGTATTGATTCCCCATTTCACCACGTTACCACCATCGACATCATTGCAAGACGACTTTTTGGTGAACGCCCAGATCGGCTCGGTCTGGATCCGTTGGATGAATTTCGGTCCATCCTTTAGATCACGTAGCCGGACTGTTAATGATATTTTCCGTGACAATTTGCCCGTCTCTGCCCAGTTAGGGACGATGGCGTTGATTATCGCAATTATGATCGGCATGCCACTGGGCATCCTGGCGGCTCTAAAGCAAAATACCGTTTGGGATTACTTTGGTATGAGCATTGCCATTTTGGGGGTATCTGTGCCTGTCATTGTGTTAGGACCAATCTTCGTTTGGGTCTTTGGCGTGGCATTAAAATGGTTCCCACCAACAGGTTGGGGTGCAAAACCGCCTTATCTCCTGGGTTTTCTGCCAAGTAAGTTGGGTTGGGATTTCTTCAAATTTGCGATCATGCCCTCGATCGCATTAGGTTTGGGTTCGTCCGCCGTCATTGCACGTTTGACGCGGGCATCTTTGCTTCAAACCGTGCACGAAGATTACATCCGCACGGCTCGTGCCAAAGGCTTGCCTGAACGCCTTATCATTATTCGCCATGCCCTCAAGAATTCAATGATCCCGGTTGTTACCATCCTTGGCCCGCTCTTTGCAGCTTTGGTGACCGGTACGTTTGTGACCGAGCTGATGTTCGGTATTCCTGGGATGGGAAAATATTTTGTGACCAGCATTACAAACCGGGACTACCCGGTCATCATGGGGACCATCCTGCTGTATGCTGTTTTTTTAGTGATCGCGAACTTGGCTGTTGATATTACATACGGGTATCTCGATCCGCGCATTCGCTACGATTAAAGTTGAGGAGAGTATCCATGGCACAGGTAAAACTTGAATCGGAAACCCTGGGCTCAGGCGGTATGCCGCTCACACATAAGCGCGAGAGTTTATTTCAAGATGCTTTCAGGCGTTTGGTTCGGAACCGGGCGGCAGTGGTCGGTGGCACCATTATCATACTGCTCGTCTTGATGGCAATTTTCGCGCCACTGATCGCTGTTAAGTCCTATGAAGTGCAGGTTTTGGTAGATCAAAATGTGGTCCCCGAGTGGATTACAAAGATCTTCCGGAGCATGGAACCATATGCCAGGTTTTCGAATGATTACCCTCTGGGTGCAGATTATGTTGGGCGCGACCTGTTCAGCCGCATTCTCTATGGTGCGCGTGTATCCCTGACAGTAGCGTTCATTGGTCCCATGATCAGCCTGTTCATCGGTGTGATTTACGGCAGTATTTCGGGATTCTTTGGTGGTCGCGTGGATAACATCATGATGCGTATCGTGGACATCTTATACGCATTTCCAAGCCTGCTCTTCATCATCTTGTTGCTGGCTTTCTTCCGCTCAACATTGACAGACATTCAACCAGGCACACCCGCATATTTACTCAGTCAATTGGATGAGGCTATGGGAGGCTTGTTTTTCATATTCGTGGGCATTGGCATGACTGCCTGGGAGACCATGGCCCGTCTCACGCGTGGACAGGTACTCTCCATCCGCGAGAAGGAATTTATCGAAGCAGCTCACACGATTGGCGCATCACACCTGCGTATCATGTTCCGCCACATCCTGCCCAACATTCTTGGCCCGCTGATTGTTGCTGAAACTCTGGCTATTCCAGGATATATCGGTACTGAGGCCTTTCTTTCTTTCATCGGCCTGGGCGTGAACCCGCCGACCCCCTCCTGGGGCGCGATGATCTCGGATGGTGCCACGGTCATCCGCACCTATCCAAACCAGACCATCCTCCCCGCGCTGGCTCTAGCCATTACCATGTTTGCTTTCAACTTCCTCGGCGATGGTCTGCGGGATGCGTTGGATCCCCGCCTGCGCGGTACTCAATAATAAAAGCGCCATCCTGGCGCTCATCACCTTTGGCTGGATGGTGTATGCGCGCATCATCCGAGGGGATATCCTTTCGGTCAAAGAGCGTGATTACGTGATGGCGGCGAGTGTGATCGGGGTCAAGGATGGACGCATTTTGTTCCGCCATATCCTGCCAAATGCTATTTTCCCCACACTGGTGCTGGCATCGCTTGCGATCGGTGACGTAGTGCTCAGTTTCGCTGCTTTGAGCTTCCTAGGAATTGGTACCCAGATCGGTTACGCCGACTGGGGCCAGTTATTGAGCTTTGCCCGCAACTGAATCACTGACCTGTCCACATACTGGTATATTGTGGTCTGGCCGGGCATGACGTTGGTGTTGTACGTGCTGGGCTGGAACCTGATCGGTGATGCATTACGTGACGTACTCGATCCCCGTATGCGCGGGCGGAGTTAACCAATGGGAGAATATAGTTTCGGTCCACCGGCCTATCAAGCGGTGATATATTCCCCTTGGGTCTGCCTTGCTAATGTGCGTGGCATACAAAGGGGAAATTGACTTTTTCAGGCTGGGTCAAGCACTGAATATGCTTGTAACCAGCAAATGTCTGAATGCTAGTCGCATATTTCCACCTGCAGGTCAAATGTGTGATAATGTACTACTTGTAATATCCACGAGATATCTGATATAGTCCTGTAAAGGAGTATGGCAGTGTCCAGAAGATATGTTTTTTACATAAATGGTTTGATCCTGGGTCTGGCGGTAGTGTTACTGGCTGCATGCCAAACTAAAGTTCAGGTTACACCCTCTTCACGACCTTTGGTAACAAAACCAAGTTTCACAGCCACACCGGTTCCAACCCCCAAGACGAAGGCTTTGACCGTTTGCCTCGGCCAGGAGCCTGACACACTCTACCCTCTCGGGAATCCAAACGCGGCAGGGCGCAGCGTGCTCTCTGCCATTTATGATGGTCCTATTGATTCAGTTAATTACAAATATCAACCGGTATTATTAAGAAAAATCCCCAATATCGTGGATGGCGACGCTTTCCTGGAACCAATCACCGTGGGTGTGGGCGATAAAGTGGTCGATGCTGATGGAAATCTGGTCACATTGTCTACCAGCACCAAGACCCGTGTTTATCCCAGTGGCTGCCGCAGCGCAGAGTGCATCGTTGAATATGCTGGTATGAGTGAGCTCATCATGGACCAGATGGGGGCAACTTTTAAACTGCTGCCAGATCTGGTCTGGTCAGACGGTACACCATTAACGGCTGATGATTCGGTATATGCCTTCGACCTGGCGTCTGATGACGACACCCCCGGTTCCAAGTATCTGATCGACCGGACGGAGTCTTATGAGGTCATTGACGATCAAACTGTTACCTGGACCGGAATGCCAGGTTATCTTGATCCGACATATTTTACGAATTTTTGGGCTCCAGCACCACAACAGCAATGGGGAGATTTCGATGCAAAGGAACTGCTAAGCGCTGACGTGGCGACACGTTCCCCAATCGGTTGGGGTGCGTATGTCATCAAGGAGTGGATTCCCGGGGAATCAATCGTTCTCACTAAAAACCCGCTCTACTTCCGTGCCGAGGAAGGATTGCCAAAACTGGATACCGTCACCTTCCGTTTCATTGAAGATCCAAACGCTGCGGTGAGTGCATTACTGGATGGTGAATGTGACGTGCTGGATCCGAGCATCCGCCTGGATGGTGAGGTCGGTCTGCTGCTGCAATTGAAGGTCTCCAAACAAATCCAGGCATTATTCGCTCCTACCACGTTAATTGAACGACTGGATCTTGGTATTCGACCAGCTACCTACGATGATGGTTATACTCCCGGTTTTAGCAGTGACAGGCCGGATATTTTCGGTGATAAACGCACCCGCCAGGCAATCGCCATGTGCCTGGACCGTCAAAAGGTTGTAGATACTGTCCTGTTCGGTCAGTCGGTTGTGCCTGATACATATTTGCCACCAGATCATCCACTTCACAACCCCGATATTAAAGCATATGAATTCGATGTGACTGCTGCCACGCGCCTGCTGGACGAAGTCGGATGGAAAGACCACGATAGTGATCCATCAACCCCGCGCCAGGCGCAGGGGGTGGAGAATATCAGAGCAAATGCACCTCTCCTGTTGGATTACGTGACAACTTCAGCCGTCCAACGAAGGCAGGTGGTCGAAATCCTGAGCCAATCGCTGGCGGAATGCGGCATAGGTCTAAATATCAAGTTCATGAGTCAGGATGAATTATACGCAGCAGGACCTGCGGGACCGCTTTTCGGTCGGAAATTCGACCTGGCGCAATTTGCAATGGGGACGAATGGAATGGAAATGCCCTGTAC
>Ga0315296_10001568_pt1 | contig 19906 bp, 23 predicted proteins | sample YL17G14_18_MG_FD_203921 | JGI IMG/M metagenome (GOLD analysis project Ga0315296, IMG submission 203921) | Sediment microbial communities from Yellowstone Lake, YNP, Wyoming, USA - YL17G14_18 | ecosystem: Environmental > Aquatic > Freshwater > Lake > Sediment | place: USA: Wyoming | collected...
GGCTTACTCCCATCTGGAATATGGTCGTGTCCACCTCGAGCTGGAACACCCTATTGCCATTCGACTCCCTAGCAACAGCTTCTTCCAGCCCCTTGAGGCCAAGGTTAAAGGTCTCCCCCGCGACAATTACTTCTTTTCTTTCCATCACAACCCTCGCTTTTCCAGCTTGTTAAAGAGGTCAGTCAAATGGCCACCCTTCTCCCGCTCTCGGCCTTTAGCTGGGGATAACGGTGCCGGAGCTGGTGTAACCTGGCCGCGAAGGCGTCCAGGCTTGTTCTAAGATTCGCCTTGCCCATGATGACCTCCTTTCTCAGCTACGCTGGCGGAAATCGCCAGAGCCTCCTTGACCAGGGCTTCCTTTTCTGCTTCACTCAGCAGTTCCGGGAAGCACATTTGGTCGGATGGTATTTTTGGTTGCTCTTTCAGTTCGAGTTCAACCTGCATCGTTCTCACCTCCTACACCAGTTTATAGTTGTCCAGCTCTTCAGGCTTGAGTTCCAGCATCTTGCACTTCGGGGCGTCCATATCCAGAACGATGACCGAGGTGGCCGACCTGGGAACATCAGCCCTTTCCAGCCACCGCTTCTTGGGCATAGTCATTCCGAAGGGAGCGTCAGGCGGAGTCTGGCCTGTCTTCCACCCGAGTATCCTGACCCGCCTCCTGGTATCTATGGGACGGGTATCTAGGCATCGACCCGTCGGTAGCCCAGTCGCCGTCATGTTCCCAACCCTCCCTTCTCCAGCTTGGCGAAGAGGTCGGCCAGGGTGCCTCCCTTCTCCTTCTCGGTCGCCTGAACCGCAGGCTCAGGTACCCCCACCGACCCAGTGGCCAGGTTTTGATTCCCACGGAGATAGGTCTCATAGTCCTGGGTGTGCTTGCAGTTCCTCCCGCCTAGCGGGTTTCTCCGCGTCCAGCCGAAACAGTCGCAGGACGTCGTCCCGTCATTGACCTCACAGACAGTGTACCGCTTCTTGGGGTCGGAACTGCTCGGATAGCTGGCCGCCGGTGTAAACACTTTCCCGCCTACCACTCTGGGGGCCTGAGCACTAGGCTTCCACAGTACTCCTCCCAATGGACTCGGGCTCGTTACCATGTTTTCCCACCTCCTTTCAGAGCAGCCTCTATGCTCATTTTACGTCCTCCGGTTCAAGTTCAGTTCTTACTCTCTGGAATATCGGCCAGATGAGCTGTCCCGCCTTGGTGATGTCGTAGTATTTGACCGTCGCTACGAGCATCGGCCTGACCCAGCTTACCAGGGCAGGCACCTTCGTCCCATTCGGAAATGAGCTCTCGTCGGTCTTGATACGCTGGAGAGCCTCATACAAGTCCTGAAGGACTTTGACCTGGAAGCCCGACCCAGCGCACCCGACCCAGCGGAGCGTGCCGTTTTCGGGTTTCCCCAGCACGATGGCCCCCATCGTGTCCGCCCGCCAGCCCGTTCCCTTCGTATAGCCACAGATGACGAAGTTGGCATACTTCGGGACTTTGAGCTTCAGCCAATCCTTGTTCCGACCGCCGGGATAATACAGGCCGTTCTTGGTCTTGGCCATGACGCCCTCCTGTTGAAGCTCGACGGCCTTCTGGTGCAGGGCTTTGCCATTGGTATCCACCCAGGGAGACAGCTTGACGGCTCCGTTGGGAACCACTATCTTCTGGAGGACCTCCTTGCGCTGCATCAGGGTTGCCTGAGCTTTCCCGCCGGCCGTCAGGTCGAACTCGTCCACCCTTACCACGTCAAAGACCATATAGGTGGCGGGATACTGCTTGGCCATGTTCTGGATGACCAGCGGGTCTCGCTTCCCGATACGGTTCTGGATGCGGTTGAATTCGGGTAGCCCGTTCTCTCCCAGGCAGACCACCTCGCCGTCAATGTCCGCGCTGGACGGCTTGATTAGCTTGGCTACATCAGCCAGCTCCGGAAACTGGGCCGTGAAGTCGGCCCCACTCCGTCCTTGAAGTGAGGCCGACCCACCCTGCTTGCGAGCGACAATCCGGAGGCCGTTGTATTTCCATTCCCAGATATAGTCGGGGCTATCAAACGGCTCTGTCCCGGTTTCCGCTAACATAGGTTTTATTGTTTCCATCATGCCACCCCCGCTGTTTCCTTGGTCTTCTGGCTGGCATTGATGGAGGCCATGAGCGCATCCACTAAGTCCATAGCCTTCTCTTCCTTCGGGGCCTGAATGGTGATGGGCTGGCCTGCGACTTTGGCCTGGATGACCTGCATCAGGGCATCCCGGTACTGGTCTTGATACTTGGAGAGGTCAACCGTGTCCGAGGCCAGCGTCTTGATGAGGGTAATGGCCATGTTCATCTCCCGGTCGGAGACCTCAGAGAGCTTGACCTGGACATCGGCGGCACTCCGAAGCTCATCCGAGTAGAAGAGGGTGTTCAGCAGGATAACCCCGCCGAAAGCCCGGATGGTCGCCAGATGTTCCTTCTCTCCGCGGGTCAGCTTGCAGATTCCCACCAGGTTGACCTTTGCCATCGCCTGCAGGAAAAGGCTGAACGCCTTAACCCCGGCTTCCTCCGGCGCGATGAAGTAGGACTTCTCGTAGTGTCGGGAGTCAATCTTGGAGCCGTCCACGAACTCGACCACCTCTATCGTCTTGACGCTCTTGAGTGGGATGGCGGCGAAGTCAGCTTCCTCCATCAGCACAAACTGGTTCTCGCCGACCTCGTAGCCCTTGACCAGCTCGCTCGCCTCCACCTTACCGTTGCAGGTGGGACACCACTTGGGCATCTGGATGCGAGTCTGGCATTTCCGGTGAATGCTGTTGAAGCGGACGGCCTTCTCTTCCGTCGCCGGATAGAGCTTGACTGGCACGGAAACCATGCCGAAGCCCAGCGTCCCCTTCCAACTTGACCTGGTTGCCATTGATAGGTTCCTCCTTCTTCAATATTTTGCGGCGGTTAGTCCGCCTCGACCAGAAAAGTTTGCCACCTCTTCTTCAATCCGTTCCCCCCTTTCTTCGTATTTGGGGTTCACCACCCCACGGCTAGGGCTAAGCGTTAGGACTTAGCCCTAGAGTGTGGAGAGGTGAGCCTATACCGCTACAAGCTCGCCCTTTCCGACGAGTGCCTTCACTGAGCCGTCTAAGCCTTCACTTAACTCGGTGAGCAGGAAATCGAGCCACACCTTCTTGGCGTTCTCCACTGTTGGCTCTATCCCTGCCTCTTCAAGCTTCTCCAGAATCGTCCGAGCAAGCTCGGCTGTGTCAAACCACCAGACCAGCTCATTGACATGGGACTCATTCCACATAGTCTTACCTCCCTTCTTAACTTCCGAGCCTGCGCTCAAGCTCAAGCTCGTCCCAGTGTTCCTGTCTAGCCTCCCACGCCCTCTCCGCCGCCTCGTTCAGCTCTTCCCGAACTTGGTGCTCAGCGTCCATCCAGACCATCATTTGCTGGTGCTTGTCAAGCTCATCGAAGGACGCCCCAAACCGCTTCTGGGCCAGCTCCTCGGCCCTCACGGAGGTTCTTTCCTCTACGTCAACTCGCTCTAACTGGACTGACATGGCGCCACCTCCGGGATTACGAGTGTCCTGCCCTCTTGCAGGCAGGATTCCAGCGTCACGCTGAAAAGCTCGCTTATTTCCTGGTCGCTAAGGCTCTGCAGGATACTCCAGACCGAGTGCTTCTCACCGTAGGCGTCCGCTTCTATCTTGGCCAGCCGTGCCTCAAGGCCGGGAAGCGGAGGCGTGCCGTTCAGCTTTACGTCCGGCCTCCAGGGATTCACCTTGACTGGCTGACTGCCATCAAACTGTATCCAGATACAAGCCTCATCTTCAGCCCCATCCTTCAGCTCAACGATGCCGTAGACGTAATCCAGTGTGCCGTCAGCCTTGAGCTTCTTCAGGTAGGCAAAGATTTCGCTCTCCGTGCCCATCTTCCCGAACCACATTCCGCCGGAGTTCGGGTGGGTCTCCAGCACCACCAACCGCCTGTTGGTGATGGAGAGCAGGCGGTCGACTTCCGCCTGGACCCGTGGGTCATTCGAGTCGTCAACCTCCATCCGCGCCGCCACCAAGTCCATCATGTGTTTAACTCCGCCCATGGTTATCCCTCCTTTCGGTTCCATTTGATAGACTCTTCTGGTGTCTTTCCCATCACCAGACAGCGGAAGGCAGGCGTGTAGGCCACCTCCTTGCCCGCCTCCCTCAAGATTTCGAGAGCCTCATCCCTGGTCTTGGCCTCGGCCATCTTAGCCTGCGAGACTTCCAAGACCTTGACCGCCTCCTCTTTGGTATACGGTTTCATAGTTATCCCCCTTTCGCTAATATTTCCGAAGTGTTCGCCACTTCGCTGCGAGAGGGGAGGATGCCTCTCCCCTCCCGAGGGCCAAGCGGCCAGCACTACGAACCCTCCCTCATCGGGAGGCCACCAGCCTCTCCACCAGCTCGGCTACCTTCGCTGGCAAATCACGGATGGCGCTGATGGTTTCCCAGTTACCCTGACCATACTGGTCTTCCAGCATCTTTTCATAACCTTGCGGTGCTATCGCCCAGACCGCATATCCCGCTTTCCGGGCCGCCTGCACCGCCGACTTGACACTCCACTGGTCGTCGGGTTGGCCATCGGTGAAGTGGATGATGACCTTCTGCCGTTCCCGCATCCTGTCCATCAGTGTCTTGATTGAGGCGATGGCTGGTCCGGAGGGAGTGCCTCCGCCCTGGTCCACATTCCCGATGCAGAGCCGACCCATATTCCTGTCGCATATTCTGGTCGTCTGGACATTGAAACTCCCGCCTGTGTAGGTCAGCGCCAGGAAGTTGACGCCCTGCTTGCGGATGAGAGCCTCAGCAAAGACGGCTCCCGTCGCCCACACAGTCGGCATATAGCTTCCCATTGACCCCGACACGTCCAGCAGGAGGCCTACGGCGAGGTCGGGAGTGTCCAAAACCTCCCGTCTCTTGTAGACCCTCAGGTTTCCCGTGCCGACTCTGGCCAGGGAACGGCCGTCAAGCTTTCCTGTGGTCAGCCCCTTGAGGTGGCGGGACTTGACCTGTGCCTGCCTGTCAAACACCCTCCGCATCTCCTGTATCTGTGGCTCAACCTGAGCACGGACTCTGTCCGCCGCTGGGCCATCGTAATCCGCCTTCTTGGTCTGTGCCATTACACTCCCGACCGGACGGTTGATGACCTCGGCCACCGACCGGGACAAGTCCTCAATCTCGTGGGCGATGGCGTCCATCACTTCTTCCAGAAGCTCTTTAGGCACTTCCCCGAGGTCCCGGATGTCAAAGTCGTCCAGGTTTCCCGGAGCACCCTGCTCATCACCGCCCTGCTGTCCACCTTCCTGACTCTCGCCGCTTTCCTGACCCTCTGGCTTCTCTCCGCCGATGTGGCCTAGTTCCTGTCCGACTTCCTCTGGCTCGGCTTCGGCTTCGCCACCTTCGGCCTCTGCCTCTGGCTTGGCTTCGCCCTCGTCTTCCCCCGCCTCGCCTTCCTTATCTTCTTCACCCTCACCCCTCATGTCCCCCTCTCCCTCGCCTTCGCCTTCAGCACCACCAGCCTCGCCAGCTTCAGCCCCTTCGCCCTCCCCCTTGCCCTCACCCTCGGCCTCAGCTTCTTCTGGGACATTGTCCTCACCAGCGTCCCTTTCTTCTGAGCTTCCCTCAGGCTCGGCCTCTTTCGGGACATTGTCCTTGCCGGCGTCCGCTCCTCCACCGCCCTCTTCGCTTTCCTCTTCGCCCTCGCCTTTCGCCTCACCCTCGCCCTCGCTTCCCTCGCCTTCGCCCTGACCCTCGGCTTTCTCCTGCGACTCCTGAGGCTCGGCTGGCTGGGGCTGTGGCTTGGGAGACGGTGCCTGCCTGGGAAGAGGCTCTTCGACCACCGGAAACTCCTTCGTCAGGTATTCCCAACACTCTACGGCGAGTCCTAGACGGAGGCTGGGGCTCTGTGCCTTGACCGCCTCCAGCGACTTACTCATCAGGAAGGTCATCGCCCGCCTGACCCTCGCACTCATCTTGTCCGGGAGGGGCTTGTCATACAGCGAACACCCTATCCAGAGGTTGATGATGGAGTTCCGGGCGGGACGCGCGTCCCTGGCGATGAGGTCGTAGTCAATGGGACGCCTCTCCGCTATCTTGTATCTTGACCATCGGATGTACTCTCCCAGGACGGGCCATTCTTCGCCAACGTGGTAATCAATGAAGACATCTTCCAGGATATTGTCTATCCTGAGGACCTCTTCCACCTTCTTCGGGTCGGCGGCTGCCCTCCGGGATGCCGGTAGCGGTCGGGCCCGCAGGATAGCTTCCACCGCGGTCTTGCCGTTCTCATCCGACCACAGGCAATGTCCGCCCTCGTGGGCAGCGTATCCGATGACCTCATCTACCAATTGCCCGCCGAAGGGAGGCTTGAGACTGGCCAGCGGTGAGTAGTCCAGGAAAACACGGCTCTCGCACGGCTTCCCCTGCTTCGTCCGCACCCACCAGGTCTCCGACTGGCCATTGGTGGACCAGACGGCCCGGACGCCACTTCCCATGACCCCGATGAGGCTGTCCGCCCCCATCAGCACGGAAGCGAGTTCCATCACCCTGTCATCGGACTTATCTTCTCTCCAGAAGTCCGAAAGGCATCTCTCGCCTTGCATCTTGTTTTTCCTCCTTTCTCGGCTTGTCTCATTCAGCCAGCAGGTTGCCATCCTGCTGATAGCGGGGGGCGTCCCCGCTTTCGACTTACCCCTTGACCAGGGAGGCCAATTCCCGCATCGCCTCGGCGGTGTTCAAGTCCTTCTCCAGTCGCTGGTCCTCCCCCTTGCTGGTCGCCGATGGTATCTGGCGGACGAGGTCAACACAGCCTGAGTGCAGGAAAATATACGCCCCATCCATCGCCTCTCTTTCCTCGGGCGTGAGCGTCTGGAACATCTCCCGCTTGAGCTTGGCAAAGGCGGAATAGACCAGCACCCATCGCTTCTCCAGCCTCTCCTGCTCGGCGATATCCTTCTTCACCTTCTCCAGCAGCTTTTCCAGCTCAGCTATCCGGGCTGACCTGTCCACCTTCGGCCCACCCCTGATGGCCGCCTCCACCGCCGTGTTGCTAAGCGTCTGTGTCATCGTCTTCCTCCTTTGTCCCATTGACGAAGGCTTCATCCACCGAACCGATTACCTGAAGGTGCTGGAGGAGAGCCGTCCGGTCGGTGTTCTCATCCAAGTCGTTGATGATGGCGTAGAGCACCGCTTCGTGTAGGGGAAGTCCCTCTTTGACGTCCTGCGCCGCCACCAGAAGCTGTCTGGTGGAGGGAGCGCATCCCACCTTCGGGTTGCGTCTGACGTCCCGGGCGAACCGTGCCAGTTTGTCGGCCGTGTCCTTGTCCACCCCCGTCCTGTTGCGCAGGATTTTGGCCTCTACCTTGAGGGGAGGCCACGTCAGGCGGATGGTGCGCCCGAATCTCTCCCTGATGGCCTTGTCCATCGGGTTTGTCCCGATATACTCGCTTCCTTCGTTCATACAGGCGAAGAAAACGACTCCGGGAGCCACCCTGACCATACGCCGGAGGTCGGGAACCCACGCCGCCCGTCTCCAGTCCCACAGGGCGAAGTTCGTATTCAGGACTTCGGGATGGCATCGGTTTGGCTCGTCCAGGATGACGACGCAGTTCGGGGTTTCCAGGGCGTCCACGTAGCGAGCCTGCTCGTAATACGTCCCCTTCTCCATCGAGAGCCTGTCCTTGCCCCAAACTTCTCCCGGCTCCTGATACATTCCCCAGTGAACCTCAAAGCACGGCCTATGGTTGGCGGAGGCGAACTCCCATCCCAGGGAGGTCTTGCCTACACCAGCAGGGCCGAGGACTTTGACGTTGACTGGCTCCCCGCGGGAGGAGAGCTTGGCGATGATGTAGAGTTCCCGCCCGACTCGCTCGGACACCCAAAAGTCGGGCAGAGGCTTAGGAATGAAAATGCCCGGAGGGAGTTTAGACTCCTCTACGGGCTTCTCCATCTTGACAGTCTCCAGGGCCGGGACAGCCTCTTTCTTCTCGGAAACCGTCTCCGCTACTTCCTGCGCCACCTTGTGGTGCCTCTTCTCCCCGTGGGAGAACTTGAGATGGCTCTCCAGGTCCTCGGGAGACCACGCCTCATAGGGACAATGGGGGCAGGGTAGCTTGTCCACTTTGGTCTTTGGCATCTAGAATCCCCCTTTTCCGTAGTGCTGTTCGAAGCTCGACCTTTCTTCCCGGAGGTCCTCAGACCCCCGTCCCGGGGCGGTAGCGTGGACTACCGCCTCCGGACGGATGCCCGAAAACGCCCTAGTGGAAGAGGGGCCTCGCCCCTCTTCCCCTAGCCTTGCTTGCCTTATTCGGTTGTATTGTCCCGCCTAGCTCTTGGCTGGCTCGGCGGCCGTCTCGGTGGCCTTCGGCTTGCGGTCAATCTTCCCTTGCCAGTCTTTGGACAACCTGTCAAAGCGGTTGTGTCCCGGACGCTTGGCCTTCTCCACGCCCATCGCATCCATTGCCGTCTGGATGTCGACAAACGGCCCCCGTCCATCCTTCAGGAAGTATTCGTATTCCCCGCCGTTGCCGTTGGCCTTCGTGGTGGTGGTAGACTTGGCCTTCCCGTTTCCGTTTGCCTTCGTGGCAAGCGATACCGCCAACTTTCCGGCGTCGTCCACGGTCAGGGCAAAGAATTTCCCGTGAAGGACTTTGACGTCCACCTTGACCTTGACCGCCTGCTTCTGGATGAAGTCGGCCACGTCGGCCCCGATTGTGCCGATAGCCTTCTCCGCTTCGGCCTTTCCCTTTTCCTCGGAAATGTCGGCCTCTAGCTTGGCCATTTTGGTCAAGAGTGCCTCAAGCCTGGTCTGCGTGCCTTCCATTTACGTTATCCCCCTTTTATTAAAATTTGAAAAGCTGTAATATTTGCTTTTCTACAATTACAATAACACTCATTGCGTTGCTTGTCAAGCGTATAATTACCATTATACGCAAGCTAAAATCATGCTTGATTTTACCCCTGAGAGCGCAGATACAGGGACTCTGAGGGAAGTGTATTTCAGCGAAAAGAATACCGGTCGGGAAGGGAGGAGAAGAACCTCCTGGGGGTTCAAAAGAGAGGTCTTTAAGCCTTCAGCGGGTTCAGAGACATAAAGGGAAGTTATGGATAGTGGGACAAAGGTAACCCGGGGCGACAAAGGTGACCTTGGGCAACCAGGGTGACTTGGCGAGAGCGGGGCGAAGCGCTGCCGGCGACCTGGCACCAGCCCCCAAACCGCCATCGTTGTTAGCCAGCCTTTAAGGGCTTAGGCGAAGCGGGGTCAGCAGATAGAATACCACTCGGCAAAGCCCCGTGTCGGCTAGAATCGCATCCTAGAGCCTCAGTTATTGTAAAGTAGGCTGAAAGAGGCTAAATGAGGCTGATTTGGGCTGGATGGAGCTAAAAGAGGCGGGTGACAGGGAAACTTGAACATCTCCAACCCTCACTCACTATACCGAAGACCAGTGGTTGATGGCCCAGGCGTTTCCAGAAAGGAATACTGTCAGGGCTAGGCCATGGTTCAGGCTGTAGAGCGGGACCCTGGCATCCTCGAGGTTACCGGATTGACCTGCTGGCATTTTGCACGACCTTACCGGTGCTGAGTATCAAGCCCGGAATAGTGGCTTCTCCATCTCGAAAATTGTTCTCCTACCCTATTGACTTTTCACCGGCGGTCTTACCAATCTACTGCGGGAAGAAGGAAATCTTATCCCCTTCCTCCTTCCTTCTGCCCTTTCGCTCATTTCCACTCTCATCCAGCCCAGTGGCTTGTCGTCACCCTTACCAGCGAAGACGTAGCGGCAAATTTGCCTGAGTTGCCATCTGGTTAACCTGGCCTCTCACCGCCTTAGCGATTCCCAGTGGGTCCAAAAGATTGACTTCCTGTGCCATACTTTCTCCTTTCGTTTATGTATAGAACTTATCTGTTATCGGCCGCTGGCGAAGCTGATAGGGCAAGCGTGAAGGAATCTCAAGGACTTCTCTACCCGCGGCTTCGGTGGTCTCTATCACATTTTCAGCCAAGCCCAGGAGCTGCTCTTCGATATTGTCAGCCACCTCAATGCCACTCTTCAGTATGGAGATGATGTTATCCAAGAGCTGCTGGGGGCCCAAGACACCCTGCAGTAAATCGAACCCCTCTCCCAGGGCAGAGTTAATTCTCTGTGCATCTCGAAGGAAAGGGCTTAAGGGGGCGACCGGCGGGTGGTGGTCTCTCCCAAGGTCAAGTACATTTTCCTGTGCCATGATACTTCCTCCTTTCGTTTATCGGGGAAGGCGATAGGTTGGCTTGTCGCAGCCTTGGTTGTGGTGTTTGTATACGAAGTAATCATGAGGTAATAGTAGCCGGAAGGTCGGACTGACGGTCCTTTCGCAGTTTAAACTCTTCCCAACCCACGGTCTCCCAGAAAGACGGCCTCTGGTAGTAACTCCTCATCTTGGAGAGAAGGTCTTCCGTAAAGCCCGGGGCAACATAATTGCGGTCAGTCCGGTTTAGCGGGAAGAATCTCATGGGGTAGGGATTCATGCCAAGCTTGACAACCGTTGAGAGCCGGTAGAGGCACTCTTCGGGCGTTGTACCTGGGAAGCCGATCAGGCAATAAAAGGTAACATGGTGGCGGTCCAATCCACGAGCGGCCATCATCGTCGCCACACGCCTCACATCAGGCTCCACATCCATGGAGTCGAAAGCAAAACGCCAGCAGGTCAGATTGAGACGCCCATACAGCTGGAAATGCCTCTCCTCGAAAATACGCACATCGAAGCCAGAGTTGATGTCGATTGGGCCCCCGTAGTTGAGCAGTTTGTTTACCACTAGCTGCTGGTGGTCCCATGAGGTGGACAGTATTGAGTTATCGAGAATCATCGGCGCCAATGGAAATTCATCGTACTCAACCATCTCAGGCTCGACATCCTTTACCCCACACCAGGGGCATTTCCTTACGCATCCCCGGCTTGTGAAACTAGCTCGATACTCTCCTTTAACATGCTCGAACCTCGGGTCGAGACCCCGGTGAGGAGCCACGCCAGTCTCCTTTTCTATGAACCGGGCCATAAAAGTCGCAGCCGGGCCGCCTATCTCCACATCCTTCCCCCACAGATGCACACGGTTGACCGCCCGGATGAGCCGCGGTACATCCGAGGTGAAGATGACGCTGAAGTAGTACTTGTCCCAGTCGCGTAAAAAGAGCGGGTGCCATTTTCCGCGGTAGACTTCATCGCCCAAGCCCCGGTGGTAGTTGCCAATTTTGTCCACTGCCAGGTTGTAGACTTTCTCCGAGCAGTTGATTACAGCTACCCTTGTCAAGTTTGCCTCTTTACTCTGATGCATTTACTATTTCGACTGTAATGGGGATTCCTCTTGATTCTACGAGCTTGTGCTTGTTATTTCCGTCTATTGCATGCACTACTTGAACACGATTGTGACAGTATGGACACGTGCATACCTCACCTGAATCAACCGACTTCAACCGCTGCCACCTGCTTTGCGTTGGCTCATCCACTCCATTCATGTTCTTCTTCAATGCGTTGTAGGCTCCGTTCACGCTGGCAACATGCCGATCCACGGCCAGAATCAGTTGGGCAGCCTTGCGATTGCCCGCCTTGGCCTCATCCCAGATCTGCTGCCCTCTCCTATAACTGTCCTTTCCCATGCCGACCCGGGCACCTACGATGGCAGCCGTCTCGCGCTCATGTCGCTTAGGAGAATACCCCTCCCCGAAAGTCGGCGTAGGATCCTGTCTTCCGGCGAGCATTCTCTGCTTGGCTCTTGCAGCGACAATCTCTTTTAGGAGGTCAGACTCCCGCATTTTCTGGCTGAGGGTTTTCTCCCGATACCGATTGTAATCCAGGATCGCCTGCTTCTCCTCAGCCTCACTCTTAAAGGACCTCACTTCGACCGGTACGCTTTTCATGCGTAGCTCCACTGCGACCTTCCAGCGGCGGCACCCCGAGATAATGAAGCCGTCTTCGTTGATAACCAGCGGCACCCGAATGTCATTACGTTTGATGCTCTCAAGGAGGTCCATAATGTTCGTCCTGTCAAGAACGGCTAGCCGGGCTAGCTCGGGCGAGAGCAGGCTGTCTGCCCGCCAGCCGGGCATTTCCTGACTTGAGTCCAAATCCACATACAAGGCCACTGAGATTGGATGCGGCTTGAGGGTGAGCGGGTCCACACTGGATATCTCTCCCGGTCTAGCCTTACCTCTGCTTAGCTCAGCCTCACCCATCACCTCTAGGAGCTTCAACTCTTCGATTTCCGTCTCAACTGCGTTACGGCTCTCATCGGTCCCAGGTACTAGCTTCAGCCGCTCCTTCAGCTGCTCGATGTTTCTCCTGATCTCTCTAAGTTCCATCTCACTAACACCAGAGCTCTTCGGTTACTATGGCCTTTACCTCAAGATACCTGCGCTTGATCGTGGCCCAATCGCGTAGTCCGTCACCCCTTTGCCGTTGGTGCATCTGCAATGCGGTGCACCCAATTCAGTGCTTTGCTTGCCTTTGCACAAACTTTTTTCGTTCTTCATAAGATGCCTGAGTATGGAAACGGCATGAATCTTTGAGACACGCCGGGATAAGTCGTTGGGGACTTGACCACGTATCTCAACTCGATATTCCTTGTTCATCCGCCAGGCCCTCTCTCACTGTTCCGACTATCATCGTAGACGATCCGATCCTTACAAAGGAGCCGATAATGTCTTCTCAATCTAGGAAGACACACACTTCGCATATGCCTTTGACCAGCTTCTAATAATGTCCTCAAAGACGCGGCTCACCACATTAAGATTCCGACCGGGAATTCCTACTTGTCAGACCTGGGCGATTCTGACACCGGCACTCGACGGCTGGGGTATCATGCTGATACACATGCGCCATCAGCTGATGCTTCTCCCTTGATACTGTCTGGACCCTTGACGGCTCGTCGCAAAAGGAACTCGTCAACAATTGCAGCCACTGGCACAATCAAGACAAAGTCATCGTAGTACTGAACTACCTGATCCCCGGGTTTCATGGGGATGTCAGGGGGCAAGGTTATTTCCTTGCCTCTGGACGCTGCTTTTCGCACCCGGTAGAGCCTCTTGCACATTGTGCCCATCTCATATAGACTAACGGTTAGAAGGAGTACTGTCTGTACCTAGAAAGGTTCTCTTCGGTATCTCCGGGGGAAAAGTATTTGCCATGCCTACAAGAGAGGAGATTGACTTGGGCCTCCCTCTTCTGTCGGCAACAGCAGTCCTAGTGAAGCGAGCCGATATGAGGGATGGGAAGCTCACGCCTTGGGACGTTGTGGCTTGTGAGACCCATCATAGCAAGGCAACAGTATTACGGGTTTGGAAGCGATTCAAAAACCTGTCGTGGGAACGAGCGCGCGCCATGTTCAAGGACTATCCCGAAGTGATGCGGCTCAGGGCTGATTTCGGTTATCGTATTGCAGATTCCTCTGTGGGCATAAAGCCTCTTGAGCAGGGGACTCCATGTCTTATCTTATGCCAGCCGCACGCCGAACTATATGGTGACAGTCTGACCATGGCGCGGTATGTGACAGTGGATGTCCGTAATGTTGCCAATGTCCCAGCCAGGGAGTGCTGGGCAACGATCGAATTCGTTAACGTTTCCAATACCCACTTAACAGAATATCGGGCGATGATAAACGGGTTGTTGTCTGAGTCTACCATACCGTTACACTGGGAAGGAACGCCGTACATTGCCATTGGCGATGACAGCAGCTTTCTGAAGGGAAATATAGGCCCGCAATCGCTTGCGCATCTTCATGTCGCGGTAGCAATACAAGATGGTCCTTTGGGCCAAGTACACCCGGATGCGAAGTTCAACAGTGACATAGCTGCGTTCATTGAACGCCCATACGGATACCTATCATATCTTGGCGGCTGCTCTCTGGCCATACCACTAGCGCCCGGAGATAGGCCACCAGCGCCAAGGCACGTACCACCAGGTGAGTACACTGTTAGGATCCGCGTGGGATGCGAGAATGGAGAAGGTGACAGCCGCCAATATATTCTTCGATCGACTGCTTCATGGCACGATCTTGACCTGGCAGTGGCTTAGGCGGCCAGTTGGGGCTTGTCAGAATCCCTTAGTGTGGTGTAAATTAGGGGCCTGAAAAGAACGGCCGCCGTGTTGTCTCTAGAAGGTAATGTGCTACGTCGACTATCTGAAAAGAAGGGGTACCCTGGGGGTCTTTGATACACGTGGCCACAGATGGGTTTCGAGGAGAAAAGCAAGTATTCAGCAAGAGTTAAGGCTTTGAATCTCTCAGGAAACTACCTGCATGAAACGCCACTACCTCGGTAGTCTAACTCGCCATGCCCGTCTACGTACAATCAACCCTGATCATCATTCCCTAAACTCCAATTCAATGCGGCCGTCCCGGTAGATGTGAGCCGCTTTGAGGATAGTCTGTAGCTGAGCCTTCTGCTGGCGGACGTCCATCCCCTCGAACGCCTCGGTGAATGTCTTTATCGCCGCGGGCAACCTGTTAGCCAGGGAGGTCCGATCGCGCTCCCTCTCTATCCAGCCTTTCAGTTCTGTCTTGCGGGCTTCAAGCGTGGCTGCCTCGGTACGTGCCGCCTGGTTGGCCCGGGCGAATTCCGGCTCGCTCAACACCCTGCGTTTCAGAAGGTCGTCGAGGCGCTTGAGGAACTGGCTGTCGAAATCCGCCAACCGCTTTTCCACGTCGCACAGCTCTGTTTCGCGGCGCTCCAGCTCTTTCTGGTCCACTGCCACCAAGTGCTTCTGAACCAATTGGGGATCGGAGAACTGCCCCAGGTATTCCAGCACCGCCTTTTCCAGCTTGCCAGCGGAATGGCCGTTATAAACAGGGCATAGCTCCCGCGAATGCATGGCGCGAGAGCAATAGTAGTTACGGTAGCGCCTTCCCTTGTGGGCGGCGCCCACCTTTCCCGACATGGGTCCGCCGCAGTGGCCGCAGCGGGCGATGCCGCTCAGCAGATAGACGCTGGAATGGGCCTGCCCTCGGGGCGACTCCCGTCGGATATTCAGCCGTTCTTGAAGTTTCTGCCATTCCTCCTTTGAGAGGATGGCGGGAAAGAAATCGGGCACCTCTACCTGCTCGACAGGTGGATTCCCTTTCCGCGGTCTCTTCCCGTAAGTCAGGGTTCCGGCGATGGCCGGGCTGGTGAGAATCCGCTGCACCGTAAACGCGGCAAATGGACGGCCCTCGTGAGCCCGGTGGCCCATCCCAGAGAGCCTGTCTCCGGTGGCCTTAAAACCCAGATTCTCTTCGGTGGCCAGCCGGTACATCTCCCGGACGATTGGAGCTTCGTCAGGATCCAGTTCCCAGTGCACGATAACCTTGCCCTCTTTGATCTCCCGCACCGGCCTCAGTCCGTAGGGAGGCCTGGCGGCGTGAACACCCTTGGAAACAGCTCTGCCCATATTAGCTCTGACCCTTTCTGAAGTGCGGCGGCTCTCGGCGCCGGCCATGCCGGCTTTGACCAGCAGAATGAACTCCTCCCGGATGTCCTCGTCGGTCGCCAGGAGCTTGACGCCGCTCTCTTCGAGTTCCCAGTAGCGCCGGAGGATTTCCCGGGGATTACGGCCGAACCGGTCGAGGAACTGTACGATGATGACGTCGGCGCCGCCGCGGGCCACATACTCCACCATGCGCCGGTATTCCTTCCGGTCGTCTCGCCTGCCGGTCACCACATCCGTGAAAGTTGCCACCGGGCTAAGCCCGTACCGCTGGCAGTGCTCCCGGAAGCGGGCCTCCTGGGTTTCCAGAGAGCTATGCCGCTCTCCGGTTTGGCGGGAGGTGGAGACCCGTAGATACCCTACCGCCCTCTGGGTTAAGACACCTGTGGTCATGGCCATCACTCCTCTCAAAAATGATGGCCATAGTATAGCAGATGTGATGCGGTAATGTCAACATCAGCACCAAGAGGTCGGCAGTTCAAGTCTGCCCGCCCCGACCAAGTTTACCCGTATATTCGCTAACCTGAACCTGCAATCACTCCGACAAAAAGAGCGATAATACTAACAGCCACTGCTACCAACAAGCCAATAAATATCTTATTAGTAACTTCAAGGTCTCTTACCCTTTTATCTACATCGCTGAGAGAAACACTCGTACCCTTCAAAGAAGTCACAAGCTCAACCGGAAGATGTTCTTGCTTCTGTCTGCCTCCATCGTAAGGTCTCAGTACCTTCTCTTTCAGCTTATAAAAGAATATCATAAATGTTGGCTGGCCGTATTTAAGTACAACATCCATTGGCCCCGCGTTAAAGACAGAAAACGTCAATTTACCCTCAAAGCCAGGGTCAACGTGGAAACCAGAAATATTGACCAGCCCCTGTTCTTTCTTCCCCAACCTAATTGAAATAAGACCTAAATAGTTATCGGGCAGCCGAACGTATTCCTTTGTCATAAGTAGTGCAAACTGCCCGCGCGGAATGGTGACAAATGGATTCTTTTCGGAGAGCCTCTTGGGGTAATCTTGCCCAGTTATATAAACCTCTTCCCCTAGACTCAAATCGTAGGACGCACGCTTAGCTTGCTCGGAGTCGAAGCCTTTTGGGAATAACCAGAGGTTCTCTACAATTATTTCTCTATCTGTAAGAAACCCGGACTCCATATTACTCCTTGTTATTTAACCCCGACTTCCCATGGGATAAAGCCAAGTTGGCTCGCTACTAACAATACTCCAATGACCACCGCGCCAATCGCGAAAATCAGGGCTAGGCGGAGAGTGAAATGCACAACCCTGTAGTCCCTCGGTTCTTTGGGCTTCCGATGCTCGAGCCACACCAGCCCCACGGCGACTACAAGCAGCACAAGGAATAGGACCGAGCCGTTAATCATTGCGTCGTCATCACCCCGTTTCTACATTCGCTCGGGAATCGCCCATGATCAAACTAGCGAGCATTTTATAATCCTCAGCCTGCTGAGTCTTTGTCCGCCAAATGAAAGCCCTAGGACCAGGATGCAAGAGCGGGTATACTAGGTATCCATTCCAGCCAAATAGCTTTCCCACACCCTCAGTTAGGCCTATATCGTGAGGCTCAATGATATTGAGCGCCCTCACGGCTACGGCTCCCAACGGCACTACGTACTGGGGCTCAATTATATCCAATGTCTCTTTGAGGTATTTTACACAGTTACGGATCTCCGCTATGGTAGGTGAATCGTTATTGCCGTCTGCAGTCCTAGGATTGCATAATACGGCATTAGTGATAAAGATTCCACCTCTACTAATTCCTGCATTAGAAATAAGCCACTCGAAGTTACGGCCGGTCTGGTCACCGTATAGAGGAATGCCGAATTTGTCTGCTCCAAGCCTGCCTGGGGCTTCAGCGATGAAAACAACTAGGGAGTCCAGATTGCCGTTGGATTGACTTAATACTGGTTTGCGTCGGCTCATTCGCGAGCAGAGACTACAATCCCGCACTCGTGTAATTAAGTCAGCAAACTGTAATTGCTTTGATTTCATCCCTACCCACCTCAACGTCACCTAACGGGCACCAAGGGTCTCTACCATCAGTTAACGCGCCTGCAGCAATTGCTTTTTGGGCAAGGCAGCCAGAGTTACACCTTGAGTACAAGGAACACAAAGCGCATGAAGAGTCTAGCCTAGCCTCGTGTAAGGTCCGAACTGCATGAAGAGTATATGACTTCAGCCATACTTCAGTAAGTGAATGATGTAGAACGTTGCCAGAATCATCGTGCAACCTGAACCGCTTAAAAGCGTCACATGGTGAGATATAGCCATCAGGGCTAATTGTTAGTTCGCTTATGCCGGCTTCGCAAGATGCCGGCACCTGAGGACAGAGAATATTGAACGGAGCCCCCGTCCGTATCGTGACCGCGGGACAAATTTCCTGCAGTTCCATCTTCCTCGTAAGGAGTCCCCGTAACTGCTCTTTGTTTAATTGCAGAATATTCTTATTAAACCAACCACGTCCTTGTGGCACGAAACGTAACCAGCTAACCTTACGGATATTCAGCGAACTAACCAACTTGGTAATAGCAACAAGCTCATTGTAATTAATTGCTGTGGGAACTACGTGGACCTCGACTGGTACACCGACACTTGTTACTTTGTCCACAGCTACCATCGTAGCCTCGAAACTTCCGCGGACTTGGGTCAACAAATCATGCGTCTTTGCACTCGCGCCATGAAGGCTGAAGATAACCCTGATGCCACTTTCGGCCAGCAAGTCAGCTGTCTTGTCTGAAATCGACTCAAGAGAGCCGCCGTTGCGAATGACTCCGGTTGTATACAAAGAGACATCGAGGTTCATTCGGCGACAATGCTTAATTACGAACGGGAGTTCTTCGTAGCAAAGGGGCTCCCCGCCCGAAATGCAAAGTTTCTCGCCACCGAGGTTGGCGAACTCCTCAATGAGCCCAGAAATCTTTCGCGGGTCAAGACTCTCGGGGGCACCAGACATTCCGTTGGAGGAGCAGTGCAGACAGTGGAGAGGACAGTTCCTATTGACTTCTATCTTCAATTCTCGGAGGCGATAGCCGTTCATGTCATCACCTCTAAAGCATCCAGCTTTGTGGCGAGGAATATTATTTTAGCGCCCTTTTCAATAGATGTCAATATAATACCCTTGAAGTGATTTTATCAGCTTGTTAATTAATTTGTCAAGCACGTATTTACCTTTATTCTTAATTAAACTATTGACATCATATTATCTATATGTTAATCTGCTATCGCATATTGAGTAAATAACTATAACCGAGTAAAAAATGGCACGAAAACGCAGATACTATGGCAGGATATCTTCTGAGACTTTCGGCCCTACTCTCAGAGCATGGCGCCAAGCAGCTGATTTAAACCTTGAAAAAGCCGCAAAGAGACTCGGGATAGAGTGTAAAAGTCCTGGAGCATATCTGAGCCAGATTGAAAGAGGCCAAAGAACCGTTCCGGACAAGGTACTAAGAAACGTCTCTAACGTGTATAAAATCACTCCGGAAGAAGTCTTCAGGCAAGCCTATTCTCCCCAGCTTCATTTTCCAATCCTAGATGCAGTTATGAAGCCTACTGCACTACCCAAGGATATCGAGGATCAATTGATAGAACTTGAAAAACAACTTGATGACCAAGATAAGCGGGACCTCATTCATTATGCCGCTTTCTTAATACTACGGCGAGGTCAAATCAAGACTCATTAGAGTCATACACTGGGTTCTTACCTTTATTATTTTTCCATCTCACTCTTCGCTTCTTCCCAGAGCGCGTTCTGCTCATCGAAAGACAGGTCGCCGAGCTTGACGCCGCGCTGGCGGCAGATTTCCTCCATATAGGCAAACCGGCGGACAAACTTGCGGCTGGCTTCCCGCAGCGCCGTCTCCGAGTTGACCCCCAGCCTCCGGGCAATGTTCACCAGCGTAAAAAGCAAATCGCCGAACTCCTGCGCCTTCTGCTCCTGGCTGGCCGCCCTTCTCAGCTCTTCGGTTTCCTCGCACAGTTTTTCGATGACCCCGTCCAGGTTCTCCCAGTCGAAGCCCACCTGGGCGACGCGCCGCTGGACTTCCTGGCTGTAACCGAGGGCGGGCATCTGCTCCGGCACGGACTCCAGGATTGAGGCGCCCTTTTCCCGCTCCTGACGCTTGAGCTCCTCCCAGTTGTGGGCCACCTCCTCCGCCGTGGCCGCTTTGGTCGACCCAAAGATGTGGGGGTGGCGGTGGATGAGCTTGGCGTTGATGCGGCCGATGACATCGTCCATCTTGAACTCACCGGCTTCCGCGGCAATCTGGGCGTGGAAGACAATCTGCAGGAGCAGGTCGCCGAGTTCATCACGCAGTTTGTCGATGTTGCTCTCATCCAGCGCCTCGAGTGCTTCATAGCACTCAGCGAGCAGGAACTCGCGGAGCGAGGCGTGGGTCTGCTGGCGGTCCCAGGGACAGCCATGCGGGGCACGTAAACGGGCCAGGATAGCCACCAGC
>Ga0315296_10001569_pt1 | contig 19896 bp, 21 predicted proteins | sample YL17G14_18_MG_FD_203921 | JGI IMG/M metagenome (GOLD analysis project Ga0315296, IMG submission 203921) | Sediment microbial communities from Yellowstone Lake, YNP, Wyoming, USA - YL17G14_18 | ecosystem: Environmental > Aquatic > Freshwater > Lake > Sediment | place: USA: Wyoming | collected...
ACTTGCTGCCCACAAGCAGGGCAAATGACCTGAACTCGCTCCACCCTCACCACCCCTATTCCCCCACGAATCTCCTTGCGCACGGCCAAGCCAGTCATTCACCTAACCTCCAAAAGTAGGGGCTCCGGGCAAAGACAGTAGCTTGGAGTCCCTTTTTGCGCCGTGACTCAACTAATGCAAGCTTTCGTTATCGCCTTCGGTAGGATGTGGCAAATTCTCATCTTGTCCGCCAAAAATCCCTTATGCAAAGCTTATTGGCCCCGATGTTTAGGTCCCATTAAGGTGATCAGCGAGATGCCTCTTCAACTTTCCCTTCTTCTGATTTAAGAACCCATCTCAATCCTTGTACCCACCCCTCAGATGTCGCCTTTTGTACGGCTAGATGTAGTGCTCCCTCTGCCGCTACTTTCTCTTTTGTTTTGTCCAACGAGTCAACAAGCTTTACCCCTTCCAGTAACCCCTCTAATTTGCCTTCCCAATAGCGCAATTGCACCGTAGTTTCAGCATCCGACCTCATTTGCTCTTAACACCTCCGTTCTCATTATCGTCCCCAACTGGTGGTTAGACCGTTATCCAAACAACGACTACTCCATTCCAGTTGCTCTCTCTGTCCTTGATTGTGAACTATTCCCCAACTTTTTGCAACCGATAGTAGGGCCTCTTCTTCGTCCTCTGTGCATTAAGACGGGTCGAACCCAGTTTGCCGACTAAAGAGAGAATAAATCACCGCTTCTCGGATAGAACTCTGTATTGTTAAGGAGTAACATTCTGGACAGTTGTTCAATTTTGGTTGCTGATTCTGCCTCAACTTAATAGCTAGCTATCACTTATCCCCTAACACAGTTACAACAAGAAGCCCTGGGCCCGTATGGGTGCCGATTACTGGACTTGCCCTCGAACGGTAGATACGCTCTTTAGGGAACTTGGAACCAAGCCGCTCAACCGCTTTCTCAGCCTCGTCACGGTTAACGGCATACTCTACGGCTAGGCCCTCAATATTGGAGAAGCTCATAGCAAAGTTACATAAGTGGTCTATTGCCTTGGCTCGAGAGCGTTCCCTGCCAAAGGGACAGACCCCACCGTCCTTCATCCCAATAATAGGGTTTATCCTCAGTATTGACCCTATAAGACTTTGTGCCTTGCCGATGCGCCCACCGCGTTCGAGATATTCCAGAGTATCAAAGGCAGCACGCATATCTACACGAGAAATATTGCGATGGGCAATATCTAGCACTTCATCAAAGCTAGCTCCAGCCTGAGCTGCCCTGGCAGCAGTGATGACTATGAAGCCTTGAGCCATAACAGCCCATTGTGAATCAATAACTTCTACCCGGCATTTCCTCTTCATTAACCCTATACTTTGTAACGCCACCTGATAGGTACCACTGAGCTTGGAAGTAAGAGCAATGACAATGATTTCATCTGTCTCTTCAGCCAGCCTATCGTACGCCTCAGCAAAGGTCCCCGGTGGTGGCACCGAAGTAACCGGTAGGGTCTTGCTGTGCCTTAGCTTGTCGTAGAACTGCTCAGCCGTCAGGTCAACGCCATCACGGTAGACCTCAGTGCCAAAGCGAACACCTAGTGGAACTACCGTGATCCCGAGCTCTTTGACCACATCAGATGGCAAATCAGCTACACTATCAGTTACAATTTTAGCTGTCATACCTCACCACCTCACCGAGGGCCTATCAAGTATAATAAATCGGCAAGTAGGCGCCGTCAACTTTCCCCGAGGCTCAATCGTAAGATTCATATTGCGGGTAACAACCGCTAGATTGTGCAATGCCAGATGAGGATTAATGACATTGTAGACGTGCAATCAAGAATCATGGTTGTAATCAAAACCGCCATAAAAAGGCTGAGGCCACCACTATGGGCAACTTGTATCATGGGCAATAGGCTATATTATAATACCCCGGCCAGTGCTAGGTAGCCTACGGCAAAAGCCAGATAGACGCCGTTGACAATCAGACTAACAACGATGTATGCCACAACGACACGACCAGCGGAGACGCTAACGCTGTGCCGTTGCCTTTTCAAGAAGAATAATGCTCCTGGCACACCACTAAGCAACAGCCCTACTGCCACAGCACCGATTATGATTACCGAAGCCTGCAGGAAGCCTTCCATCTCAGCACTAAAGCCTCCTAAAATCACCAGGAAGTATAGTAGTAGCAAAACCACGAAGAACGCGGTGCCTATCGTCGCTGCGTTTATCGCCGGGTAAAGGAGAGAGTGCCGCCATAGCTTTGAGTTACGCCAACAGTATTTCATGCCCAGCAGACGAGGCATGCTATAGCGCCACACCGCCAACAACATCAATAACCCTGCCATAAGGCCAATCAATATCCCCCACCTCAGCAATATTCCTTTCACCACATTCCCTATTCCACCTGAGCGGACTGTAATCACTATATCTTCTGCCGAGTTGCTCTGAGTAAAGATAGCTCGCCATACACGCCCGGAATCGCTTCTAGCCTCATCCACTGCATAGGCTTGTGGGTAGTAGTCATAAATAATTCTTCCCTCACCTGTCCGATAGTAATACATAATTTTCGGCATCCGCCCAGAATAACCTGAGAGGTTGCTGCCCAGCTTAGGGTATCTAACCCTGAAGTCCACCCCAATTGGAGCCACGATGTAAACCCTGGTTATCCCGATAGGGTGAGCCCAAGCGCTGCCGGTGCCCAGGGGGTAAGAGTAAGTAGAGTGGGAAGCTAGCGCCGTCGTCCATCGTAGGTAGATACCCGGCTCGCCGGTTGGCTCAGAGGGGTGCCCTTCGCCTTCAGAGGGAGGTTGGGGCTTGAGGGTGACCACGGCAATTCGTTGGCCCCGTAGCCGTGATAGGGCCTCCCGCACCCCCGGGTCAAGCCCGGTTGTCTTGACGAGTGCCTCCAGATTCATGTCTTCATCGATCCCGTAGATGCTCACTTTTGAGCTCTCTGTTTGGTAGGTTGCTTCTGGTGAAATGCTGCCGTCGCCAATAAAGCGCCCCAAGTTTGGTAGTATTATCACGAGGAAAAGCGGTGATAATGCCCATGCTCCGTTAATCAGCAACAGTCCGGGAAGCAGCGACCAGCGCACCTTATTTTTGAACTCCGGCCCGGAGAGCAAAGTATTGTCCAACTCCCAGGTCAGCATTCCGTCGAAGTCGCGCGACGTTAGTTCCTTTACGCTGAAGTTGGTGGGGGCAATTCCCAGCGGAAGGAAGAAGACTATCTCGTGCAACTGCCCGCTCTTATCTCGCATTGAGATGAATAGGTCAATATCGACGGTGTTGTTCTTTCCGAGTGTAACCACAGCCACCTGCTGCCCTTCCTCCAGTTGAGCCCATAGCAGTGGATCACTAACGACGGGCCCGCCATCTGCCTTCACTGGTGCCGGTAAGACCAGCAGACTGCTGCAAAGGAAAATTGCGCCTACACACCACGTTCCCAGTCTTTTCCACATGCTGCCCATGCCTTATTATTTCTTGGAAAAGTATACCTGCCTATCGCTTTATGCTGCCATCATAGCAAAGTGCGAAGGCGCATATCAAGGAGTCGTATATACCAAGTCCATGCTCAGCAGTCTGAGGAAAAGGGCCCGCTGAGTTATAAAGCCTGAACTAAACGTCAGAATGTATAGCAAAACGTGTGCATGCCTATAAGTTCAGGTTGTGAGACTATAAGCATAGTCTTTTCGATATATCGAAATAGCTTTGCGATTGTAGACCAATGTCGGGCAGAACAGCCACTAGGAACCCCCTAGATAACAGCCAGAGTAACATTTTAGCATTTCATGTCCTTTGGAGAATCAAGACCCGCAATGACGTTTCGTTGGACCACAATAAAAAAGGTCCGCTAATCTGTGAGGCTATCAGGGTGAACCTGACTGCCTCAATCAAAAAGGAACCTTAGTATATTGATTTAAGGAATGTTGATGGCTCCGGCTACAATAGAAAGGTGTTAGCAAGCACAAATCTATGTAGGAGGAGCCACCAAATGAAGAATAGCGCCGCCAAGAAGCGTAAGCAAGTTCCAGCCGGGTATCTTGTGGTTGGACTTGATCCTCACAAGAAGAAGCATGCAGCGGTATTCATGACCCAGGATTTCACGACCCACGGTAAGTTGAAATTCGACAATTCCAGAGAAGGCTTTGAGATGGTACTCGAGAGAGCCAAGACCGAGATGCTGAGGACCGGATGTCGGGGAGTGATCTTCGCTATCGAAACTGGGGCACACCACTGGCGTAACCTGGCATACTTTTTAGATGAGAGAGGTATTCCCCTGCGTCTCATCAACCAGTTCACATTGAAACGCAGACGTGAGGGCAAGGATCTGAACCACCGGAAGAATGACTACCGGGACAGCGAGGTGGCCGCCTAGCTGCTGTGCACCGGCGAATTCAACGCTGCCAGATTATCACAGGGAGTCTACGCCGAGTTGCGTGCCGCCTATGGTTCTTATCGTCGTCTGGTCAAAGAGAAGACCAGGATAGTGAACCTGGTTAAGTCCTTACTCGACGGGCTTTTTCCCGAATTCACTCAGGTTTTCAAGAATCCCTGTGGCCAGACGGCGGCGAGCGTGCTCTGCACCTGCGCTGTGCCCCGGGCTATTGCCGGCATGACGGAACCCGAGTTTATCGATACCATCAAAGCCGCGTGTCAGGGGCGTATTATGAAGGGAAAGCTCCAGGCTCTGCACCATGCTGCCATGACTTCGATCGGCATCGAAGCGGGTGCCCCGTCCGTCTCATCTGAGATCGCCTTTTTGATAGAGAAACTTCACCTGCTTGAGCAGCAGCGACGCCACATGAACGAGACCATGGCCATGCTGGTGAATGAGACCAGGGAGGGCAAGTACCTGCTCTCGATTGTCGGTTTGAATTATGTCTCTGTGGCCGGAATACTGGCTGAGCTTGGCTCATTCAGCTCTTACCAGAACGCCAAGCAGCTGATTAAGATGGCCGGCAGCAATCCGACGGAGTCTGAGTCAGGCGGCAAACGACACAGCCACACTCCAATAAGCAAGCAAGGCCGCCCGGTGCTCCGCCACTGTGCCTGGACCGCGGTCATTCCCATGCTGCGTTTTAATGCTGACTTTCGTGACTGGGCAAAGAAGCTGCGCGAGCGGCCGGCCGGCGCCAACCCTCTCAGCGGCAGGGAGGTCATGGTCGCAGGGGTCAACAAGCTGTTACGCTTATCTTTTGCGCTTGTAAAGAAGCAAGCCTTTTACCGGATACCGGTACCACAGCCTGTAGAAATAGCAATATAGGAGGGACGGAACACATCAGGTGGGCAGGGAAACACCGCAGGAACCTTTGGGAGCTCATACGAGCCAACCCGTCGATAAAACATGGTGCCCTGCCCTCCTGGCCAAACCCGTATGAAGTATGATGGGCGCTCCTCTTGAGGAGTAAGCCCGCATCTGAACGCTAAGTTGGGGGGCCAGGAAGATAGAGGCTGGGGCTGCTCACCGATGTGCTGTTGATTAAGAATCAATGCGCTGGAGGCATTGACCGAATCAATATAGTATGTTTTTGCAGAATTGAACTTTCCGCTAAAAGGTGCAATGCGTGAACTGCGCCGTTGGTCTCGAAAATCTCGAGAGGACCCGGTAACAAAATACTATCTTGTTGAGTATATTTGTAACTAATGTGAAGGAACTGACCTTGAGAATCTACAGAAATCTGCTACCATATTGCCGTGCCTATCACGTTTATCAGGACACATCGACAAGTGTAACTTCTGATTTTCTTAATAGTGCTTGCAGCTTGCGAATCGCTCCAGAAATACAGCCGGGCCATGCTTACCTCAGGACTCTGAGACTCCGAGTTCAGCGCGCAAGTTCTGTTGAATTGATGTCAAGCCTGCTGGTCCAGCCATGCACAATCGGATTTGTCTGTCTATATCGTTATCTGCCCTCTCGCAGAATGATTTGAGGCTTAGCCATTTGATTTTCCTCGCAGATTCAAAAACCCATTTCGTTTCGGAATGCTCTTCAGGGAGTTGAAGCAATGGCTTCAGGAGCTTTGATAGCTTGTCCGCCTCCAGTTCATGTTGCACATGGATAACATGCTCCAGAAACCTATGAACAAAGTCCGGATACCCAGCGGTCACGAAAAAGTCTTGTGACTCCACAGAGAGCAAGCGGTCTCGCATGTGTAGCAATGTCTGTCGATATTCATGAGGACGTATACTATTAAGGCTTTTAAGATGCTCAAATAATGCTGACCAAGCAAAAGTCAGGCTAGAGGCTTCGGGAATCTGAATAGAAATGTCATAGAGAAGATTAAAAAGCTCTGTGCCTGAAGGGCGCTCTAGATTTCCAAAACGTATGAATTCCAGCAGCCGTTCAAACAATACGGTCCGGAACCAGTTTCGCTTATCTTCAACATACCGCAGGATAACGTCTGCCAATTCCTTCGCCTCAGCGGGGGACCAACCAATAGTGCTGAACAGCTTCGCAGCAAGTAGTTTATAGGTCTTAAATTCGTCACTAAGGTTAAGAAAGTAGTCCTGGGTAATCCGCTTTACAGCTTCATTGAGCGTTTTCCTGGTTCTAAGCTTACCAAGGTCGACGTTTCCCAGCGAAGACAGGATGAGATATCTATAAGATAAACGAGACTTAGCTGCTTTCGGGTGGATCTTGAGCCAATCTCCAAGGGGTAGCAGGTAGTTACCGACCAGTTCTGCTTGAAGCGGCCGCAACCTCAGCAATTCATCCAGAACCGACCGGAGAAGAAAAAAGTATTCCTCTCCAAGCCTTGACAAAGTGCGCATCCAATCAGTGTTAGTCGCATAGGCTTCGCTACGGGGATTTAGGACAAAAGACAGTAGACGAATATTTGCTGCCTCGACATCGCTCCGTGCCTTCGTCCGACTAAGAGCCTGTTCCCAAGACGGTTGGAGTTCCTTCGCTTTTTCTGTTCTATATTTTGCATATGCAACCCATCGACTACTAGCCACGGGATTATCCAAAAGGACCCATTTCCCTTGTTGGACTGGTCCAAAATTTGAAACAAAATGCTCCAATTCTTCGTTCTGATCCTGCGTAAGACGCAACATGCCCCTAAATATGTTAGCCAGAATTGGTTTCGTCTCGGGCAACAGATTGAGCTGCTCATAGACCTTGTCACCCAACTCCCATAACTTGAGCCCTAGAAGTGGCACGGTATCGTTACCCCATGTTGAATAGATAACCTGAGCAATCCGATCGTGGAGAGGAGCAACTGTGTCGGGCAAACCTACTAATTTCAATGGGCTTCGCGCACCCCTCCGAACTCGAAAAAGTCGAAATCCAGTTACTTGAAACATTTCGTATTCACTAGCCACTTCTGGCAACTTATCTGCTGGCCTGAGTCCAAACTGTTGGTTTAGCTGTTGTATTAGGGGGAGTGGAAAATGGACATAGAATCGGGATAATGTAGAGGAGAGAAGCAAAGCAGCTAAGTGTTTCTGCAAGCCTTCACGTTGCAGAATGGTGAAGGTTCTCCTTATGTACTCCGAATAATGCAGATTTTGGTGCAGCGCAAGCTTAATGAGAATGAGTTCATCCTCGTCCTCTATCATCTTGATTAGGTCAGGACGGGATTTCTCTCCGTACATCTCGTGATACTGTGCTTTTAGTGACTCGCGATCCTCTGGACCCAGCCCTCTAATTGGGGTATCAAAGCTATCAACTAATCTGAAGTCTCTCCTGTATCGCTGCAACTCTCCACGCGAAAATACCCAGCTTGGTGATGTCACCAGGAAATATATTCTCGAATCTTCTGCGGTCTCGGTCAGAATGCCGAACAAGTCCTCAATTGCGTTATGTTCTAGTTCAGCGAACAAGTCGTCGAAAAATATCATGTAAATTGGTTTGTCTCTTTCCAAGGTAGGCTGAAGACTTGCCTTAAGCACCGTTGCTAGTGTGTCCCAATCATCTATCCTTGGAATCTCAAAAGTACGCATTTGTGATGCAATTTTAAAGAGTTGAGGGAAGTCACCAAGCCTGTCCTGTAGGCTGAGCCTTCGCAGTACGAGTCTTGCCAGCGCCGATTTGCCCGAGCCAGAGTCGCCAGAAATGACGTGGAAAACTAGACCATTCTCTCTCTCGACTAAGCTTCTAATGCTTCTATCCAAGTCTTCCAGGACTTGGTCTTCTTTTTTGGGTCTGGAGAAAGCCCCGTATGCACCCATATACAAGTGACGCCATTCAGGAAGATGTCCAATCAGGCTGATGGAATTGCAGCACTCGATATACTCGTGGCTACTAATTCCGAAAACCCCTCGTCGGCGATGCAACTCCGCTAAATCGTCATTTGCTTCCCGTTCATACTTGCTAAGAGTCTCCGCCGAAATAGGTCTCAAGAGAGACTCTAAGGAGTAGGGTGAGGCTTCAGCAATCCGAACTATTTGATCCGAACTCAAGGCAGCCAGAAAACTACCGAGGTCGCTCTCCGTGTATCTGAAGCTCACGACAAAGACAAATCTTGCATGTTTGGTGTCCATAGCGAGCCTCAGTAATCTTTCGGCGTCCACAAGGTTGCTATCCCAGCAGTTATCCACTACAAAAAACTGATCACTTCTATCCCATTGTTTGATTATCTCGTATATGACAGATAGCTCTTGATGCCCGGGTTGAGACAAATCGAGGTACCACAATACATACCGCTTGTGCCAGTCATAGCCAAGCTTGCGAATCAGGGCAGTTTTGCCCTGTTTTAGACGCCCAACAACAACGCAGATGCGTTGCGATGACATGTACCTCTCGACATTTGTTAGTTGAGATAATGCTGGACACTCCTCTGTCGTGGGCATCTTGCCCTCCGCGAGGTCAGACCAAAATGGGTGATCTGCTACCACAGGATTCCCGTTGCGTCCCAATGCACTTTCGAGCGGGCGCAGCGCATAAGCACCCATGTTCCCCTCCATCTTTGACCTAAAGAGCGAAGCAAAGCTGCAACACGGCCAACACGGCCATACCAAGCGTAACGGATAAAGCAGCAGTAGCACGAACACGGTATTCCTTGACTATGCGCTCTATGTGCTCTTGGTCAAACGGCTTTCCCTGGCCAACCCATCTGCCATGCATCTCGTCTAAACACCACGCAAGCAAGCTTGCACTGGCCGACGATGCAAGAAAGAAAGCGACTGATATAGCAACAGCACCAAACCGGGATGTAGGCTCATTTAACAGGAGTATACCAGTGAGTAGATTAATCCCTGTCGATGCCAACACACCTGCCAAGAAGGAACAGAGGTAGGGGAGGAAATTGCTACGAATTAATCGCGACCACACTTTTGTCCCTCCTGTGTTAGGTCCCTTGCTGTATATTAGGTCTGGACGCCGTTTCATGTCAAATAGGGGGCATACGGGTTACACAGGAAGGAATTAAATTCTAGCTAGGTTATGAGATACAAAGCCACTTTTGTCGCACAATGACATTTTAGTGGCTTTCGCTTTCTGGCTGCCAAGACCTTGATAGCTTAATCCTGTCCTTGGGAATTTCAAATTTTTTGTTCATCTTTGCCCCGGGAGGGGATGGAAATATAGCTCGTTCTTGAAATATCTCATTTTGACTGATTGTTGGATACAGCGAGATTGCACAAAAGTCAGCATTGTTACTCGGTAGCAACCGGTGAGTTTCTTACATCTCCAGAGTGTGCTCCAAAATGGGGGGCTTGTTGCTAAGCTATAAACAGGTGTAGAATGAGCCTAACCAAAAGGACTTGGTTCTGGAGCGAAGACGGCATGACAACGAAATTAGTTGCGCCCACCTATGAATTACCAGACTATCGATTTCTGCAAGGTCTGGGTGAACTCAAAGTTGGCAGCAATGAAGGTCCTGCTACAACCATATGGGAGTTACTCATTCATTTTGACAACAGCCAATACCCTGTAGACGTTGAGGGGAAAATATTCACGAAGTATGACTTATTAATTCAAGCTGCTCAAGTCTTAGCTGGCGACAGAAGCAGAGCGGTGCCACACGTGGGTGAAGATGACGTGAGTAAAATCTGGGAAATGTGTCGTACAATAGGCGTGGACCCAGATTCACTCGTGTGAGTTAAAGATATTCAGGACTCGCACTTCTGCATTTCGAAAGGGATCGCTCCCAGACACGAAGGAACCTGCAGTGCCGAGAATATTCGATAATATTGAAATGGTCCTCCTACCCGCGCTGCGGGACTCGCTGAAGGTGTCCGAGCGGGCGGACTTCTGCGTCGGGTACTTCAACCTGCGCGGCGCCAAATATTGGGACAGGGAGTGGACACGATGAGTGAAGAAGCATCGAAAGGATTCCAGGAGGCTCGAAAAGAGCAGTACGACCGAAACGAGGCGAGAAACATCTGGTATCATGTCCACCAGCATCGCGGGAGTCATGTCGCCAGTATCCGCTGGCCATTTGAGCTGTTTCAGAATGCACTCGACGCAGGGCCCCGGCCTGGTAGGTCATCAGTTGCCATAGGTATTAGCCATCAAGATTCAGGACTGATATTCGAACATGATGGCGCACCGTTTTCATATGATGATTTGGCAGCATTATTATCCGGCGGCTCAAGCAAAGACCTTCAATCGGCAACTACTACGGGGCGCTTTGGAATAGGCTACCTGGTAACACACATTCTATCCGAGCGTGTCCATCTGAAAGGGTTACTCAAGGTACCAACCGGGACAGAGCAGTTTGACCTGGTGCTTGACCGCAGTGGTGATGAGCAGGCAATTCTGAACAATATACACCTGTGCGGCGAGTCTATCAGGGCCGCAAAAGCAATTACTGATACAGAGATAACACCATCAGCAATATTCGAATACCCCATTCAGGATGCCATCGCGATCGATGCCGGAATTGCCGCGCTCAGAAAGGCTCTACCTTATCTATATGCCAGCCGACCGAATCTTGGTCGGGTTGTGATTGAGAGAGAGGGTGGTACCCGAGAAGTCTGGGCACCGGGGGAACTGATAGGCGAAGCAATCGAAGATGGGTGGCTTGAATACCGCTCTCTTCAAGTCCATCAACAAGGCAATGCACTGCCCGAAATCCGCATCTACAGGTTTGTCACGAAACAAAAAGCGTCATCCTCGGCCCTGGTCCTTGTGGAGCGTACCGAATCGGGCTGGAAAGCTATCAGGCCAGATCAAGATGCCCCCCGTGTATATCGAGAGTATCCTTTGAGTGGCTCGGGTTTTCTTCCTATCAATCTTGTCCTGGACGGGAAATTCGACCCTGACGAACAGCGCCGAGCGCCAAAAATGGGGGAAGAAGATAAGAAACTACTCATAGAGGCTCTTGCCGCCGGAGTTTTGGCCGTGAAATATGCCTTTGCCGCGAAATGGGAGAATGGTCATCTGCTGGCACGCGCCAGCAACCCGACAACAGCGTTTAACCCCAGTGATGTCGGGGAGAAGCAATGGTGGACCGAGCAACTCAGCGTGTTTGCTCAAGCATTGGCGAGACTCCCTATCGTCAAATGTACCGCAGGGGACTTACCGGCTGTCACCGATGCAGACGAGGGACAGTTCGCGGACTTCATCATACCCCGTCTGTGGCCAGCCTCTACGGAAGATGAGACAACGGTTGAGCGAATGTGGCCTGTGGTGGCAGCCTGTACTGAACTGGATCCACCAACCGAGGAACTGGCATCCGATTGGACCGAAATTGCAGAGGGGTGGCTACGAGCTGAGGAACCTTATTCCTGCCCGGGTATCAGAAGAACAAGCGGAGCGTATACTGGCCAACCTGGAACGCAACCGCGAAAAGAGCTTCGGGTTCGGCAAGAGAAAATGGCTAACCTCGCGGGTCATTTGTGGAACGTGTGGACACAAATATAAGCTGAGAAAGAAGAACGGTTGCGCCTGCGCCCGCTCGGACCCCGTGCTGGCTCAGCCACCGTGCCGGAACGTCAGAATCCCTTGGCGCAGACTCAGCGACGCGGTGTGGCATACCTTCATACAGTGTCTGACCAGCTTTGACGCTCTCGAACTGGCGGTAAAGGACAAACGGCAGGCCTGGAAAATTCAAAAAGCGAAGATAGAGCGACAGGTCAAAGCTCTCGAAGAACAGCTCAGCCGGCTGCAACAGAAAAGGCGACAATACTCCTGGCAGCAGGCTGAGGGTATAATAACTAACGAGGAACTGCGGACCGCGCACAAGCAACTCAAGTCAGAAGCGGGTATAGTTAATGAACAGTTGGGCAGAATGGCGCAATTTAGGGGCGAACCGGCGCCTCCAGACATAGCTACATTTAAGAAGCTGGCCGAATATTGGACATGGGAAATAGCTAGGGAGTTATACGACGCCCATGACGATGTGAGAGCTAGATTTGCGGAGCTATTCGAACTGTACGCTACTATCCGTCCTGATAGCTCCCTGGATGGCTATCATTTTGATTTGTCGGCCAATATTCCTCTGGAAATGGAAGGTGATAAGCCCGGCGCATATGACATGGTGTTCAGTCCTTCGGGAAGGGGGCTAGGGGTTCACCCAGAAGGGTTCACCCTGAAGGGGATGGGTTCTCCAAAAGTCATCTCCCCTTTCCTTTAAGGAGAGGGGCCAGGGGTGAGGTCACCGGGCTATTAAGATGCGCTGGCGATACAAAAACTTTCCCCTCCACCCTGGCTGGGGGAGGGGATGAGTTGCGACGTCTTGACTGGCTTATGACTTGGCTTAGGTGGCCGCTTTGGCCGTGGTGATGAGGTTGGCCAGCGCGGCTGGCTCTCTCACCGCCATATCGGCCAGCATCTTGCGGTCAATCTCGATACCCTGCTTCTGCAGGCCATCGATAAGCTCGCTGTACTTGACGCCCTGGGCACGGGCGGCGGCATTGATGCGGACAATCCACAGCCGTCTCATATCGCCCTTCCGCTCTCGGCGATGCTTGAAGGCATAGGTGAGAGCCTTGAGCATTGATTGGTGGGCACGTCGCACCGAGGTATGACGGGTGGCGCGGTGCCCCTTGGTCATCTCCAGTAATCTCTTGTGTCGGCGTCCGGTAGTTACGCCTCTCTTAACGCGTGGCAAGGGTAATTCCTCCTATCTACTAGACCCCGTTGGGGATAAGTCTCCGAATACGCTTCTTATCGCCCTTAAACAGCGGCGCTTTTGAGGCAAGAAGGCGCTTCATCGTCTTCGACTTATTGCGGCGCAGGTGGCTCTTGGGCCCTCTGGTGCGTAGGATTTTGCCCGTGCCGCTAATACTGAATCGTTTTTGGGCCCCTTTGTGAGTCTTCAGTTTTGGCATGCTAAGATTTAACCTCTTCCTTTGGTGCAGTCTTTTCTTCCGGTGCAGTCTCTTCCTTCGGTTTGACCTTCTGGGCGGGCACCGGGGATAGGATGACATCCATCCTCTTCCCGTCCATCACTGCCTGTCTTTCCAACACGACGATGTCTTTCACCATCTCGACCATCCGCTGGAGCAGTTTATAGCCAAGGTCTGGATGCGTGATTTCTCGCCCGCGGAACATTACCGTGACTTTGACCTTATTGCCCTCTCCGATGAGTTTCTTGACCGACCGGGCTTTGGCATTGAAATCATGGTCGCCAATCTTGGGCCGGATCCTGATTTCGCGGAGCATGGCGATTTTCTGGTGCTTGCGGGCTTCCTGTTCCTTCTTCTCTTGCTCGTACTTGAACTTGCCGTAGTTCATGAGCCGGCAGACGGGCGGAACGGCCTGGGGAGCAACCTCAACGATGTCAAGCCCTTGCTTTTCGGCCAGCTCCCGCGCCTGGTACAAAGGCATAATACCGAGCTGTTCTCCCTTATCACCGACCAGGCGGACTTCCGGGGTCCGAATCATCTGGTTGACACGCAGTTTCTTAATTATATGCTAACTTGCCTCCTCCGACTGCAAACCTGTCTACGAACTAAAACTATATCATATTATCTGAGTCTAATCAAATTATACCAGATTTACTCTGTGTTTTTAACTCGGCTGGCGATAGCGCTCAGCAGCTCGCTCTTGAAGGTGGTGAACGGCTGTGGTTCGAGCTGTTTGCCGCTGCGGAGCCGGATGGCCACCGTGGAGTCGGCGACTTCTTTATCGCCGACAACGAGCATATAGGGCACCTTTTCCAGTTGCGCCTGGCGGATTTTAAGGTTGATTCTCTCCGAGCGGTCGTCCACCTCGACGCGGACATTGTTCGCCTTGAGCTCCTTTTCGAGCTTGCGGGCGTAGTCCAGATGGCGGTCAGCCACCGGGATGACCTTAACCTGCACCGGCGATAGCCAGACCGGGAAGGCGCCGGCGTAGTTCTCCAGCAGGGTCGCCAGGAAGCGCTCCATGCTGCCGAGCACAGTGCGGTGCACCATCGCCACCTGGTGTTTCTTGCCGTCCTCGCCGATGTAGTTCACGTCAAAGCGCTGGGGCAGGTTGAAGTCCACCTGGACGGTGGGGCCCTGCCAGGCTTTCCCCAGGATGCCGACGAACTTGATGTCAATCTTGGGGCCGTAGAAGACGCCTTCGCCGGGGTCAACCTTGTACTCCACGCCGGCGCGGGCTAAGGCGTGACGCAGGGTATCCGTGGCTTCCTTCCAAACTTCCTCCGAGCCGGCCGCCTTGTCCGGGCGGGTGGAGAGCATAACCTGGTAGTCCTTGAAGCCAAAGGTCTTAATCATAAAGAGAGCTAAGTCCAGAACGCCGGTCACCTCGTCCTCGAGTTGGTCGAAGCGGCAGAAGATGTGGGCATCATCCTGGGTGAAGCCGCGGACGCGGGAGAGACCGTGGAGCACACCGGAGCGCTCGAAGCGGTAGACGGTGCCCAGTTCCGCCATCCTGAAGGGCAGGTCGCGGTAGCTCCGCGTCTTTGTCTTGTAAATCATAATGTGGCCGTTGCAGTTCATCGGTTTGAGGATGTACTGCTGGCCTTCGATGTCCATCGGGCTGTAGAGGAACTCGCGGTAGAACTCCCAGTGGCCGCTGGTCTTCCAGAGGTCAATCTTGGCGATGTGCGGCGTGTAGACCATATCGTAGCCGCGCTTGACATGCTCGTCCTTCCAGAAGTCCTCAATGGCGCGGCGGATGACGGAGCCTTTGGGGTGCCAGTACACCAGGCCTGGGCCGGCTTCCTCGTGTAGACTGAAGAGGTCGAGCTCTTTGCCCAGCTTGCGGTGGTCGTAGCGGGCGGCTTCCTCGAGCATCTGCAGGTGGTCAGCAAGGGCTTTCCTGGTCTCAAAGGCGATGCCGTAGATACGCTGGAGCATCGGGCGGTGCTCATCGCCGCGCCAGTAGGCGCCCGCCGCGTTGAGCAATTTGAAGACTTTTATTTCCTTAGATGAAGCGACGTGCGGACCGCGGCACAGGTCGGTGAACGTGCCCTGCTGGTAGACGGTGACCGTTGACTCCGGGACTTCCTCAAGCAGTTCCAGTTTGTAAGGCTGGCCGGCGAAAATCCCCTTCGCCTCGGCCTTGGTCACCTCTTTGCGGATGAACGGCTTGTCCGCGGCGATGATTTCATTCATCTTGTTCTCGATTTGAGCGAGGTCATCCGGAGTCAGGGGGCGGGGTAAATCAAAATCGTAGTAGAAGCCGTCCTCAATCGCCGGACCGATGGCGAACTTGGTGTCGGGGAAGAGCTGCTGGACGGCTTCCGCCATCACATGGGACGCCGAGTGCCGCATCATCTCCAGTTTTTCATTCTTTTCCGCCATAAGACACTTCCTTCATAATGAAAACCTCTCACCCCTTGCGGGACGAGAGGCTCATTAAATAATCATATAACCAAGTCGCATTATACCAGCGCCGGTAGGGCAGCGCAATCGGTCAGCGCACGGCGACGAGGTAGGTCTGGCCTTTTTCGCTGCGCTCTTTGACCAGCTCGGCGAACATCAGCGGCGTCAGCTGGGCATCAATCTCGGCTTCCGATAGCTTTAGGCTTTTGCAGACTTCAGCGCGGGTAGCTTTACCCTTGCCCTTAATGAAGTCGTAGACCTGCTTCTGCAGGCTGGTCAGGGCCTCGGCGCCTTTGCCGCCCAGCTCTTTGGTCGCTAGGTAGGAAGCCCACGGCTCGCAGCGGCCGGCGTGCAGGCCGGTTTCCATCAGGCAATCGTCGCAGTAAGGTTTGCCCTGATAGGCGTAGACTTGTTCTTCCGAAAGCTCCCGGCCACAGCGACTGCACTTCATTTGATTACCCGGACTTAGGGAAGACGCCAGTTCGCCCACTTGTCTTTGTCGGCTTCGCCGTTGTAGGCCATCTTGGGCGTGATGCCGCGGGCGATGGCCGCCGCCAGGACAGCCTTGGTGATGTCACCGACGATGAAGGGAATCGCGCCCATCATCAGGAGACTGCTAAACGTGACCGGCTGGCCCTTGACGATGTTCAACCACAGTCCGAGCTGAAGCAGGCCCGGGACATAAATCAGGACGAAGTTGGCAAAGAGCATCAGGGCGAGCATGCTGACAAAGCTCCTCGCCCGAACGTATTTGTCAGTAAAGTAGCCGAGGAACAGGGCGGCGAAGACAAAACCGATGACATAGCCGCCGGTGGGTCCGGCAAGGTAGCCCAGTCCGCTGCCAAAGCCGGTGAACCAGGGGACGCCGGCAATGCCCAGTCCGGCATAGAGCGCCAGGCTGACGCCGCCCCACCATTTCCCCAGCAGGACGCCCGCCAGGAGAACGGCAAAGGTCTGTCCGGTGATGGGCACCGGGCTCCAGGGCAGCTGGACGCGGAGTTGAGCGACCAGGCCGGTGAGGAGGGCAATGCCCAGCGCCAGAGCGAGCTTCTTGGGAATGCTGAGCTCACAGCGCCAGCGGAAGACCTCATACTTGGTCTGGTTGATTCTTGCGGCTAGTGCCATTTATGCCTCCATTATTAATTAATTGCGAATGGAAAACGAAAGGAAGCCTACTTTTTCGGTTTATGAACACCGCTGAGGACGATTTCCATAACGTGCCCGCAGCGGGGGCAGGTGACGTTGAGGGAGATGGGCTGGCTCATTACCCGTTCCACGACGGCAGTGACCATCGTATCAAGGTTATCTAGGCGCTGGTCCAGCAGGTTGAGCCGTTTTTGCAGGCGGTCTAATTCCTGGCTTGACTCAGGACCTGCGGTTCTTGGACTGTCTTCTTTAGGCAACGCGCCACACCTCGAAATAATATTAACCCTTATTATACGTGCCGACTGGCGGGAATGTCAAAGGAGGTATTGACCTCACCCCCTGTGTCCCCCCTCTCCTGAGAGGAGAGGGGGGAAGAAAAACGGAAAGAGGGGTTAGCCTGCTCGCCGCTCCTCCTGAGCTATGGCAGGCGGGCGCCCCTTCAGGGAGAACCCCTCAGGGTGAACCCTCTTAGACGCCCCGCCTAGAGAGTCGTGGTGTGGAAATCTATGGGATAAGCTAAAACACCAAGAATGGTATGAAATGTTAAAATATCAGTATGTATGTGTGTAATACAGAGCAAAGACGAGACAATGCGAGATAATGAGTCTGTCAGCATTGACAACTAGTCTAGATAGTGCTAGACTTGTCCTAAGTCATACAAAAGGAGGCGAAGGCTATGGGTCCACTAAAAGAGATATTTGTAGCTTTAATCTGGTTTTATGCTAGAACTACTCTTGAGAGTCAACCACCCCTTTTTCAGGGGACTGGCTTTGCTTTTGGAGATAGTCTCGTCCTGATAGTTGGTTTACTGGGATTAGCTAGTCTGGTCAAGGGTGCCTTTGCAGAAATCTAAAACGACCGGCTTTTGCCAGAAAAACAAAAAGGCAAACTATAACTATTGACAAGAATGCACAGCAGGATTAGATTATCAATGCTTGCGGTTTAACTATATAAAATTGACATGGGGAGAGTAGGAGGTGATCACAATGGGCGACCAAACGAACTCATTCATAATATTAAGAGACAAATCGCTGATTATTGAGAAACTTGAGATACTGGACGAAGAATTAGTCTCTTACTTAGCGGGCTTTCCTGAAGAAGCCCGCGGCGACGTAGTGCGACGGGCGGTAAAAATCGGACTTCTGTCTCTGAAGGGAAGCACTACCATCGAAAGGATAGACTATATAGAGAAGGAGTTCAACAACCTTAGGAAGAAACTAGGAGACGACTTGGCTGACTTCGCGGATAGGTCAAGAAAGGCTCTCGACGAGATATTCAAAGGAGATGGGAGTATTCTTAAGACTACACTAGACAGGTACTTGGGTGAAGGTGGCAGGCTGGAAGACTTGTTTGACCCGGAAAGAAAGGATAGTGCCATATCCAAAATGTCTTCCATATTCGACGAACATTTCAAGGGGAGAGATTCGGTCCTTTACAGATTATTAGACCACAACAGTCCTGAAAGCCCGATTGGTTCTTTGAAGAAGGAACTAGTTGAAGAGTATCTCAAACGCATGCTTGAGCGCATCATTGGAAAAGAAGCAGCGCAAGAAGAGCGTGAGAAAGGCACTGCTAAGGGAAGGGAGTACCAGAAAGAAGTCTTCGATAAGCTGAATGAACTCTGCAAACCTTTTTTGGACACCCCCGAGTATACTGCCGAAATTATCGGGAAGCTACCTCGAAATAAAGTAGGTGACGCGGTGGTTATAGTTGCGCCCTCCTCGACATGCGGTATTTCACTTAGAATTGTCATAGAAGCTAAAGACAGCACAGGCTATAGTCTACAGAAGACACTTGATGAATTGGATGAAGCGAAGAAGAATCGAGATGCTTGTGTGGGAATTGCTGTGTTCAAGAATGGCACCTGTCCCGTCGGGTGTGAACCTCTACAGCAGTACGGAGATGACAAGATAATATGCATCTATGACCCTGAAGACTCGCAGTGTCTAGCTCTGAGCGTGGCTTATAGGCTTTCAAGAGTCATGGCGCTTAACACAGTCCGTGAGGAGGTGCCTAAGATTGACGCTTCTCAGATGCGTTCCCTCGTGACGCAATGCGATGAGAGACTAAAGTCGATCTACGGCATCAAAGGTAAGATCACCAAGCTGGCGAATGACATAAATAATGACCTTGACGCCTTGAAGACGGCTTTGGAAGAGCCTCTCCGTGAGCTCGAGAAGCTTGTCACACAAGTAGAGACAAGCCAGCAGTCTTAGTCTTGGTGTCTCCCGATGTACTCTGTAGACAGGGGAAAGAAGAGGGGACTGATGTGCCCCCTCTTGAAGTAGCGTTGCGTCTCAGGAACAGGAATACTAACGCTTGGTGTACTGTGGCGCCTTGCGGGCCCGCTTGAGTCCGGCCTTCTTACGCTCCCTGGTCCGGGGGTCGCGCGTGAGCAACCCGCTCTGGCGCAGGATGGGCTTGAGGCTCTCGTCAAGCTGGACCAGCGCCCGGGCAATGCCGTGGGACAACGCCCCGCTCTGTCCGACAATGCCCCCGCCTTCCACCTTCGCCACGACAGTGTACTTACCCAGGTTCTCGGTGGCGATAAGCGGCCTTAGTATCGTGCGCTGATACTCTAGGCTGGAGAAAATCTCCTCGTAAGGTATGCCGTTAACGGTAATCGTGCCGTTGCCCGGCATCAGCCTCACCTGAGCTATGGCCGTCTTGCGACGTCCGGTTCCCGCAAAATAAGTCTGCTTTGCCAAGACTAACTCCCTTCCTTAACCGAATTGCCGGCCTTTGCCACCGGCGGCTTGGGGAACTCCGCCCCGGCATAGACTCTGAGTCTCTTCCTCATCATATCACCCAGGCGGGTGTGGGGCAACATCCCGTTAATGGCGAACTCCATGGCGCGGGTGGGGTGTGCCTCCATCATCGCTTCCAGCGTGATGTGCTTGAAGCCGCCGGGGTACTGGGAATGATGGTAGTAGACCTTCTCTTTGGCCTTGTTGCCAGTGACCCGCACCTTGGCCGCGTTGTAGATGATGACGAAGTCGCCACAGTCCTGGTTCTGGCTCCAGATGGGCTTGTGCTTGCCGATAATCAGTTTGGCCGCCTGAGAGGCGAGCCGTCCCAGAGTCTGACCTTCGGCATTAAAAACGTGCCACTCT
>Ga0315296_10001570_pt1 | contig 19893 bp, 16 predicted proteins | sample YL17G14_18_MG_FD_203921 | JGI IMG/M metagenome (GOLD analysis project Ga0315296, IMG submission 203921) | Sediment microbial communities from Yellowstone Lake, YNP, Wyoming, USA - YL17G14_18 | ecosystem: Environmental > Aquatic > Freshwater > Lake > Sediment | place: USA: Wyoming | collected...
CCATGGGTCAGCAACGAAGCTGCCTCCATAGAACCTGATCTTCTCTTCCTGGCCGACGCGATTCACGGCAGCAACGAATACCCGATTCATTACCGCCTGTGCCCTCATCACAAGTTCCCACTCGGGACGAGAGTCGAAATCCGGCCTTGCCAGCTCGGAGCCTATCGCGCTGGGGTAAATCAGGAGTTCGGCGCCCTTGAGGGCCAATGTCCTGGACACCTCCGGGAACCATTGGTCCCAACATATACCAAGGCCGATCTTGACATCGCCTAGACGGGCGACAACGTATCCCAGGTTTCCTGGCTTGAAGTAGAGATCCTCTCTGTATCCCTCAGAGTCTGGAATGTGGATCTTCCGATATGAGGCTCTAACCTTCCCGCTCTTGTCTATCAGCGCGAACGAGTTGTAACACGTCCCCGAGTCCACGACCTCTGCAAATGGCAATGCCACCGCGGCACCTGCCTCTTTCGAGACCTCTTTGAATTCAGCCAAGAGACTCATGTGATCCGGCAGACGCGCTGTCTGAGCTTCGCAATCTTCGAACTGGCCAACGTAACGGTTGGAAAATAGTTCTGGCAGTATCCAAAGGTCCACATCTTTCGCACATGAGGCAGTTATTGCACTCTTCGCAGCGAAGATATTCGCCTCAGGCCTCGGCGAGCACTGCATCTGAACGAGAGCGATTCTGAATCTTCCCGAGGCATTGCTGGGCAAGGGACTCCACTCCACGCGTCATTTCCCTGCAAGCGTAATAAACATACCTGCCGAGGCTCGATATGATTCCCGAGGGGCAGCCAATCATCTCTACGAACCCAAGTTCCGAAGGACTCTCACGTTAACTCCTAGCGGTCGAAGGCCCTTCGACGCATCCTTGATTTTGTTGGACATTCAAGAAAAGGTGTCCGTATTGGGTCTAGTTCAAATCCCCTTTGATTGAACTGGGCCAGACTTCCAAGCATGCACACGGCTCTCTGCAATATTGGATAACAGGACAAATCGGAAAAGGATAAAGGTTTGGAACGCCATGGTGCGATTTCCTTCTAATTGAAACGAAGAAATGAATGTCTGGCTCAAGCAAGTTCAATGCTCGCCCGGTCCACTGGCTTTGTTTTTCGACCCGAATTGACACCTCGATGCTCCGAAGCTGGATTGTACGAGTTCAATTCTGGATAGGTCCTCGTTCCTCGAAATGCTAATACGGGGCACAAAGGACCAATCTGAATCGGTGCATTAATCCTCTGATTGAACAAGAGCCAGATGTTCGAATTCACACACGGCTCATGATGAGAAAAGACAATAGGGAAGCAAGACCTTGAAGGAGTTCGCGGCTCATCATGACAGATGACTCTCCGGTGCGGTTTGACCGCAATCCTCACGAGATTACTGTTGCTCGAAGCAGAACCTCTAGGTTGCTGTGGAATGTAGCAGGTACATTCTTCCTGTCTCTTGGCGCAGTCGGCATCGTTGTACCTTTGCTTCCTACGACTCCGTTTCTTCTGCTCGCTGCAGCGTGCTATCTCAGAGGATCAGCAAGAATGTACAACTGGATGTTGGCCAACAGATACTTTGGGGCCTATCTGAGGAACTACATAGAGGGAAGAGGAATACCACCTAAGGTCAGAATCGCGACCATCGTGCTTCTATGGACGGCCATCGGATTCTCGGCTGCTTTCATGACCGACAGCATGATTGTCCAGACCGCGCTTCTGCTGGTGGCATTCGGAGTCTCAATCCATATACTTACATTCAAAGGAAAGTAGGCCTGCGCAAATCCAAGAGCGGCGTGATTGATAGCGGGTTTGGTTCTCGAGTTCGGTCTCGGCTCATGGTTTGGGAACGGACATGGAGAAGAAATGAGTCGGGCTCGGTGCAATAACCCTCTGATAGAAGAACGGCCAGACCTCCAAGTATGCACACGGCTCCCTGCACTCGCTAGCTCATCTCTTTCCGAACTCGGCCCTCATCCTGTAGTACTCATCGCGGCCGATCTCGCCTCGTGCGTAGCGCTGGTCAAGGATGTCGAGAGGGCTAGGCTGCGGCGGGACATAGACCGGATAGGTGTTGTGAACAGGCCTCTCCTCAAGTCCGCCTATCACAATTATCAGGATCAGGATTAGTATAATGGCCGGGACTGCCATGAAAGTCATGCCCACGCCCCAACCACCCATCATTCCGTAGTCGCCATCCGTTCGCGAAAAGCTGCTCGCCGCCACGATGCCGATCAGCACTACGGATATCACAAGCCCGACTACAAGCCATACCAGTGCACTCGTCTTTCTGTCAGTCATTGAATAACCTCATCCGCATTCGACGACCGCTTCGAACTCGTCTGTCTGCTCCCACTTCTTAACACTGCTATATAATATGCCCCTAACGCCTGTGAGGTGTGAGATTCATCTTGCTTGGCGACATGCCTCGAGCTGATAGTAGATGAAACCGATCTATCTGGATTACAATGCAAGCACTCCAATCGACCCTGAAGTGATCGAGGAGATGTCGCCATATCTTCGAGACCGCTTTGGCAATCCCTCGAGCAGTCATCTCTATGGCCGCCAGGCTAAGGAGGGCATTGAGGAGGCGAGAAGGCAGATGGCCGAGCTGATCAATGGCAAGGCCAGTGAGATTGTGTTCACCAGCGGGGGAACAGAATCCGACAACATCGCTCTGTGCGGTGCAGCATTTGCGAATCGCAAGAAAGGCAGGCGGATCGTGACGAGCGTAACGGAGCATCCTGCGGTTCTGAACCCGTGCCGATGGTTGCAGACGCAGGGCTTTGATGTCAAGTACATAGGCGTCGACCAATTCGGATTGGTGGACCTGGAGCAACTCGAGAGGCTCGTGGACAATTCCACGATCCTTGTTTCCGTGATGCACGCCAACAACGAGACCGGCACCGTCCAGCCGATCCACGAGATCGCCAAGATATCTCATCGGCAAGGAGCGCTCTTTCACACGGATGCCGCTCAGGCGATCGGCAAGCTGAAAGTTGATGTGAAGAGGATGAGCATCGACCTTCTGTCGGTGGCCGGGCACAAGTTCTACGCCCCGAAAGGGATTGGCGCGCTGTTTGTCAGGGACGGAACGGACATTGAACCGTTCCTGAGAGGAGCGGGCCATGAGCATGGACTCAGACCAGGGACAGAAAACACTGCCAGCATTGTCGGATTGGGGAAGGCGGCGGATATCGCCATGAGAACGATGAGTGACTATGTTCCAAGGATGCAAAGCCTGAGAGATCGCCTCCACAGACTGCTTCTCAAGAGCATAGCCGGAATTAGGCTGAACGGACATCCCAAGAAGCGGCTGCCGAACACCCTCAATGTCTCAGTACCTGGAATCGACTCCGAGGCACTCCTCGCAAGCACCCCCGAACTGGCCGCATCAACGGGATCAGCGTGTCACGCCAATCGAAGGGTGCCATCCCCCGTGCTGACGGCTATGGGCGTACCCGAAGAAGCGGCTCTCGGAGCTCTCAGATTGAGTCTTGGAAAATGGTCAACCGAGAAAGAGCTGGACCGGGCTTCGAGGATAATCTCAAACAGGGTCGCTGGACTCCTCTGATCCCCTTTCGTACTATGTGAAACCAGCCATCCAGGGAATGGATAATGGTTTCCGTCAAAGGTCGGATTACTTTGTGTCCGCCAAAAGGCTATTACTACCCGACTGTGTGCTCGGCCATCGGTGATGAGAATGGGAGAAAATGTTCTTATCGTGTTGAACGACGCTCCGTATGGAACAGAGAAGGCTTACAATGGACTGCGACTCGCCATCGCCCTCCAGGCCAGAAACAACAATGTGAGTGTGTTCCTGATGGCAGATGCCGTCTTCTGTGGCGTCCCCAAGCAGGAGACTCCACCAGGATACTACAACATAGATGAGATGCTCGGAAGAGTTCTGTCAAAGGGCGGACGAGTGGCAGCCTGCGGGAGCTGCATGAAAGCAAGGGGTCTGAGCGTCGAAGGCCTCATCAAGGACGTTGAGCAAGGCTCCATGGCGCTTCTTTCGGAATGGACCGAGAAATGTGACAAGATCCATTCCTTCTGATGACGGGCTCTTGAGCCTGCCAGATGGCTGCTACAGCTTGTCCACACGTACGCACTCGCGCCTGTGATTGGAAGCTGGTGCATGATGCGGTTTCGGCATTGACATGCTTGATGGAATGATAAATGTGCGAGGGGCCGGGTCATACCCCGGAATCTGCCGGTGACTAGAGCTGGATGCTATACCTGCCGGTACGAAATGAACGAGTTTCAGACCCCGTTTTCTTGCCGGTAGAAAAACGGCTCTCTGCAATCTTGGTGAACAAGGCAAATTGAAAAGGGAAGAGGTTCGCAGACGCCTTGGTGCAATTTCCTTTTGATTGAATCGAAGACATGAATGTCTGGCTCAGGCGAGCTCAATTCTCGCCCGGTCCACACACACGAGTTCTCAGGGTATCAGATTCCCTGCCCGAATGATGGTGAGTTCGTGGGATGAAAAGGAGCCCTGAGAGCGAAGCATCTCATTTCCCGACCTTCACATGGGCCGAGTGCTCCTTGAGGTATCTCTTGAAGAACCACTGGATGAAGATGCTATCCACCTTCTTCACCTGCGAACGCTCCAGCGCGTTGTAGTAGCTTCTCCGATTCTCGCACGGGATGTTCAGGAGAGGAAACCCGTGCTTCTGCAACATAAAGTTCATCAGGAGCCGGCTGATCCTGCCATTCCCGTCGGCAAAGGGGTGAATCGTGACAAATCTCAGATGAACGGCCGCGGCAAGTTCGACGGGGTGGAGCGAGGGCTTGTTCCGGTCGTACCAGCGAAAGAACTCCCTGAGCAATGGCTGGACCTCAACCGGGCTAGGAGGCATGAACCGGCTCCCTGAGATGGCGACCCGGTGTTCTCTGATCCTTCCAGCGATATCGGGCTTTGTTCCTTCGAACAGCCTCTTGTGCCAGAGCAGGACGATCCGAAGAGAAAGGTCCTTCTTGTACTCCAGGACTTCGCGAAAGACCTTGTCATGGGCTTCGGCCTCCATTATGTCCCCAAGCGGCTTCGCGCGCGGGCTGAGCCCACGCTCTAGCAAATCCGCCGTTTCCCGGTACGTGAGCTTCGAGCCCTCAATTCGGTTCGTGTCATAGGTGAACCTGACTGAGAATGAGCGGACCTGCTTCTGAAACGCGCTCCGCGGCATTCTTCGTTGCTCTTTCGAGTAGTTGGAGCGGACCCCATCCAGGAGAGGATACCAACGCTCCTTGTAGATCTCGACGAGGAAGTCTTTCTTGACCTCTTCGATGTTGGCTGGCAGTCTTGCCCCCAGATACTTCTCTCGAGTCTGGACCCCTTTGGAGGTCCTGAGGGTGTGCTGAAGGTAGAAGTACTCCCGTGTTCCAACTAGTCTCTTCCTGATCGTGACCACGGCATTCCATTACCCTTACATATTTATCAATCTTTCCATTGTTTGTAGTATGTAAGGGTAGGAAAGGAGGGGCCGTCGAAGACAGGACACATGCATGGTGGGGCCTGCCCTGTAGGCAGGAATGGGAGGAGGTTCTCTCGGACACCCTGGTGCAATATCGCCTTGGGTGAATGGAAGTGATGAATGTCTGGCTCGAGCGAGTTCAATGCTCGCCCGGTCCACACTCACACATAGCCAGACAAGAGATCGCGTCGCACGATGAGTGTCTTTCTGGACTCGATTGACCACTGTAGCGCAGCGTCTGGCGAATGCGAGTTCAAATCCAGCCGAATCCGCACTTGCGAATGCAGATTCCCCAGTCGGTTGTCAATGGTGGCCAAGGACAGACCACTGCCGGCAGCGATATCAAGGAGCGAGAGCATCCAGGAGAGGCTATACCGTGCGGATGACTGAGGAGCCAGACAGAGGGCGAAGGCGGCTGCCACGCGGGAGGACGAACGAAACGAGGAATGACGTCCATGATTCAGCAGGAGCGCCTTTGAGAGCTCTTATGACATTCGAACTCGAATCGGACGAGGTCTTCGCAGTGGCTCTGCGCTTGCAGGTCTTTCGGGACCTCGGAGTCGGAAGTCTCGCACAAGGAGCTGACACGCCCCCGGACGCGCTCCTTCGCAAGCTCAGACAGGTTCTCACGAAGTCACAACAATCCGATCTCGACTCCCTTGCGACCTACATAGTCCACACAGCATTCCATGATCCAACCGACGGATGGATTCCGTGGGACCCAGACGAGCCATGGACTGGTCCAAAGTACGAACCTGCCCATTCCCGCAAGATGCTCCAGAAAGCAGTCGCTCAGAACAAGGACATCGAGATGGAATACTTCACTCATTCCAGAGGAGAGTTCACGAAGAGGCATGTGACACCATTGAAGATCAATGGCCCGTACTTCATCGGCCACTGCCATGAACGAGATGAGGAGCGCACCTTCAGAATCGATCGCATAGCCGATATCCGGCTCGTCAAAGCAGGCAGGAGGAGGGCGAAAGTATCCTCTCTGCAATCAAAGAAAGAGGCCGACAAGGCTAAGTAGGACTGGTCGACATCTGACCGGCGGGACTTATCAGTCCTCGGCCAGCGGCGACATCTCCTGACACAACCAGTGGGTCACATCCTCTCACATCGATTCGCTCTTCGGAGGATAGTATGTCCCGATTATCATCCAACTCGGAAACATGCTGTGAGTCCCAAGGAAGAAGTGGAGATCCCTCTTCTTGAAGTAGTCGAAGAACCTCTGTCTGATCTTGGACCATGTCTCTTCCTCGGTTACGTATTTCTCAGACCATTTCCTGTAGGCTTCGAAGAGCTCCCAATCCTCGCATGTCATGTCGTGAGCTCGACAAGTGGGCACATCGCATTTGAACTTGTATCGGAAGATGTGCGGTATCTGCTGGAGCACCCAACTGGGCCTAAGTGAGGTCACACCGTCGTTCATGCTGTCGAAGGTGACCTGAAATACCCTTTGGGACTCCCTTTCGGCCTCTGTTGGATTCCCGCTTTTGTACAGATCGAGTAGGTCGCCCACTCTGACAAGACCTAGACTCGTCCTATCTCGATCGAATTCGGACTGGAGGTCCTCGATGCATCTGGCTCTCAGTGGGTAGATGTATTTATTGCGCCGGGTCCAATCAACCTTCCCGTTCCCCCTCAAAGAGCTATCGATTACTCGAAGGGTGCCTTCTCTCATCTTGTAGCTTTCCTTCCTCCCCAGTTTCTCTTCATCGGTGACTCTCTTGCACTCCACCTCTATCCAGTCAAACTTCTTGAACCCTTTTCCCGTTTGGAACAACCTCAATGGAATAGGATAGAGCCTGATCCATTCACCTTCACGGGTGATTCCAGCAGTGCAGACACGGTCCCCGTGCTTCTTGCTTGTCTCCGGAGCTGCCTTCACAGTCACTAAGACCTCTTTCCGAACCCAAGTCAAACATGCACCACGCGGAATCCTTCCTCTCCAAGCCTCTCGGCAATGACCTTTCGATGACAGCATTCATAGTCCTTCTCAAAACACATGACTGCAGTAGGTCTGATTGTAGCGAGACCTTGAAGCATATAGAAGGCGCGCCAGTTGTGTTTCAAATGGTTTCTGTAACTCTCGAAGAAAACCGATGCCGATCCCCCGTTCCTGAACTCATCTCTGAGCTTCTTCGGCGTGCCAAGTTCGCGCAAATGGAAATAAACCAGCCCTGCCTTCAGCAGAGACGAATCTAGATTCGTCTTCGAGAAACCGGTCTTCCGACTCAGAGGGAGTTCTCTGACATCGATGACTTGCTTTATGCCTTTGGACTTAAGCTTCGAGACAAAGCCGTCAAGCGACATACCCTCATAGCCAATCGTCCATGCAACCGGAGAGGAACGATCCAGCAAGTTCCTTCGAATGAATATGCCGTCGTCTCTCTCATCCATGACAATTGACTGGCCCGGAGAGAAGCCATATTTCTCGCACAGCTCGCTAGGTATTACCGTTTGGATACTGTACCCGTTCCTCGTCAATTTCGCGATCATGTTATTCGAGCAGCAATCGTTTAAACTATACTTAAATGACACTACATTCGGAATATGTCTTCGGTCCTCAGCAATTCGTATGATGCCCACTGCAGGATTCCTCAATCAGGCTGAACTACCCCTAGGTAATGAGAGTTAATCCGGGGGATAGGCGAAAGTGATAGACGAGCGAGCACTGGGGAAAGAAAAAGAGGAGAGGTTTGAGACACCATGGTGCATTTCCTTTTGATTGAACCGAAAACATGAATGTCTGGCGCCGAGAAGTTCAATTCTCGCCCGGTCCACTCTCAAACTTCGAGTCGGTGTTTGCGCAATGCGGAATCTAGCTCGCTTTCATCCTATTGACTCTCTTCAAGATCTGTTTTCTTATCTTGTCATAAGACGGCGGTGGTCCTGTGCGGATCGCCTTGCCATCGATAAACAGGGCATCCGAAATCCCGTATTCTAGGAAGACCCCTCTGTCTGATGTGTCCATCTCCGTGAAGACGACCTTTTCCTTGAATTCCGCGGCAGCCCTTCGTGCTCTTTCGGCAACCATGTTCTGTGCGGGACACCATCCGTTGACAAAAGCGGTGACGCTCACCTTGCCAGGGACAACCTTCGGCGCTTTCCTTTGCCTGATCCATCTCGGCGGAGACACACCTTTAGTGAATGGCTTCCAGAGAAGCACCGAGATGCCATCCTTGTCCACGACCTCATAACCCTGCTTCTTGAACCACCTTGCACGCATGAAGAACGGCAAGGATATGCCCCACGTGACCAACCCTTTCCGGCCAAGGGCTTTGACATCTTGCTCGGCTGCTGAGAGAAGGGCTTTCCCCATACCTCTTCCGCGAAAGTCACCCCTCCCCTCTTTGTGTCCATGAACCCAAATACAGTTGACGAAATACAGATCTCTTCCATCTGCATTCGACTGTTCTATCGGAACGTACTGAATCATTCCGCCGACAACTCCATTGTCGTCGATGGCGAGTTTGACTCTCAAACCTTTGCTCTTCATTCTGTTGTACCAATACTCCTTCCGGTCTCCCTGTTCCTTGATTTCTTGCGACCAATCCTCGAGACAAACGAAATACAGCTTCTCAAACTCGGTCGACAGGTCAACCACGTTCATTTACGACACCAGCGCAGTGAATTGACGCGATGGGAGATAGACTCTTCGTAGATGACGGGCTCCTCTGCGAGATCTCGCTTCTTCCGAGGAGGGGATTGCTCATCATGAAACCCTCATTGACGCAGACAAAAAGAAGAAAGGAGCTTGGGGATGTCTTGGCGCAACCCCGTCTTCATTGAACATATTTGACGAATGTCTGGCTTGAGCGACTTCAATTCTCGCCTGGCCACACAGCATTTCTTTTCGAGATCGGGTTCACACACCTGAAATACGGATTCGACAATCACCCTACCAGAAGACAAAGGAAGTTGAGCGATTGGCCATAAGGGTTCTCGAATCCAGAGAAGACATCGATTTCGCGGTCGGCCTAACCGTCGAGGAAGGATGGAACTACACGCCAAAAGAGATCGGGCTGATGCTCGAACTCGATCCCGAAGGCAGCTTCATCTACGAAGACGGCAAGGACCGCCTCGGTTTCGTCACCACGGTCACGTACTCGCGCACGGGCGTGATAGGCCATCTGATCGTCACGGGGAAGGCGAGGCGCAAGAGGATTGGCGACGCTCTCGCGACAGCAGCGATTGAATACATGGAAGGGAAAGGAGTCGAATCGATGATGCTCTATGCCACCGCGGAAGGGTCAAAGCTTTACGAAAGACACGGATTCACTTCGAGGGACGAGATCTTCTGCGTTCATTCGAGACTGGAAAAGGGGCATGTGGGAAGAAAGTCTACGGCGTGTACCCCCATCACCTCGAAGGACCTCGATGAGATCATCTCGATCGATCGCGAGTTGTTCGGGGACGACCGAAGCCGCGTACTCAGGATCCTCCACAGACACTCTCAGAAGAGCGCGTTCAAGCTCGAACACGGTGATGGAATAGATGGATACATATTCGCCCGGCCAGACCACGTGGGGCATGACCTCGGCCCATGGGCGTGCCTCAGCGGCAAGCCGGGAGATGCCGAGGACCTCTTCATGGCGGTGCTCTCGACGATCGGCGAAGGAATACTGTACTCTGGTACCTTTGCGAAGAACTCGGAGGCCGGACGAATCATCAGAACGCTTCCAATAGAAAGGTCATGGAATATCCCCATGATGATTCGGGGCAAGAGCCGCTACGGGCCCGATGTGAGCAAGGCGTTTGCGGTGGCCGCTTTCGAACTTGGATAATCCCTGGGAAGGAAGATCGTGCTATCGGCGGACGCAATAGGGATGATAAACTGGGCCCATGTTGCGGGCGGAGCTCGACCGCTCGCGCCTATACCGCAGGTATTTTCAGCCTCGGAGGGAATACTGGATTAGGTAATCCAAATTGGCGAAGGAAGCGATCAGGAACACGGCCGAGACAGACATCGTGCATCCATTCGGTGGTCACATAGACTGGAACGAGAGCTTCTACTTCAATATGTATGACCGGGAAAAGGACATCTGCGCGTTCATGAGAATAGGGCTCAAGCCCAACAGATGGGAGAAGAACATGTTCTGCTACCTCATCATGCCTGATGGAACCACGGTCGGAGCGAAAGAGACGACAGCCTACGACGGGTCCGACCTCAAGGTCGCGGGCCTGAGGTATCATAAGGTAGTTCCGGACAAAGAATGGCTGCTGGAATATTCAGGGGCCATGAGGAAGACCGTCGGGAGCACGGTCGAGAAACAGAATGTCGCGCTCTCGCTCAGATTCGAGGGGGCGAACAACGTGTATGACTATGCGATGAGCAAGGCCGAGGACAGGGAGACCTTCTCGCTGATCGCGGCCGCCGAGCACATGGAGCAGTTCGGGAGATTGAAGGGCGAGCTCACTTTGGACGGGCAGAAGACGATCCTCAGCGGTCTGGGAGAGCGAGACCATTCGTGGGGCGTAGGGGATTGGGTCGCCCCGACGATATGGATATGGCTCTCGTGCCAGTTCTCGGAGGATTTCGCGTTCAACCTGACGAAGCTCATAGTCGACCAGCGGGTCGTGGACGCCGGCTACATCTACAACAACGGGGAGAACGAGCCGATTGTTAGAGCAGAAGTAGTCACCGAGTACGCGAAGGGTGGAGGACCGGACAACCTCAAGCTCTGGCTGACAAACAACAAAGGGAAGGTGTACGAGGTCCAAGGAGATGTCTTGAGGACCGCCAAGCTCCCTTTCACGAGCGGTCTCGAGAAGAACCTTCCGATAATGTTCGAGACGCTTGCCAAGTACAAGCTCGGAGACAAGGTAGGTTACGGGATTGCCGAATACCTGATAAGGTTGAAGTGAATCGCGGGGAAACGACTGCGCATGACCGAGAAGGAGGCCACTTCTGAAGATGGAACGCCTCTGAAGGATATGCCCGAGGAGGCCAAGCGCGTAATCGACCGCGCGAGGACCGCGGAGGTCCAGCTGAGGCTGATGGGCGGTCTCGCTGTGCGGATGCAGTGCACCAGCCTTTCGTTCTGCGACAGGCCGTATTCCGATATCGATCTGATAGGCCTCAGCTCGCAGGCCCCTCGAATCGAATGGCTGTTTCTCGATCTCGGGTATGTTCCGGACAAGGAGTTCAACGCACTTCACGGCGGGCAGAGGTTGAAGTTCGAGGACCATGTCAACAACCGCCATGTTGAGGTGTTCCTGGACAAGTTCAGGATGGACCAGACCCTGGACTTCAGGGGACGGCTCGGAATCGACCCGTACACCATATCCCTCTCCGACCTGTTCATCACGAAGGCCCAGGTGGTCAAGATGGACGAGAAGGACTTCCACGACCTGTTCTCACTCTTCAGGGACCACAAGATCGGAATCGACGACCGCGAGGGCGTTATCAACGCGCGATACGTCGCCCAGTTGTGCGCGCACGATTGGGGACTCTATCACACCGTCCTCAGGAACCTGGATCGGTTGCCGAAGTTCTACGACCACTTCAAGTTAGACAAGACGGAACGAGAATCAATGGACAGGCGTCTTTGGATCCTTAGACTGATGATCATCGAGGAGCCGAAAGGCCCCATATGGAAAGCGAGGGACAGGCTGGGAGAGCGGCTACCATACTACGAAGAAGTTGAGCGGGTTGGTGGCGAGGAATGAACCGCGCCTAGCGAATCCCCATCGACTTGATGTTCTCCTTTGCAAGGTCAACCGCGGCCTTGTCGCCGCACATCTCAGCGTGCCTCGCTGCCTCCTCGTAATGTCCGAGAGCGCCTGTATCATCGCCGAGTTTTTCTAAAATCCCCCCGGCTCTCATATTGACCGCTATCAGACCTTCATGGCTGCCCGAAGCTCTGAGCATCGACTCAGCCTCCGACAGCGATTTGACGGCATCGTCTAGATCTCCGGAATCCTCTTGGATGATCGCGAGCATAAGTCTCCCCCGAGCCTTCAGAACAGTATCATTCATTGAATCGGCGATGGTTTCGTACCTGACTAGCTCCTTCTGAGCGCGCTTGAGGGCGCCGGCAGATCGAAGCAGTTCGACGAGAGTGGAAGCGAGGGCGACGTCGCCGGCATCATATCTCTGAGATCTCTGGAACAGCCCCCGGCTCCTGCGGAGCTCTGGGCGCGAAAAGGTCTTCTCGCACAAATCGATCCCCTGGTCATACTTGCCGAGCATGCCGAATGCCTCTGCAGACGCTGCTTGAAGCCGCTTGAACTCGCTGACGTCGCCTGCTCTTCGATACGCCTCTGCGGAATCGAGCAAGACACTGGCCGCCTCAGACAACTTGCCCTCAGCCTTGTACAACCCAGCCAGGTTCTCAAGTCCACGGGCCTCGCCATCGTGGTCTTTGACTGCGTGAGCCAACTTGGCGGATTCCTTCAGTCTCAGCTCGGCGTCACCGGTTCTCCCCTGGTCCCACTCGAGCAGCGCAATGTTGTTCAAGCAGGCCGCCTGCGACGGCCTGTCTTCTGCCATCGTCGATATTGACATAGCTCTGTTGTACGCTTCTCGTGCCTTCGGGTGATCGCCTTTCCTCCTGTGCACGCCCCCGATGTTCATCCACTCGCGAGCCTGGCCCTCCCTGTCATCTGATCGTTCATAAATCCGAAGTGCGTTCTGATGGGCAGCAAGAGACTCGCTCCACCGCTCGGCCTGCGACTGAAGGCTGGCGAGAGCTCCGAGAACGAGTGCCTTTTTCGCCGGGTCAGTTTCCCCTAAGAGGGAGAGGCTTGTCTCGAAATCGAGGAGGGAGGGTTCGAGCATACCCAGCGACTCGTTGATTTGCCCGCGAATGAAAAGGATCTCCGCACGATCTCGTTCTGCGAGTCTCTTGAGATCTACCCGGGACAGAAGCGAGAGAGTCTCCTGGGGGAACTCCTTCGCCAGCTCGACCGCGCGTGTCTTGGCTATTCGGCTTGCTAGACCACACTCGGCAGCTTCAATCGCGTGATAAAGAGCTTCTAGACTCCAATCAGTTCCTTCCTGCCGTTCGCAGTACTCTGCCGCAACGTGATGCAGCGCCGACCTATCCTCGGTTGTCATGTGAGAGACGAAGAACTCTCTCAGAAGGTCATGAGTCCAGATGCCTTCTTCCTGCTCTGTCACGAGCGCCTTCTGCCTCAAACCCGCAATCACTCCGTAGTCCGCGGCCTTGAGCGCATCAACTGGAACTGGATGGCGATACACAGACAGTAGCTCGAGAATACGCATCTCGTTCGGCGAAAGGGCGGAGTAGACCTCGCGTTCAATGAACGAGATCACATCATCCTTGGCCTGGGCCACGCCGCCTCTTGCCATCAGATTCAGAAGCAGGGGGTGCCCGTGGCTCCCCTCGACCAGCCTCGCAGTGTCCTTCACGTTCAGGCTCTGGGCGAACTTCCACGCGGAGTCACGATCGAGACCGGCAAGCTCAATGGATATGTTGCCAGGAGCCGTTCTGGAGAAAGACGACGGGACAGTCCTGGAAATCAAGATCACCTTGCTGCTGCCCGAAGACCTTGCGGCTTCGACGAGGATTTGCAGCGAGCTCGAGACGTCCTTACCGGGTTTCTGGACATCATCGAGGAAGAGTACAAGGTCAGCGTCTGTAAGATCGTTCAATAAGGGTAAGTACAACTCGGCGCGGCCGACGCCATGTCGAAATGCGGCAGAGGCGCTGTTTCTTCCTGCCGCGGAAAGAAAATCGACAAGGGCAAAAAGGAAGGAGCTCTCGGTGTCCCACTCTCGAAAGGAATACCAGAACAAGGATCTCCTGCCAGATAAGCTCTCGAAGAGCCTAGAGGCGAGCGTGCTCTTGCCGATGCCTGGCATGCCCCAGAGAAGAATCGCCGCGACATCCCTTCCGGCCAAAGAGTCCTCCATGAGCTTGAGCTCCGGTTCCCGGCCGAAGAAAGAGCCCACCTTCGGCCGACCATGGGCCCTCACGACGAATTCCCTCAAGGTCGATGCGGGCTGAGACGAACCCGCCAGAGCTGACGACAAGATTGTCTCGAACTCCCTCCCCAGCTCCGTTACCTCAGAGAACCCGACGGCCCTGCCCAGCACCGACGTCAATCTCCGAACCGCGTCCTCAACCGGCAGTTCTTGAGTCTTGCCCGCATGCTCTATCACTACACGTCGCTTGCTCACATCCGACCTGATCGCCTGCGCGGCCGTCCGGCCCTTCTCCGTGAGGAAATACGCTCTTCTGCGTTTCGGGGCACCCCTGACATGCGCGAGCCGGTCAAAGACGAGCCCTTCTGACTCCAAAGAAGACAGGGCTCTTGACGCATTGAAGACCTGCGTGTTGAGCTTCCCAGCGATCCCCTCCTGCGATGCCGCCATGGGAACATCAGGCTCGTCCCTGTACCTCTCAAGTTCCGAGAGGTGGAGAAGTATGCGCTCGTTCTGGGACAGCACGAGGCGTGGCATTGAAGACTGGTACGATTGCCAGGCCTAATACTCCTTTCGGACAACAAATCAAGCAGCCTTACCGTGATAAAACAACTGCAAAAGACCTGCCCGGCTTCATATACCCTCGGCCCCAGTATTTCACCCCGAGGATGACAATCCGAGGTGAGAACATGATCGGAGCAAGAGGAATGAAAAGTGCTGGAGCCATTGTCGGCGTGCTTCTGATGCTTCTCGGGATCTTCGCGATCCCTGCTACAGTGTCAGCTGCGGACGACAATGTGACGGACAAGCTTCTGACGGAGAGCGGCCCCACCGAGATCTTGGGCGGCGGAGACCACTTCTTCGTGAAGTTCGGGACTGACGCCGCGTTCGGAGTCGTATGGGGCACTCAGGACACCCCCAACAACGTTTATTTCGTGGCAATCAAGGCGAGGTACCTCGGAGTCGCGCAGGTGTACGACAACGAAGGCAACCTTGTGAAGGCGAACCAGACAGTGAAGGTCGCCACTCTCTATGCGGTGAAGCTCGAGGACATGCTCGAGTTCAACGATTCTGAGAAGGCGCTGACGAACGGCACCTTCCTTGGAGTGAGGGTATACGAGGACGGCAATTTCACGGGCGACTACCTGCACCTCGAGCAACTCTACAAGAAGGTGGATCTGAAGACGGCTTGGACGGCGTCTTCCGTGGTAGAGGATACCACTGATGATTCGAGGAGTTGGACATTCGACCTGACAGCGACCGACCTGCCATACATCGCTGAAGACAACTACACGGGACCGGCCGGCGACAACAAGTTGAACGAGCTCACTCTGACCTTCCACCTAGAGGCGAACATGGTCCAAGTGGACGATGCCTCGATCCCACAGTGGAGGGTGACGGTCACCAGGGGCATGATGGGCAACATGTGGTGGTTCACCGGCATTGAGCCGATGGAGCCCAAGGTCGTGTCCGGCAACGTAGTCACTTACCATGTCAAGTGGGATCAGAGGATCGTGGGCTGGGACAACGACAGCGCGAACGCGAACCCGACGCTCCTCATGGAGTTCGTAGCAATCGTGGGCAACTACGTACCGCCCGCGCTCGCGACAGCGATGCACATGAACATGCTGCACTTCATGAACATGATGCGGAGCATGAACGAGGAAGGATACGCGACCTGCACGGACAACACGGGCAGCGTGAAGCTCGACCAGAGCGCTGGTACTTACACGGCCCCAAGGCGGCTGACCACCCCGACCCTCACATTCGGCGGGGACAGCACAAGGATCGGTAAGTTCGAGTGGGTTTCGAATGTCACGGTCGACGGGACCAACATGATGAACGGCGTTCACGCGCAGCTCATGGGCGGTGTGCCGATCTGGGCGATAGGCCAGAACGGCGCGGTCTTCGCAGGCTTTGCTGTGCTCGGCGGGATGTCGTTCCCGTACGGAGCGGTAGTCGACCACGACCCGACCTTCTCTTCGGATGCGCTGGTCCTGAGCGAGGGCAAGAACATACCTGTGGGCCTGCTCGGGCTTGCAGCCATTATGACGGCCATTGTCGCGATTGTGGTCGTCGTGCTGGTCATGATGGAGAGAAAGCCCGGTCAGAAAGCCCAGCAGAGCTACGAGAGGAAGACGACGTCCCAGCAGACCGACTGGTCGAAGTACTACCAGAAGAAGTAGCTCGCTCGGCTCAAACCCCTTCCCATTCTCATTTCTGTGTGCGAATCACTTCTTCTTCGCGGCCAGCTCGCTCAGGGCCTCCAGGAGCGCGAGCGCTTCCTGCTTCGTGTTGTAGTGCACGAAGGTCGCCCTCATCATAGTCTTCGCCTTGTATAATGCTGGCACCCTTGAGTAGTAATCCTCGGCACCGACTGCGAGCGCGTACTTGTCCCAAAGGATCTTGGCCAAGTCGTGATCCTCATAGCCTTCTAGCTTGAACGCGAAGGTCGGGTCCCTGCCGATCTTGGGGACCTCCCTAGGGCCGAAGATCGTGAGGCCAGGTATGTACCTCAGGCCCAGCAACTTGCCGTATCCATCCAAGACTATCCTCGATAGCTCCTTCTCGTATACTTCGATCCTCTCGAGAGCCTGCCTCACCTTGGCTGCTCTCTGAGGCCCCGCGTTCGGAGGTAACTTGGCGTTCGGGTCTCCCAGCCAGGCGAGATAGTCGACCACACCTTTGATGGCCGCGAACATCGCCTGGTCCCTCGTGCCCATCTCCCATTTCTCTGGACCGTGCTTGGGCGACGGGTCGACCTTGTATGGCACGAGCTTCTCCATTTGCTCCGGCTTCATGTACATGAAGCTGCCGTGCCTCGAGAACAGCTTGTACCCCGAGAACACCAAGGAATCGCAGCCGATCTTGGAGACATCTGTCGGGCCATGTGCGACATGGTGCACCGCATCGACTACGAAGAACGCTCCGACCTCCTTGGCCATCTTCCCGACCTCCTTGAGGTCGGTCCTTGAACCGAGCACATTCGATGCCGCGGTCGCGGTCACGATCTTCGTGTCCTTGTTGATGAGCGACTTCATCTCTTCCATGTCGAGCAAACCCGTGTCGAGGTCGAACTTGGCGAACTTGAGTTCCTTGATGAGCCCGATGGCACCCAGCTCCACCCACGGGTTGATGTTTGCGAAGTGCTCGTAGCCAGTTGCGACCACATTGCCCTCGCCGGAGAACTTCCTGCTCATGGCATAGCTTAGGTTGAACAGCAGGCTCGTGCACGACTCGCCTGACACGATCGTCTCAGGGCCTTCAGCGTGCAGAAAGTCTGCGACCGCCTTCCTCCCTTCGAGGATGGCGTCCTCAGCGCCCTTCGACTCCAAGAACTGGTTCCCTACGTTCGCGCTCCAATCGGTCCTTGCGGCGGTCTCCATCTCCGCGGCCCTCCGCGTGACGAGAGTTCCTGCACCGTTGTCTAGGAACGCCCTCTTCCTTCCTGTCGGGTCGGCCTCTACCGCGGGAAATTCCCTTCGGACCTTGCTGAGGAACTTCTGATCGAATGACATGCTATAGGTTAATGACTAGGGGGTTGATAAAATTGAGCTGACGCTCTTGCCTTTTCTTCGAGATTATCACAATATCTGCTTCATCCTGAACACGAACCACATGCCCAAGACGAAGACCGCGGACATCAGAATGACCACCCAGAAGGAGAACGGGTCGTCGAACTCCAGGGGCAGCTTCAGGTTCATGCTGAACAGGGCAGTCATCATGATTGGTATGAAGAGTATGAGGCTGATGGTCGTCAGGGTCTTCATGACCTTCTGGAGGTTGTTCGCCAGTGCGGACTCGTATGCGCTGAGAAGGTTCGTCATAACTTCCCTGTAGATGGTGGTCATCTCGTACAGCTGGGCGACGTCGTCCTCAAGATCCTCGACGATGTCGAGCTGATCCTTGTTGAGCTTGAAGTGCCTCGCCTTAGGCAACATAGACATGGCATTCAGGTTCGCCAACAGTCCCATGTTCAGAACAATCAGGTTATTGCTCAGTACGAACGCTGTCGGAGCGACTTCTGACCGCTTGGAGGTCATGATATCCTGCTGTATGGACGATAGTGTCCGCTCCATCGGGCGGACCCTGCGATCGACATCCCTGTTGACCTTCCGCATGAGCTGCAGGAGAAGGTCCTCCTTGCTGTCAATCTTGGGCTTCCTCTTGAGTTCGGAAGTGAGTTCCTGATGGGAGAAGCTCGAGACCAGCCTGACGGTTATCACCCTGTCCTTGATTACGAAAATACCGATGGGCATCGTCTGAACGCGATGTGTCTCCCTTTCGCCGTTCTGCTCCTCTGGGAGCAGGGTTCTCAAAACCAGGAGATCGTATGTCTCTTCGATCTCCATCCTCGACCTCTCATTGGGGTCTAGACAGTCGGCAACGTCCTGGAGGTCGAGCCTGAAACGATTGTGCAGTGATTCGACCTCCTCGGGGGTAGGTGCCACCGCATCTATCCAGAGGGCCTCCTGAATGTTGCCAGATTCGACGACCTTCAGCTCTCCGCCCTCTGCGCGATAAAGCCTGATCACTAGCACGCCCCCTAGAGACTAGGAAACCCGATGCCTGGTACCGGGATATAAGGTTTCACTGCCGGCAGTTCCGCAACGACTGGGGTGGTGAAGGTGGTGGACGGGCAGGTTATTCGTTCAGCCAGACACTGCACGTAGTGGCGAGGAACATATACGACCAGCTCCTTGGTAACAGATATGCCTGCGAGAGGGGTCGCTTTCCTTATCAAGGGAGGACTTCCTCCAGAGGCTGGGTTCTTGCTCGAGGAGTTCAGGCTAGCGGTGAACAGCGCCATCAGGGCAGGTCTTGAGGCAAGGGTCTCATCGAGGAACGCCTTGACGAAGATCGCGTACAAGGACTTCCGCAGGGAACACCCAAGGATGTACTCCCAGCATCTCGTATCGGCCTTCGAGGTGGCTGGCAGCGTCATCAAGAATTGCAGGAGAAGGCTGAGGAAGAACGGTGCCTTCCGCGTCCCCTATGTTCAACGCCTCATGATGAAAGCAGAGAACCAGGCGTACAAGCTCGACCGAGAGCGTGGCGTGATCGACCTGCCGATCAGGGCTGGGTGTCACGTCCAGCTCGAATTGGAGGTCAGCGACTACCATCGCAGGTACCTGGACGATGACTCCTTGAAGCTAGGCTCTCTGACGATCTTGCCCGGCCGCGTGATCGTCGCCTTCAGGAAGGAAGCGCCAAAGCCGTATGTTCCGGAGTCCGCCCTTTCGCTCGACACCAACGAGCGAAGCATGGACGGCGTCTTCGTCAAGATTTACGAAGCCACGGCTGTCAAGGCGGATTATCAAGAGATAGCGATCATCCAGCAACGACACCATGACACGCGCAAGAGGCTCCAGAGGAAGAAGGCGCACGACAGGCGCACCTCGAAGAGGCTGTGCAAAAGGGAGGGACGCAGGGAGCATCACAGGATAGAGCACAGGCTCCACCAGGTGGCGAACGCGGTCCTCTCATTCGCTGAAAACCAGAAGTCAGCTGTCGTGCTAGAAGACTTGAAGGGGTT
>Ga0315296_10001571_pt1 | contig 19891 bp, 18 predicted proteins | sample YL17G14_18_MG_FD_203921 | JGI IMG/M metagenome (GOLD analysis project Ga0315296, IMG submission 203921) | Sediment microbial communities from Yellowstone Lake, YNP, Wyoming, USA - YL17G14_18 | ecosystem: Environmental > Aquatic > Freshwater > Lake > Sediment | place: USA: Wyoming | collected...
ACGACCAGCTGGACCACCTCGACCATCTGGTCCACCGTGACAGAAACGGTTCAAGGCATCTTGACAACCATAGAGTACACGACTAGCACGAGCACAGTGACGGTGACGGGGCACACGCCAACCAATATTGGTAAGACAGATGTTGGTGCCACTGACAATCGTTTTTCGGCTGGCGACCTCAAAGCATACAAATACACGTTGAGCGAAGCCGGAACAGTTCAGTCAATCACGGTCTACATTCAATCCTACGGTTCGGGCGCAAAAATACGAGTTGGGATCTACAATGATGCATCAAACTATCCCGGCAGTCTAGTCGCGGGAAACGACGAGTGGACAGTTGGCGCGACGGGTTGGAAAACGATCACTCTTGCGACTCCTGTTTACTTGTCAGCTGGCAACTACTGGATTGGTCTACTAGTTGAAAAGACGCCAGCGCAGATTGTGACACTCAAAGCCACAACAGGTGTTGGCACACAGAGGTACAAAGCTACAAGCTATAATAGCCTTCCGAGCACATTCGATGTTGGCGCAAGCACTAGCTCCTACAGCGAGAGCCTCTACTTCACTTGTATCTAGAGCAATGCGATGCGAAAGCGACGAAGGCCACACTTTCCGAAACCGCCAATACCGTTAATTCAATATCCTTTCACGGCCACGCGATGTGGAGCTTTCGGTTACCCATCTACGATGATGACAGTTCAGCCTACCGGAGGCCAAAGGCGGTCGCCGCTCAATAGCCCAGTTGAGTCGCCATGTCTCAAGGTGGCCTTTCTATGTTTCTTGCTTCCATCTGGCGGTGTCGCGGCATTGGTGGCCCATCTGAGCTCACTGGAACCGCAAGACGAAGGTGCAGTACAGGCTATAATACACCCTAGATTTGAGCACACAAAACGGGGGTCGGTCACCCTAGTTACTATCGCGGGGGGGAGTGTCACACCCTTTGTTTTCAAGCCAGGGGGAGGAGAATTGGGGGGGAATTAGCACCCTCCACGGCTGTGTGGCCTCAGTAGTCGCGACAGCCACGCATTTCTCTATTCCATTCTCCTCTTCGCATGATACGTCCCAACAGCTGAGCGCTTCCAGAATGCGCGCCGCAAGGGTGATGAAATCAGCCGGACTACCCATCGACGTTGAAACAGCCTACCGCAAGCTGGAGGAGATCGTCAACGAGAGAGGCCCCGACGACACAAGACACTTCGACACGCTGCTGGAACGCATCGGCCTCAAGTGGAACCCTGAAGTCATCGCAGTAGGCCTAGTCGCTTACCGTGCGACGAGCCCGGTCTACCTAACGCCGTTCCCGGACGCCGCCTCAACGCTCCTCGAACTCAGAGATGCTGGATACAAACTAGGCGTCGCGTCGAAGGGTCGAGCCGTCAAGCAATGGCAGAAGCTGATCCAGCTTGGCTTGGATTACATGTTTCACGCCATCACGATATCAGAAGAGACAGGGTCCGAAGCACTTGCGACTGCCACCTTGTCTAGGACCATGGACAAACTCGGCGTCAAGCCTGGAAAGACAGCCTTCATTGGGTCTGACCTCGCACACGAAATCGCAGTTGGGAACGCCGCTGGTATGATCACCGTGAGAATGAAGACGGGGGCGAACCGCACGAGCAGCCCAAGACTACCAAACGAGAAGCCTGCTTTCGAGATGGGAAAGCTTTTTGGTGTCTTCGAGATCTTGGGGCGTCAGGTCTAGAGGGTTGTACGTCCCTTCTCGTGGGCTAGTTTTCTTGGGCCGGGTTATGGTTGTAGAAGCATGAGGACTGTGAGAAGAACGCGTTTCTCTTCTTCTCTGTGCCAGAGAGAAGAGTATTGTATGGTCAGGTTCGGGAATGAGACTTGTGATGCCACATGACTGACGCCAAGCGGATTCTTGTGACGGGCGGAGCCGGCTTCATAGGGAGCCACATTGTCGACAGTTGTGTGGCTGAGGGCCACGAGGTCAGGGTGCTCGATGACCTCTCAAATTCCACAACCACAAACCTCGAGGAACACATCAAGAAACAGACGATCGAGTTTCTGAAAGGAGACATAAGAGATCCGAGGGCTGTTAAGGATTGTATTCGGGATGTCGATGTAGTTTTCCATGAAGCCGCTCAGGTGAGTGTCCCCGTCTCGATGGACGATCCATTGCATACGGATGACGTCAATGTCAGAGGCACATTGAATCTACTTGCGGCCGCCTCTGATGAAAAAGTTGAACGTTTCGTCTACGCTTCGTCTTCATCTGTCTATGGAGATCCCAAGAAGCTACCGGTGACGGAGGATTCACCTCTTCAGCCCTTATCTCCATATGCTGCCTCCAAGATCGCAGGCGAAGCCTACTGCATGACTTTTCACAGAGCTCGAGGGTTGCCCACGGTGTGTCTGAGGTACTTCAATGTCTTCGGGCCCAGACAGGGATCAAGTGGCTACGCAAGCGTAATACCGGCCTTCATTCGCAGCCTGCTAGACGGCAAGCCGATGAACATCTTCGGGGATGGAAGCCAGACCAGAGACTTCGTGCATGTGAGAGACGTGGTACAAGCCAACATGCTCGCGACGAGCAAGAACGCCGCTGCGGGTATGGCCTACAACATAGGTTCCGGAAAGCCTGTCACCGTAACAGAGCTAGCGCGTCTGCTGAGCGAGGTCGCTGGCGGGAGATCCCCGCCTCCGCTCTACCTGCCTCCCCGAAGTGGAGACGTCAAGCACAGCCTTGCTGATGTCACTAGAGCCAAGGAAGCCTTGGGATATCGCCCCGGGACCGATCTAAAGGCTGATCTGGAAGCACTATTCAAATCATGGGAAAGGCAAGTTGCAGAGGGAACAAGCCGCGGATAAGCAGGGCAAGGGCAATTGCTGGACACGAATTCCGCCTCCGATCGCGTAGCAATGCAACAAAAAAACACAAATCCAATAGTCGAAATGATGCGGCAGTCAAATCTGAAAATCGAGTATCCGAAGAAAACATTAAGAGTACTGCGAGCGTGACGCAGGAGAATCTGGATTGCGCGAGAGTGACCTGGATGGACTTGAAACACGCGCTCCTTAGCGGGCAACGACTAGTGGGCGTTTGGGGAACCGGCTACATAGGATACTCAACACTGGTGAACTTTGCAGCGAACGGTGTCAAGTGTTTGGGCACCGACACCAGTCCAAGCATTGTTCAAGCCGTAAACGAAGGCAAAGTGCCCGTCGCAAATCTGGAGTATTGGCTTGGCTTCGATCCAAAGCCACTGGTTGATGCCGGAATGATCAGGGCAACCACAGACTGGAAGGAGCTCTTGAAAGACGAGATTGCAGTTCACTTGATTGCGATACCGACGGAAAAGGGAGACAAACCTTGGGACGGAGCACTCAAGGATGTAACGGAGAAGATAGCGAAGTTCGAAACCAAACAGAATAGCCCTCCACTCATGATAATAGAATCCACCCTCACTCCGAAGAAGACTGATGAACTCGTGATACCGATCTTGGAATCGGCGGGCCTCCGGGTTGGCCGGGACATTCACGTGGGCGTGGCCCCAAGGAGGGACTGGTTCATAAGCCCAGAAAAGAACCTCAAAACCCTCCCTCGCGTCGTCGGCGGGACAACTCCAGAGACAACAAAACTGATGACGGACGTGCTTTCAATTGTATGCGACCACCTCGTACCGGCAGTAGATCACAGGCACGCCGAGATGGTGAAGAGCATTGAGAACGCATACAGGCATGTGGAGATTACGCTGGCGAACCAACTCTCGCTTGCATACCCGAACGTGGATATGACCGAGGTTCTGAAGTTGGTGGGGACCAAATGGAACATAGGAACCTACCACCCCAGCTTCGGAACCGGAGGATACTGCATCCCGCTCTCATCACAGTATCTTCTCTCCGGAACAGGATATCCGGAGAGATTGTCGATACTGAAAGCGGCCGTGGACACTGACAGTGAATTGCCATTTATGGTGGCCGACGCCTTGGCGTCCAGAGAGTGCAAGAGGGTCGGTATACTGGGGCTATCTTACAAGGGCGACCTCAAGGTCCACATATTGAGCCCGACGCTCAAGATTGTCTCGCGCCTGAAAGGAAAGGGCATCGAGGTGAAAGTCCACGATCCCTACTACTCACATAATGAGATAAGGCAGATCGTCGGTACGGAGACTTTCTCCTTCCCGGACGGAATGAAGGAATTTGACGCAATCGCCGTAGTCGCGGGGCACCGAGCGTACATGGCCGTCCCTGAATCGACGATTCTCAAGAGCCTTGTGAACTGCAAGCTTGTTTTGGATAATGTTGAAGAGGCGTGGAAACGAATAGACTTCTCAAGGTCGGGAATAGAATACCACGCGGCAGGCGACAGGGATTGGCTGTGCAATGGGAAGTCGGACGAAAGAAGAAAGTCCCAGGATTGACAAGTATTATGCGACTTGAGTGGTCTGCGCCTTCTCGCACGTTCGAGGAACTAGATGAATAGCGACTCGGAGGTGGGAATACTTGCAGAGAGATTGGCATCAGTATGTTGCCGATTTTTGGCATCAACATGACATTGAGTCGGGAATCGAGAACCTTCTTCCGGCAATAAGGAGTGCCCTTGATTATTACTTCCCACTGTACAATAGAATATGGAAGCACGCGAAACCGGGATCGCGACTGCTTGAAGTCGGAGCCGGAACAGCCATTTTCGGGATGTGGTTGGCCAGTATGGGTTATGAAGTCACCCAGATTGATCTGGACGAAAGGGTCGTGAAATCGGCTCTAGAGCATGCTCGAATATTCAACGTGCCAAAGGAACGGTACAGGGTTCTTGTAGGCGACGGGAGCAAAGTCGCACAGACGTTCTCTGATCAGAAGTTCGATCTTTCCTACAGTAGAGGATTGATCGAGCATTTCCCTGAATGTGATGCGATAGACGTGCTTCAAGGAATGGGGATTGTCTCGCGCAAGATCGTGTCTATAGTGCCGGGCAAGCACATGAAAGTCCCACGTGTCGATGAACGACCATTCACAATGAGAAAGCTGCGAGAACTGCATGAGAGAGCAGGGTTGAAGGTAATCGAGAATTTCTCATTTGGCGATGAACCCAGATGGCTCCGCCTCTATATTCCTCCAATACTGGGAGGCGTAGTTCGCCGCCACTTTGAGATAGGCAGCGATGTCGGCGTGATATGCCTGTCGAAGAGCCATCCCCCGAGCGTAAGGGTTTGAGGATGTGAGTTGAAGCTCTCTCTCATGGGCCTTCTCTCTCTACGCGCTGACAGTGTGAAATATGTGTGTTCTCAATGAGGTGATCGAATGATGGTGTCAGACAAACGGAAAGTACTTCTGTTGAAGGTTGAGAGACCGGAGGACGAGAATCAACTCGCCTCACCGATGGGAATCATGTATGTTGCTGATGCAGTTCGCAAAGCTGGGTTTGATGTGGAGATTATTCACGAAACATGGACCGAGCAGTCTAGACGACGCTTGATAGACAAATTGCGGATTGAGCAGAATGATATCTTGCTGGTCGGGTTCTCTACGATAACCGGTCCGTCCCTAGGTCCCACTATTGCAGCAGCCAAGGTCGTGAAGAATGCCTTTCCTGCGATCCGAATAGTGTGGGGCGGAGTTCACGCTTCGCTCCTTCCGGAAGAGACACTGCGGAACGAGTTCGTGGATGTCGTGGTGATAGGTGAAGGAGAAGAGACTCTCGTGCAACTTGCAGTATCCATTCGGAGCGGATGGCCGCTGGGCAGTGTGGAAGGAATAGGATTCAAAGAGAACGGAATCCACATCACGAAAGCTCGGGACTTCATAGACAACCTTGACGAATATGAGCCCGCTTGGGATTTGGTGAACGTGGAGAGGTACTATCGGAGGCTCGGTGGGACAGCCAAGAGAGCTTTGGATGTTGTGACCTCTCGGGGGTGCCCATACGGTTGCACGTTCTGTTACAACATCACATTCAATCGGCGAAAATGGAGACCTCACAGTGCGCGGTATGTGATCTCCCAAGTGAGAACGCTGAAACAGAGATACAATGCCGACTCCGTATACTTACAAGACGACAATTTCTTCACAGACAAAGCAAGAGCATACGAAATAGTGGGGAAGATAGGCATTCCGTGGTACGCAGAGATAAGAGCAGATAAGTTGCGTGAGGAAGATGTTGACAGAATGGCAAAACTGGGCTGCAGGAACCTATTCATCGGTGCAGAGTCCGGCTCGGACAGAGTCCTGAGAGAAGTGCTGAAAAAGGGGATTGGAAGGGCGGACATAGTGAAGACCGTTCGAATCTGCAAGGACAAGATCGAACTGACCTTGTCGTTCATGATAGGATTACTTGGCGAGACGAGGCACGAGATGTTCGAGACACTAGATTTCGTTGCCGGCCTGCACGAGCTATGTGGTGCAAACGGGATCGCATTGAACGTACTTGTGCCATATCCGGGCACTGAAATGTACGGGCGTGTTCCAGACGGAAAGAAGCCGAGGGCAACTGAGGACTGGGTCGGCTTGACTCGTGAGACAACGGACAGACCATGGCTGAGGAGAGCAGAGAGAATGATGTTACGGAACATACTCTTTGCTCATCAATATCTTTCGAGTCGCCAAGGCATTGCCTCGAGATTCGAGAAACGAATTCTAGCGATAGAGAGATTCCGTTGGCGCTACAAGTTCTTCTATTGCCCTGCGGAGATCAGGATTGAGGAACTTAAGAGGAGATTCAACAAGTGGAGACTTGGACCACGTAAGTGAATGCCGGAATCATCACACCCTGTCTTCCGCACTCGTCCTAGCAGGCCTGGTTCGGCGAGTGGACACCGCCAGTACCCTCATGCAAGAGGATTGAGAGGAGGGAGCGCACGCACGAATTCGTTTCCAACGAGTGCCACTCCGGCCTTGCCACCCGGATGGCTCATATCATGAGGTGTTGGCAAAGTCTCATAGGCATGTATTGAGATTGCGGAGGCTGGCTCACGCAGATGAGAGTGTGCATGATTAACGATGTGTGCTCGATGGCCGAAGCGCTATCCAAGTATCTGCCCTATGAAGTCAAACGCATAGCCAGATCAAGAGGCACGTTTTCAAAAACCGTGGGCTTGACTGCGAGAATCATGGTGAGCGTAGCCGATCTTTATCACGTCTTCTATGTCCTGCAGGATCTCTATCTGGCGCTCATGATGGGAAAGAGACCAATCGTAGGCCACGCCTGTGGTTCCGATGTCAGGGATACCCTCCGCTCAAGATGGGGTTGGATGGTCAGATACAACCTGAGGAATTTGGATTACGTGCTCAGCTCCCAACCAACAATCGTACCGCAGATAAGGGAGCACACTGACAACGTTGAGTACTTCCCGATTCCAGTAGACCCACAGCTTTTTGTTTCCAGTCCGCTACCGGAACATGTCAAAGAGCTGAAGGTTCTATATTCGTCGCCGGTGGACTTTATGGTCAAGGGGACAGACAAAATCATGCGAGCGATGTCCTTTGTGAAGGCGCCAATAATCTTCATGATGATAGAATACGGACGTGACTTGGAGCGAGCATATGAGCTATCGCGTAAGCTTGACATCAAGGTAACATGGCTACGTAGGCAACCTCATAGCGCGATGGCTTCGTATTACAGGGCCGCGGATGTCGTCCTGGGCAACTTTGGTGTGGGCCAGCTTGACACAACGGTGATCGAGGCTATGGCATGTGGCAGGCCTGTGGTTCATCATCTTGCCCCGGGGTTCTTTCCAGAAGTTCCGTTGAAGACTTACGATACGATTGAGAAGTTCTCCGACGACATACAGCTTTTTCTTTCGGACCGAAAGAGGGCCGAGGAGCAAGTCCAACGACAGTTGGACTACGTCAAGATTCACTATGCAGATCACGCTGTCAAGAGGCTAGTGGAGGTCTATGACCAGGTGGGGACAAGCTGAGATCCGTCAATCATGTTCGATCTGAGTCTCGGCTTTCTGTGTGTTTCGTGGCTGAGCATCCTAGCAGTGGCCAAGTAGGCGGGGCAGAGGTGGCCATGTCCATCCTGGCCAATGAACTGGCGAGTGAGTCTATTGATGTTCACTACGCGTCAATGAAACCCCCTGAGGTCCCGCCTCCTTCAATCCAATTTCATCGAGTCCCGAGTTGGACCGCGAGGGCAATTCAGGGGGCGGTAAACCGCTATAACATCAGAAGGAAAGAGAGGAGAGACTCGCAGCCGAGTGGAGTTCGTGAATCTGGCCTGGCATCGGGAGAGCATTCTATTGCAGGCGCAAGGGCCGGGATTAGGCGCGTCCTACACATGACATACATGCGGGGCTACGAGTCTTCGCTGTCTGATGTTGGTGCGGACATATTTATTCAGGTCTGCGCAGGTCGACCAACCGGCTACGTGGCGAACTTCTGCAAAAAGAGAGGAAAACCGTTCATCTTTAGGTCTACGTCCCTGTGGGACGCAGACCTGACCTTCAAGTGGGGTTGGAAGAGCTGGCGTGACTACACCAAAGAAGTCTACCTTCAAGGCGTGAGACAAGCCGATATTGTTGCGGCGAACAGTGAGAACACAGCAAGAATTTTCGTGGATCACATAGGCAAAGAGAAGGTTCGGTTCCTGCCGGACGGTTTCCACATGCCACCGTGCCCCGACCTATCGAGAAGAGACGGATACGTCCTCTGGGTTGGCAGAGACGCACCGTACAAAAGACCTCAGCTCTTTGCCGACTTGGCGCAAATGCTGCCTAAGTATCGATTTGTCATGGTCGGAGATATCCGGAGCATGAACAGCCCACCTGCCAACTTGCTACTCCTAGGACCAAAGAAACCTGACGAACTATCTGAAATCTACTCTCAAGCAGGATTGCTTGTCAACACCTCGGAAGTAGAAGGATTCCCCAATGTCTTGGTCGAAGCGGGCATCCACGGTGTACCATACGTAGGTTTTCTTGATCCCGACAATGTTGTGCGCGAGTATTCTCTAGGTCTCCACGCTAGGGGCCTCGACGAAATGGCGAGGATGACAGAGACACTGATGGATTCGCAAGACCTGCGTTTTGCGCTTGGTAAGAACGCGAGACGATTCGCCGAAGAACGGCACGACATTAGGAAAGTCACCGAGAAATGGCTGCTTCTCTTCGAAGAGATGACCGGTAGGCAGTGAACGCAAGATCAGATTCTCGATCTTTCGTTGGTATGGTTATGGTTTGTGGGAGGCACTTGCATGCTTGATCCACTTGCTGTTCGTTGCCCTGTTCCACCACTGAGTCGTCGAAGCCCTCTGAATAACCCCCCGGGGGTGCCGCTGCCGAATCGTTTACTTCGCTCTCGCTTTGGATGATCGGTCTGCGCGATCTAGGTTTCCGTTTCTGTCTGGCGAGGTGTCTTATTAGTATCCCAAGCCTGCCCCCGTCCAGGCGAGAAGATGATTGAGAGAGTTGGCCACGAAAAAGAAGTCCGAACAGCTACCACACTCCAGCAAAGACACAGTCACAGGAGGCTCGCCCGCTCTCCCCGGAGGCACCGTAGTCCCAGCGCGGCCATCCCCAGGATGGTCACGAAACAGAAGACGCGAGATGCGTCGAAAGGGCGAACATGACGCCCCGCTAATCCAGACGATCGTGATTCTCGCTGCATTGTTGGAAGGTCACACGCATCTCGACTTTTGGGGCGGATCCAGCTTCAGAGCTCCTAGCCATAGTCAGTGGGTCTAGCCAGAGCTCTTGACTGATCCTGCTGTTTCTCCCCACCGTGATCCTGACGAATGTGACTGTTCTCAGCCGGTACTTCAGAATACGGTTCGATCAGGAAAGTCGCGTCCCGGTGTTTGAGTTCCGACAAAGCTGCTTTCGGAAAGCAGCACGGGCTGTCCTCCGATGGGCTAAGAGGATGGTCGTAAGAAAGCGATGGCTGAACGAGGGGCACCAATCTTCCATCCAGCGCTCCAGGTCGCACCGCATATGATAGGCGAGCTTCGTCCTACTATTTCTTCAGAAGCCTGTAGTCTTTACCTGTCGCCAATACCTGAAACTTGCTGCGAAGTTCATCGAGCTGCAGCTGGAGCTCCGGCGTGAGTATCCCGAGTTGCTTCGCGAGGCCGGTGAAAATGTCTATCTGGATGATCGTAAATGGCATGTAGAGTTCCTGTTCCTTGCCTGGGTACGGCCTGAAGTTGAACGGGTTCGTCTCTTGCGATATGTCCATTTCGCTTGAATACGCTCTTGTCCGTTTGAAGTGCGCGAACCCGAGCGCAACTGCCAACGGTATGCCCACGATGAAGAAGACAGAGGCGAAGACGTAGAGGTTCAGAAAGATCGACTGCAATGCTGGTATCGATTTGATCATGAGGTAGTAGACTGTGATGATCGTTGAGCCGATTCCCAAGAGATACGTGAGATAGGTTCCGTAGCCGACTCTGAAGTAGTACCAATAGCGGAAGATTCTGCGTCTCATGCCGAGTCTGACCATGTTCAGCTGATCACTTCGGGTCTCCGGTGTCATCCAATTTCTTCTGTGTCAGCGTGGGCGAGATACCAGACTGGAATGAGCGTGTTGCTCGTTCTCCAGTACCTCGCAGGGAATACGAGTACACCGGACATCTTTCTCACTTCTCGTATGCTGTGAATGCTTATAAGTAGTGGGCGACGCAGGGCGGAGTGGATCAGATTACTGTGAAAGGTTGGCTATTAGTCGTAACGTGTATGCTGGCAAGCTGATCGTCTTCTTCATCTGGCGCCATTGGCAAGAAAGCTGACGTGCGGGTCTGCGAGTGTTCGCGACGGCACAGGCAAAACGGTTCTCTTGTGTTGCGAGCGCTCGAACGCTTGCTGTACTGCCTCGACCACATCCCGTTGGATGTCGAGTGCATTCGCAACATCACTCGCGCCTTCGTTCGCGTCGAAGAGACCGCGCAGAATCCGATCCAACATGGGGTAGTCCACAGGAATCTCATCAGTCGCCTTCTGTCCGTCCCACAATTGAGGCGACGACGGTTTACTGACAAGCGTTGGCGGAAGCCCAAGATATGCTGCAAGTTCTCTCACCTCGGTCTTGTATAGGTGGCCGATTGGTAGAAGGTCGGCGCCGCCGTCCCCGTGCTTGGTGAAGTACCCCATTAGGATCTCAGACCTATCCCCGGTTCCCGTGACAAGATAGTTGAGGGAGTTTGCAACATAATAGTTCACAATCATTCGCATCCTAGCAAGGACATTGCCAACGGCAACTCGTTTTCTCTCTTTGATCGGCACAGCCTCCAAGAGCTTCTCGACAATCGGGGTCATTGGTACGAAGAAGGTCGAGATGTGGAGATTCTCTGCAAGTGATCTTGCGTCAGACTGATCTTCGGATGGGGTGAATGACGCCGGCATGAATATGCCGAGCACTCTCTCTTTTCCCAAAGCCTTCACGCATAGAGTAGCTACAACTGAGCTGTCAATTCCACCGCTCAGTCCTAGGACCACACCGTCCGCCTTTGCTTTTGAGACAACGTTCGATACGAAGCGAGCTATGTTTCGCTCAACCACCTCGTAATCCAATTCCCTTCTCTCCTTTTCGATGATTCACATGTCAATCGGCTACGGGTGCGGTGATCAGTAGGCTTGCTTCATTGTGCCGCTAAAAGCCTATCCGCGTTCGCTCTGGTTCTCTCACAAGTAGGGCAGTTGAAGACGGCTGTTGCGAGTCTGTAGGACAATCAATTCCAGGGCACACCTTAGCTCTTCGTGCACTCGTAGAATACTACAGGGGCCTTTGATCGTTTCGTGCATGAGAAACCCGCTTTCGACACCCTTTGCAGGATCTCTTTCGGTTCTCTCCAAGTGTGAGGGCCTTCGGGAAGTTTCAAGTGAAGCCTCTCCAGAATCTCGAGAACTAGCTCGTACTTCTTGTCTGCTGTGCTCAAGAGGAATTTGCCACCCTTAGCCAAAATCCGGTACGTTTCTTCAACAATCCTCAACGAGGGAAGGTGTTCCACCACGTCGATGCAGAGGACCACGTCGAAGCAGTCATCTCTGAATGGAGAGGTCTCAATGTCTGCGAGAATATAGTCAGGGCCTTTATGCGCCAGACGCAGAAGCTCCGTGGACAGTTCGACACCAACTCTGTAACCGTCGAGCCATGAAAGTGCTAGGCCGGTACCGCAACCAAGGTCAGCTATTCTTCGGCCTTTCGGTTGTCCAATCGATTCCCTAATTCTGCGTAAGTAGAGGTCACGCTTCCTCTGTTCATAGATTGGAGCGATCCGATTGTAGTGCGTGCGTATGTCACGTTTCCAATCAGTGCTCTGTGTCAAGAAGCGGTTGCCGACCCAGATTTCTCGGAGAAGGAATTTGGTGAATGTCCATGCCATCTTTGTCGTGCTAGCATATCGTGTTCCTCCAATTCTTGATCCTTCAACAGTTGGGATTTCTCCGATCTTCATGCCCAGTTTCGCGGCGCGAATAGTCATCTGGAACTCGGCCTCATGATAGGGTGAATCTATGCCCAGTCTGTTCCAAGCATCCCGGCGGATTGCTCTTAGACCATTTGTGGAATCTGCAACTCCGGCTCTCCAGATCATGTTGACCAAGAGAGTGAAGAATCTGTTCCCAAGTCGCCTTATCAACAAAGGATCGTCGGAATCGTCGCTGTGACCGCCACTCATGAAGCGCGAAGCAACTGCGATGTCGTTATCTTTCAGCTTCTCTACTAATTTTGGAATGTCGGCCGGGTCCTCGTTTCCATCACTGCTGAGAAAGATCACGTAGTCGCCTGTCGTCCGAGCGACTCCCTCAATCATGGCGTTCCCTCTCCCAAGATTCCGCTGTGAAATGACTTTGATCCGTTTGCCCTGTAGGTATTCGAGAGTACCGTCAGTTGAGTGGGCATCGATCGCTACAACTTCGTCAAGAATGTCGAATGGGATCTTGGGGAAGATGGTTCTGAGGCCTTCGAGTTCGTTCCGTGTGAAGATTATTAGAGAAGTCCTCAAACGGCGTTCTTCCTGTACCAGTCTATGGTCTCCCTCAGTCCTTCTTCGAGCGTTATCTTTGCCTCGAATCCAATCTTCTCTCTTGCCTTACGGACATCAGTCTTCCTGCCGAGCTGACCCAGAGGACGCTTTTCGTCAAAGACGACTTTGACATTCTCATTGCCTGATAGTTCAAGGATGAGATACGCTAGGTCTTTGATTTTGATCTCGTGACCTGTTCCCAAATTGAGGGGGTCAGCTACGCTGTATCGCTCAAGAGCGAGCATCATGCCCCTAGCGATGTCTCTGGCATGAATGAAGTCTCTTGAGACTTCGCCCGTGCCCCAGACAACATAGGGATTCTGCTTCTCAACTGCCTTCCTCACCAACGCCGGGATCACATGAGAATTCTCAGGGTCGAAGTTGTCATACGGACCATAGGCGTTGGTCGGCCTCACGATGGCTATGTCCATCCCGTACTCTTGGGAGTAGGCTTGGCATTGGAGTTCTCCCATTCGCTTTACCCATCCGTATGACGCGTTGGTTGACTCCGGAGGTCCCTCCCAGGCTTTGTCTTCGCTCAACAAGGAGATATGGCCAGGATAGAGACAGACGCTGCTTGTGTACAGATAGCGTTTCACGTCCTTCAGGCGAGCAGCTTCGAGCATGTTGGTCTGTATCAGCATGTTAGGCGTGTACATTCCGGCTGGGTGGGCCTTGTTTCGACCCACTCCTCCAACAAATGCGGCAAGGTGAAAAACGTAGTTTGCGTCTCCAATTGCCTCGATGCAGTCTCCTAGCTTGGTCAGATCCCCCTTGATACACTCTATTCTGTCCGGGGATATCTGGAGAGGACGGCTGTGAAGGACTGTGCGAACCTGTGCGTGGTGTGCCAGTAGTTCCCCTATCAGGTGTGAACCAACGAGGCCGCCGCCGCCAGTAACGAGTACATGTTTCCCCTCATAGAAGGTCATGTGAGTCATTCCCAAGGAACTTGCGTGAGATCATCTGAATTTCATCGCTCTGATCATCGATTCGCCGGCAATCTTGGTGTTCGATACCAGGCGGCGTCGCCTCTGAAGGGAGCCTTGAATGTGATAGGGTGCTTCCTGATCCAGTTGACGGTTCGTCTCAATCCCTCCTGAAGTTCTACCTTTGGCTCCCATCCGAGAACCCTTTTCGCCTTCGAATTATCGCATATCAGCCTATCCACGTCATAGGGTCTGAAACGGGACGGATCGGTCTCGATAGAGAATTCGCTTCCAACAACGTTCGCAATGAGTTTGGCTAGGCGAATGATTGTGACGTCTTCGCCTGAACCGACATTGATTACTTCACCAGTCGCGTCATTGCTGAGTGATGACAGTATGATTGCCCTTGCCGAGTCTTCCACGAAGGTAAAATCCCTTGAGCTATCCACGTTGCCAAGTCTGAGGGAGCTTCGACCTTCCAGCAGCTGGAGGGCTATCTCGGGAACTATGTAGGGTTGCGTGATGTTTGGACCGTAGCTATTGAAGAGGCGTACAATCACCGACGGGAGCCCGTGCTCTTTGTATAGCGTGAATACGCTCCTGTCAGCTGCAAGCTTGCTGACAGCGTAAGTTGAGCGCGGGAGAGTGGGGTGGTCCTCGGTCATCGGAACCGTTTGGGCCGTACCGTATACTTCGGACGAAGAGAGGTATACGAAACGCTCGATCGATTCTGATTCGATTGCCTGACGCATCAGTGTAATAGTGCCCTCAACATTGACCCTGAAGAATTCCTCCGGGTTAGCATACGAATCAGGTATGAACGGGAGTGCCGCGACATGGTACACGATCTCTTGATCCTTCAGGCATTCTGCAACTTTTCCCTTGTCGCATATGTCTCCCTTCACTATTCTGACTTGCAATCCGGTCAAGTATTCTTTCTTGCCCGAAGCAAAATTGTCAAGCACCGTGACGGCGGCGCCGCTCTGTACAAGTTGCTTCGTTAGTTCGGACCCGATGAAACCGGCTCCACCAGTGACCATTGCTCGACGATCTTTCATGTTCCCGTCGGTCACAAGTAACACCGTTCAGGGCATGAGTGCGGTGCGCATATATGTCCCACGGGAGGAAACTACGGTCAAAGCCAGCCCGGGTTGGCAACGCTGCCTTCCAATCTCGTCGTCTGAATTTGAGTTTGCAATGACCCTTCCAATCCTGGGACTGGGCTTCTCTCCCTGCGAATCTCCGCCAAGTTACTCTCAGTCAATGTTGCGCGTGCTAGTCACTCGCCCCAAGGCGTCGGTACTTGAAATCCCTCAGCATTCTCCTGTAGTTCGAACCCAGACGGGGCGGGAGATTGTTGAGCGGCGACCACGCATACCGTGACAGTTCGCTCGTTGCGTGCGGTTCCTGTGGTGGGGGTAGACATGTGCAGAGGCAGATGCTGATGTCGGACCTGTGCTTGAAGTTGACAGGGTAGACACCAACCAGGCGATAGTTGTCAGTTGGGCGTAGGCCGATCTCTTCCAGCTGGCGGTTTGCAGTGTCGCAAAGTGATTCTTTTTTGATGATTCGCCCGCCTGGTAGCGCCCATCGGTTACGGTAGGGATAGATCTTCCTGTACCCCAACAATACGCTGATCCTGCGCTTGACCCGCCTATAGCCGATGACATCGACACAGGCGACTGGTATACTCGCAAGAATAGTTCTCCAAATCCTCTCCGGAATATCCCTTCCCGTTCTTCGCCGGAGTCTAGGTTTTGCTGGATCAGTCTTGAAACGGCACGAATCCATGTGTCAAGCCAGCATCTGGATACGCTGATACAGTCCGGCTATCAGAGTACCTGTTCGGTATTTCAATGCCCCACTCGTGTGTCGGCCAGAGTCAAGCCGATATGCACGGTATCAAGCAATTCACGGGAAATCACCTCGAAGATTGTACACGGTCACAATCGATGACTCCGATTTGGATACCTCCAGAAGGAGGCATTCACCAAGACATAGCAGGCGGAGAACATGGTTGGCGCACAAGCTCCTACATCACGCCAGGGCCTATGCAAGTCGTAGGTTACCTGCAGCTTCGACAGCATGGAAGAACCGGTGGTGCGAATCGAATGTCTTAATAGAATTCTCATTACCGGAATGACTCTCGTACGAGAGATGGCTCACATGAATCAAGGTACAGCCCGGCAGGCACTAAGCACGTGGATGATCCCTGTGCTGGTTGCGCTGCTGGAAGGATTCACGCATTTCGGCATCTGGCACGGTGACTCAAATGGTTACGTGAGCATCGTCAAGCTGTTCCGCGGAACCGCAACTGTCGAGGAAGCTCAGGTCATACACTGGCATGGAATAGTCAGACCAGTGGTTCCGTCTCTGGCTGTGCCTTTGTCATATCTAATGAGCTATAGAGACGCGATCGCCGCCGTCAACCTTGGATTCTTGCTTCTCGGCACATTGTTTACGTACCTATTCACAAAGAAGTTGTTGAACGGTCGTGCGGCCTTCATTTCTGCAGTGTGCTTTGCATCCGCGTATCCCAGTTTGTTGTTCGGAACAGCCGTTTTGACTGACGGCCCAGGCTATGCGATGGAGATTATTGTGCTGTACTTCCTGTTGTTTGTTCTGGAAAAGAAGAGGGATTTCAGAATTTCGTTGTTCGTCGGGGCCTTGATCGGCATCGCGATTCTGACCAAGGAAACGAATCTGATTGTCATACTAGTTTTTCTCTTCCTTCGCTTGCTTCTCCAGAGGGACAAATTGAGCATGTCAAGCATGTTGCTTGCCGCAGTGGTAGGCATTACGATTCCGCTTGTGTGGTCTCAATTCGTAGGTTACGGTTACCTCAGCTTCTACGGAGAGGGGCTTGCCTACCACACGCCAGGCTACAAGGGCCCTCTTGTTCATCCCCTCCGTTTTGGTCTCTCGGTCGCGTACGCTTTCGCTCTTTGCCTACCCTTTGCATTCATGGGGTTCTTCAACGTTGACGATGACAGATTCAAGACGTTCTGCGAGATCCTTCTCTCGGTTGGCATTCTCCTAGCAATGTGGCCGACAGCTCCGGAATACAGGTTCACTTTCCTAGCTTTTCCAGCGGTTCTTCCTCTTGCGGCATCGGGGATGGAGCAAGCTTCAGAGGTTCTGTCCAGAAGACCGTGGTTCAGTAGGTTGAGCCAGAGGTCTTGGTTGGGTCTGTTGCTTCTCGCCGCCGTGGTGCTCACGAATGTGGTCACTTTCGGCCTCTACTTCAGAACCCCGCTAGGGTAGCTGGGGAATGAGAGACATCATAGGGGCTTCACATTCCTTTCCGCGGTTTCCCGACGATGCCGCCGTTGACGAGAACCTCAAGCTTGCGTCGTATCGTTTCGATGCGATGCCTATCCTCGTCAGTGAGTAGCTTCTGCGCATCAAGGAGTCGACTCAATTCCACAAGGAGCTCAAGATAGAGAGGCCCAAACGCTTCTCTCGTGTAGCCTGGCGGAAGCTTGTAGTACCATGGATTTGCTTCTACACTGATGTCCTGCTCGGAGCTGTAGGCTGGGCTTCGCTTGATGTGCACCCATCCGACAAAGACCCAAGCGGGACACCTACCAGTGTCGTCAGGATCGCGAACGGGACGAAATGGCCAAAGAAGTTCTCTATTGCGGGAACCTCGCGAATCGCGAGATACCAGACCACGACAAGTGTATTAGCCGCTCCTAGCACGAATGTCAAGTAGGTAGAATAGCCTATCCTGAAGTAGTACCATACTCTAGCGACGAACCCGAGCTTGCTTGTCATGGGATTTCCGCCTGGTTATCTTGAGGCGTAGGCCGTGCTGTGTTGCGTGACTAATCTTTTTTGCAACGTTCTTGTGAAGTTTGGGGAAGGTGCTGTCGAGGCCGCGCAGGGCGCTATACACAAGCTTGCATGGAAAAAGAGTCATGCAACACAGCAGTAGGCCGCAAACGCTTATAAAGACTAGACCGCGCTTGGCGGGTTCAGTTAGGTCTACAGTGAAAGGCTGGCTGTTAGCCGTAACGTGAATGCGTGTAGGCCAACGCTCCTTTTCCCTGTCCTAGCGTAAAACGACTGTGACGTGAAGGAAAGCGAACGAAGGTCCCTAATGTCGACAGTCTGCGATTCTCGTCGTGGCAAGCAGAGATTCGCTTCTTGAAAGAACACGTGCTAGGGGACGCTTCGGAGCAGTTGAATCGTGGGACAGATCATGGGAACCTCCCGCGAGCGATGTTCCGACCTACAAATTCAGGAACGGCAACTTGGAGGAGTTCAACACGAACTACTATGTGCTCACGGAACTCCTCAACAGCAAGATCCATCTCTATCGGAGGCGATTCCTGTCGAACATTTTCCTTAGGACCACCTCTAAACCGCAGGTCATGGAAGTGGTGGGTTTGATACCGTGCTCTTTCCTCGAGACCATGAGTCTTGTTTTGACCAATCAGCCATACACTTGCCGCCTTGATTGGTAACGCACTCGCGTGATGCTGTCGAGCGCACATCACTGTTGTAGTTGCAGAAAGCCCTATGTCCCACGGTGAATGCACTTCCACAGCAATCGATGCGACGGAGAGTGACGGGAGATCGCCGAGAACCATGCAGTACGCCAAGACCTCGTGGCCATCTGCAACCGCATAGGGCGGCACGTCATGCGTCACAACTGATCCCGCCCCGATGATCGCGTGATGTCCGATTCTCACACCGTAGAGGATGATCGTGCCAACCCCTATGAAGACATCATCCTCGACGACTATCGGTTTGCCCTCAACAGCCTCGAACGGGTCGTGCGCAATGAAATATGAATGCCCCGAGATTGTCACGTTTCTTCCGATAGAAACCTTGCCCTTGCAATACACACAGTCAATCCAAGTACTACCGCCGATCCATGTCCCTTCACCTATTCTAACACTCAACGCCCTATAGAGAGCGATCCGCAGCTTTGCGTTGGGCACGTATCTGGCGATGAATCTGACAACGGTGTCAATAAGGATGCCAAGTTCAGACCGTCTGCGCGGCAAACTATCCACCTGCCATTGCCACGTACTCGTGGTATGTATACGTCTTGATTCCATTATCATGAAGAAAACCAAAGATGCTTCTCACTCCTTCGATAATCGGTGGATACAATCCGTATCCGCCGAATAACCCGTAACCTCTCAGATATGTCGGATGGATAAGCAGTTTCAGCAGACCATCATCAGCATTTCTCAGTATCAGATCCAGAAGTGGTTTCAAGGGAACATTGAGCCTAAGTGACTTGTCGACTGTCAATATCTCTCCTTCTCTCAGACAGCCACCACCATCTACGTACTCGAATCCGGTGCTGCCTTCTCTATCGTCTGTCCATCCAACAGACTTGACATGTTTGTCGCCGTCTGGTGCTAGAATTCCGAAACTGCTCCCGTGAGTCGAGCCCCCGTATATGCGGCGCTTCCACAATCTCTCCAATGCTTCCCGTCGACCCATGTCCCCAGTCCTGTCTATGTGAATACCGACTTCAAAGGAATCCTCGTCCATCTCGCGAAGCAATCGGTAGGAGGGAGGCGTGTATCGTGCGCGGAAAAAGTAAGTTGCCTTCAGTCCGAACTGTTTCTCCAACCTAACCATCACAGTCTCATTCTCCAGATATGACGGCAGATAGAATAGGCGAGGGAACTTGAAGTGCAAGTAATTGAGCAAATGCACATTGAACGCGTTATCAACATCATGACGGATGAGAATAGTCATTTCCCTCGCCTTAGTGTCCTGATCAGGTATCGCAGTAGCTCCACCAGAGACACAGGCAGCAGAACAAGTCCAAAGGCGAACCAGTTCCTCTTCAGAGCAACATATCTGGTTGGATGAAGGACCAGCCTAGAGTAGGTGCTCCTCTTGACATTCGGTCCGAGTGGACGCGAGTCGGCGTAAGCCATGATCCCACCGCACAAATAGTTCAGCACCGGGACTCTCTCGATCAGTTGCTCCACCAAGTTCCACAATCTAAACACGAGTTTCCAAGAGGAAAATGGTGCGAAGCCGACATACATTACTTTGGGTTGAACGCCAG
>Ga0315296_10001572_pt1 | contig 19890 bp, 24 predicted proteins | sample YL17G14_18_MG_FD_203921 | JGI IMG/M metagenome (GOLD analysis project Ga0315296, IMG submission 203921) | Sediment microbial communities from Yellowstone Lake, YNP, Wyoming, USA - YL17G14_18 | ecosystem: Environmental > Aquatic > Freshwater > Lake > Sediment | place: USA: Wyoming | collected...
TATGTCCATGTTCGGGTTCCATTCTGGACTGCTCGGCGTCGTGCCGAACTTTCCGATGACAAGCACAATGTCAGAAATCGTTGTCTTCTTGTCGCCGTTAACGTCGCCCACACACGAAACCAGAACCAGACCATCAACAAACCTGTTATCTTCCTCATTGATTTCTCCAAAAACAGGCGTAGCATAAGCGCTTATGGTGTAGTTGCCGTAAGCGAAGCCGGTGGTGTTCCATGTGAAGGTGAGGATTGTGGAGGCGCCACTTTCCAGAGTGACAGTTTGTGTTTGAATGGGGATTGGTATTCGTGCATACTCAGCCCATATTTCGGTGGGAGACAAGGCTCTATCATATATTTTCACTTCATCGAGTAAGCCATCAAAAAATTCTATGTGGACGCCAAAATCATCCCATTGCCTAGCTCCTACAGTCAGGTAGCTGTTTGAATTTGACGGAAAAGGTATAGATGCGCTTCCTACACTGGCTCCATTAAAATAGAAATACAAAGCAGAGCCGTTTTTCACTACAGCAACATGCGCCCATTCGTTATTGTTGTAGGTCAAGCTGTCTGAATCAAAATTTCTGTAATATCCACCGTTTTTAACACCATAACTTATTCTTGTTCCAGAACCCCAGCCTAGATTGTATCCAAAGCCCAATGTCCACATATTTGTGACTGGATCATTTGTTGTTCCTCCATATCCTGCAGATACTATCTGCATTGTTTTTGTCTTGTCTCTTGTGTTGATCCATGCAGCCATTGCAAAGTTTCCGCTTCCAAAATCCCAGAGGCTACTGTCAGGAACTTGGACTCTGTCATCAACTCCATCAAAGTCTAATGCTTTCCCATATTCTCCATTGCCCCAAATAGGTCCATTGACTAATGTTCCTGTATTGCCGTTGCCACTGCTATCGTATGCCGTTGTTCCGCTTCCTTCATCAAACCTCCAATAACCAACCAATCCATCAGTTATGCCTGTGGTGTTGGCGTAGGCGGTTACGTTGAAGGTTTCTGTGTAGTCGCCTTGGTTTGCTGCTGTGACGTTTATGTTTAGGCTGTAGCCCTGACCAACAACAGTCTTAGAAGGCGCAACATTTGTAACAGCTACATCATGAACAGGTAAGACAACAAGTGTCCGATAAAGAAGAGGTATCCTGCGAACTAGGCTTCCGCTCGTTCCATTAACATAGAGGTTATATGTCCCGGGTGGTGTCGCGGAAGTTGTTGAAACAGTCAGCGTTGAGTATACCATCCCATTGGGCGGTGGGATCACTGGATTGGGTGAAAATGAGGCCGACGCGCTTAGAGGCGTCCCAGACACTGTAAGCGTAACTGAAGAACTGAACCCTGCTAAAGAAGTCACGCTTACATCAAAATTGGCGCTTTGACCTTTAGAGATTGTGATTTGGCTAGGCGATGCATCAACTGCGAAATCAGAGCCAGTTACCGTCACCAACGCGACAGTGATAGTACGCTCTTTGGCTCCGCTCACGCCTCGAATAAACAGCATGTATTCACCTGGTGGGGTGTCAATGGTTGTTGTTACTCTCAACACTGTGACAACTGAACCGTTGGGTAGAGGAGTCGCCGGGTTGGGAGTAAATGTGGAAAAAGTATTTGGAGGCAATCCAAAAATGTCGAAAGTGATTGGATCTGCGAAGTTATTATAAGAGCTTGCGGTAATATCATAGGTCACGTCTCCGCCCTGAGCCACCGTATTCTGATCCGGACTTGCATTTAGGTAAAAGCCTGGGGAAACAGTATCTCTCAGAAGCCAAAAAGTGTCATCGTAGCCCCAGTCGTAGCCCCAGTCATAAAATGCAATTTCCAGATGTTCGTCTCCGTCCACATCTGCGACCGATGGTGATGTATGAATTGGACCGTAGGTCTGAAATCGGTCGATGACAGCGCCAGTGTGGCCGTCAAGGAGATAAAGGTAGCTATCATCTGAGCCTACATAAATATCGAGCTCTCCTGAAGGGGCTGGCCCGTAGAACCCAGTGCGCCCGGGATTGTTTCTGAACATCGGCCAGTCTTTGTCATATACTCCTACGCTTGTCCTGTCTGCAAGGGCTGGAGATGAAACGACGGGTCCTCCGGTAGCCCTGAACCAGTTCAATGCCACTGTGTTGGTGGTTGGATTATAGTCAAAACTGTAAACCTTGAAATCGCTTGAACCTACTATTACTTCAATGTTTCCATCATTGTCAACATCGCCTAGGGCAGCCGATGAATAGACTGCCCCTTCTGTAGAGAAAAATGTTACTTCTGAGGCATCAATTATGCCATTGCCGTTCTCATCGCCATTAATGAAGTACACTTTCCCGTCTGCGGATCCGATGACCACCTCCAAGTCGCCATCTAATTCAAAATCTGCGAGAGCTGGAGAAGCGTCTACCTTTCCTCCAGTTGTGTACTTCCATTCTAACAATCCTGTCCTGCCGTTAAGGCAATAAATGTTCCCATCAGCCGAACCTATCACAACTTCTAAACAACCATCGTTATCGACATCTCCAATGGCTGGAGTCGATATTATGCTACCGCCGGTTTGGTAAATCCACAGAACATCCCAATCCTTACCTTCCGTACCTCCCGGGACTGGATACCATGAAATATCTGCTGTGATTCCATCATTCACGCCATCACGGTTGTCACCGTCAAGGGCGTAGACGAACCCTTGAAACGTATTTCCTATGATTACCTCCAAGCCACTAACCGTTGGATCAAGGTCCGCTATTGCAGGGGACGAATGCCAAGCGAATGGTCCATTCCGTTGAGGCGGGGATGGAAAAGTCCATTTGAAGACCCCAGTTCTTTCTATAGCCTCAACAACCCAACCGCTGGTGGTGCCAGCAACGATATCAAGGTTACCGTCTCCATCAATGTCAATAACATTTGGGGAACTTCTGGCTTCATCTGACTGCGTATCTAACGCCCACTCTATGAACCCACTTGAGTCGAAAGCCCGCCAAATTCCATACGTGTAGCCAGGGATCTCAGGGTAATAGTTTGCATACTCATCGCTTCCGGTGACGATCTCAAGATCTGAGTTTGGCTCGCCTCCTAAATGATTTACGCCTAGGTCTGCAATTGCAGGAGAGGAACCATAGAACATACCATCTTCTGTGTGAGCATACGGGGTATAAAACGAATATTTCCATTTGGTCACCAAGATTCCGTTGTCACTCGACCCAATTGATGCAATGGCTACCTTTAGATTCGGAAATATTGGACCAATCAGGCTAATTGCAAGTAGCGTTAGCATTATTCCAGTAACCGTTTTCCTATTTTCCATTTTCTTTTTCTCCTTTCTCATACTTTACGTTTTTCAAAGAAGAGGTTGGAAACCATTAGACAATTCAGCTCATCGGCTTCTCAGACGCTCTCAGCAGAAGCCAATTGCATCGTCAATGAAAACTTACCCCTCTCTTCACCCAATAGTTAACTCCATGATACTATTTAAAATTTATGGAACTCTGTTTTACTCACCAATTTGCCAGACAATAACAAAAGAACCATCGCAAACAAGCCACTACTTCTGAAGAGATGAATACCACTTTTCAACGGCTAAAATAGTTGAAGAAGCTGGAAAACTTATAACAGCAGGATTCAAATACGTATGCCACCATAAAGGCAAAAGCCATCTAGGAAGCTTAAGCAAAGATGACCGCACCAGAAAGCAAAACAATAATGACTTTCCATGAAAAGTTTAAGCAGTATGATTTGGGTGGAGACCATCCCTTTAGAGGAGACAGGTTTGCAAATGCGATGAAGTTCTTTGAAAGTCAAGGCTTGTTTAGTCTTTCTCAAATTGTCCTTGTTACCCATCAGCCAGCATCAAGGGAAGATCTGTTAAGGATTCATAAGGAAGATAGCGCGCACGTGTGTTCCTGAATTCCCTTTTTCAAGTGCGATGGAGTTGAGTCGCGCCTTCTAAACGATTCTTCTCGTATCCCAAGGCACATCGTCATCCATATACGAAGCAAAACCAGAAGCACAAGCGCGCGCGTCGGCGTACGCAAGCGCGCGAGCCGACTATTCTCTTTTCCAAGGTGGGAGCCAGCGATACTTCAGTTTTGCTTCCCGATAAAGCATCTGCTCAAAAGACGTAGACAACCGCATATTGCTGCTTGCCAGAAATAACTTTACATCCGATCTAGTCAGTCTTGTCAGATTTCTGTTTTGCGCCCATTCATTGACTTCATTAGTCAAGAGCCCTAGATATTTGGCAAGCACCGCTCCCTCGGTTTCTCTAATCTTAGAAGCGACTGCTCTATCCCAAAGCTTCAAGTTGAAGACCGGTCGGTATTCCTCCAGCCAGAATCTTGTGATGAGCTCGTTGAGCATCTTTGCGCTGAGCAAATTCCCAGACGAGTGCTTCCTCACATATGTTGCTATCTCGCTGGACAATGAATCAGATGTTCTGGCTTTGAACATCCTTGTTTGCATGTCATCTCTCAGGATCCATTCCCCTTCGTATTTCACCAATCCCCTTTCTCTTTGACGCCCCTCGAAGTCTTTTTGCCTTACGATCTCTATTCTCTCAGGCGTGTCCCAGTGCTCCTGTCCAAATCTGTCGACAAACTTGGCTAATCCCCTTTTTTCTTGATCGGCTTCATACAATTCCTTTTCTTTCTTTCTCTGTTCCTCTTCCTGCCTTCTCCGCTCGCGCTCCTCTTCTTGCTTTCTTCGTCCTTCTTCCTGCTTTCTTTGTTCCTCCTCTTCCAGTTTCTCCTTTTCTTCACGTGTAACCCACGCATCCTTGTGTTTCACAAGTCCTGCATCAAGTTGCTGCCATTCAAAGACTTGCTCGGGCGTTCCCCGTTTCCCCTGATATTCAACTAGACCTTGACTACTCATTGCTCTTCTCGATTTCTCTTCCCTCTCCCTGGCAGATGCACGTTGCAAATGACGCATGCGCATGCCAATTACAACAGCGAAAATAAGGCCAGCCGCGAGAAACAATGGGACCAGCTGTGGGTAGACTACCCAGAAGTAGAAGAGAGCGGCGAAAAAAACGACTAGTCCACAGCAACAGATTGATGCATCGCTTTGACTAGCGCTCATAGAAGTCCCGCCAATAGCGAAAAAAACGCCGGCGCGAAGATTATGCCCGTACCAAGGCGCATAACATTGTTGCTGACTCTTAGGTTCAGGTATTGAGAAACGCCATCAATAACCAGAGGCGTCACCAGAATAACAGCAATCCGGGGAGGAATCAGTAGACTGAAATGATATAGTACTATGAACAAGAAGAATCCCATCAATATACCAGTACATCTTGCACATAGAAAGCTGGTATGCCCAAGAATCTTCAGACAACGTTCCTCTTGTCTGTGACAGAAGACAAGACCAATATTCTTGTCTTTATATCTTATCACAATACTCGGGCCCACATGTTTGATCCAACGAATCTTCAATTTCGGCCTTTGTAGATAAAGGCTGTGCAAACATTTTCTAATAAGCATCAATAACCCCAGAATCATTTTGTATTCTGCTTTTATGAGGTTATCGATTCGTCGCGTTGTCCACGGGATCGTTTGTTGGGGTGTGGTCACACAGCCGAGAAAATCATAGTCTGACCCGATAGATCTTCTTGGGCTTCATCGCTCGTGAATCGTTGATGACTATCCCCGATTCATAGAATTGCACGTGTGCAAAAACAAACATGAAGATTTCGTTGCGTCTTCTGAGAAAATACGTGGGTAATAGTAAGATTTCATAATCTCTGAATCGACTTGCAGAGTATACTAGTTTATGCCACCCTATATCAAGGAAACTGGCAGATCGTTGTGTTTGTTTTGCTTCGAATAGTAGCACTTCGTCCTCCGTCCACAAACTATAGTCTAGCTCTTCTTGTCCTTGATACGTACAGAGTCTTGTCTTTTCGTTGTTTTTTTTCTCAACGAATATGTCAAAGGAGGAGCTCCGGTTGCCTCTAGGACCCACAAAGTATTCATTTGTTCCAAACAAGTCAGTAATCATTTGATCAAATATTCCAAGAAAGCGCATTTGCTCCAGAGACGCATTTTCTTGAGCGTTTTCGCCAAATGCTTTTCTCAGTTGCTTGAATGATCGGGGAACCTTCGGGTTCAGATCGCTCGCGCTGGAAGTTTCGAGAGACAAATAAGGTCTTGGAAAGACTCTCTCATCCAGAAGCGCAAACTTGCCCATACCAACTCTAAGGACGTAATATCCTCGTTCCACCAAAGAGGGAGGTTGTCTGCTCCAGAAATCTTTTGAAAGATACTCCGGTGCACGAAGTCTCATGTGCGCTCCAAAAGAAGAAGTAATCCTTCTGAAAGATTCAGAGCTCAAGAAGAAGCCCTTTTCAATCATCTCTTTTTCTACGACAGGCGTTTCTACGATTCGTTTCCACAAGTCGGATTCGTCAGATGGCATATTCAAGTCATAGCTATGAACGGATAAAACACTAGCGCTCTTGTTTAATACGCGCGCTGATACGCCTCCGAACAAGACAACGAGTCGGGATGACCACACGCGTTTTTCGTTCAAGTATTAGTGTACTCAGAAGATCAGTACGCTTTTTGAATTCTCTTATGACACGCTCGCGTATTCTAATATGGCAGATCGGAGCGTTCGCTTTTCCAGTTATGTATTGTATTCAAAGCTATGTGACTATTGATCTGAGCTCGAACCTTGCGGGAACTCCTCGTCGACTAGCTCTGGATTCGACTTGAGCGAGTAGGCCATGCTTCAAATCCATCTCATAGAGGTCATGGTGATCTTTTCTTGCTGCAGCTGCACAAACAATCTTTGCCCCGACACCTTTGAGAAGTCGCTCACCACTGGAAGTAGCCGCGAGAGCCAAAATCCTACGAGGAGTATCTCCGTAATAAAACCGTGTATACGCAACCAGACCACAGAATAGCTTTGCGGCTCTGCTTTTGCCCAGCTCAGAACCAGCGTCTTTAACCGCCATACCGGCGAGGTACAATGTTTTTGCTTTCTTCATCTCTGTCTGTTTCATTATGTACTCTGGTTTTATGTCGTGCTCATCAATCTTCCCAGATTCCAAGAGGCTCGCTGCTTCTTCGGTTAGGGGTAGTACATCAAAATAACCGAGATACGCTCCATGTTCGGAACGCAGCACTGCCTCGACGAGGGGGTTCCCCTTCCACCATTTCTCAACTTCTCTTAATTTCAGGGCGTCGTGGCCATATAATTCTCTTGCATGGTTGTTTGCAGCCACAAGCATGTGGTATGGGGTCGGGACTTCCAAAAACACTTGGCCATCTTCTACATCTACGTCCAAAATGACTTCTTCAGAAAATTGAAGGGGCTTTGTGCTCCACCAACTCCACATACCAGCGAAGAGAGTGATGACTCCATGCAAGCTCGCCCAAATTCTCCATTCAATGACTGGTAGAAGAGTAATCCCCCCAGATACAAATCCTAGGGAAGCCACTTCAATTGACACAAAGCGTCTCAGGAATTCCCGTATCCGCCGGTTTAAGTTCACATGAACCGTTCCCATAGAATGAAATCTTGCTTATACCAGTGATTTTTCACTTCTACAATCTCCTTGAATCCGAGCTTTCTAAGCAGATTCTTGGAGGCTTCATTGGAAGTACGAGTGTCACACCAAACCTTGTGTGCGCCGCGTTCTGTTGCTGTTTTGAACAAGGCTTGTATTATGGCTCCACCTGTACCTTTCTTTCTATTGGGTGGCTTGACGCCAAACCAATCAAGCCAAATTGTGAAATCGTCGAAATGATTGAAGCAGAAACCAACGATTTCATTGGATTCATCCAATGCAACTAGCACTGAATATTTGTCTTGTTTTTGCTTTTCTGCTAGTTTAGGCGGACTATATTTTCTCAGCTCATTCTCTTTTGCCAATGAATTGTAGTATGGAAGATCCTCCAGTATTTTGGAAAATAACTTTGAGATCTCATCCAGCTCATCTTTTCGAGCTATCCTCACGCAAGCTGCTTCTGTCATGCTTTGGAATAGACTAAGCTAACGAATTAAAGATTATCGTAGCACATACCATCATTGTTTTTGAACAGTTGTTTCAAACACCATGCGAGCGCGTTACCAAGACGACATACGCGCGCGCTATGGTTTTTTGCAAAAAAATGGCAAGAAAGAGCATTCAAATTAACCATCTCTGGACAACTAACCTATGCTCTACAACTAGTAAAACAATCTTATGGACCAGCAAAATAGCTACTGTTTTTCTTTGTAGTAGCTTAGTCCTGCTGCGGCGCCCGTCGTAGAAAAGAGATTGGCGAGCTTCTATTCTCTGTTCCAAAATAGGTAGACTTTCGTCTGCATCAGAAAACCGCAGATCTTGATGAGTCCTGCAAGCTGCTCCAAAGTTGCAGCATTCACCTTCTTCTCATAATCTCCCGTATGCCCGAATGGAAGGCCTGAGCTGAAAAACTTTGAGAAGCGTGGATGGTCGGCTTTGACGAAGGCATCCCTAACCCTTTCCAGGCCGTCGGCGTTGAGTGCTTGAAGTTTCTGCAGAACATAGTTCCCGCTTCCAAGCAGCTGAACATTAAACCCGACTTCTTCAAGGACCTTCGAGAGTTTTAGCACTTCTTTGGGAGGGTTCTGGAGAGCGCCTCCTCCCCGAAAGGATTATGCTTTGCCATGACAGCCGGCATTTCGACATGCTCTGTCCCCGCTAGCGGTAGGGTTTCCCTAACAATCTTTGCTCCTAGTCCTATGGTTCGATATTTTGGATGCTCGACAACACCTTACCTCATAACGTTTATTCTTGGGAATAAAATCCTAATGCAAAGTAGATTTTATTTCAAAGCGTCAGTCACTTGTACCGAGTCCGAAATTCTAGTTTGGCATGAAGATTGGAGGGTGCTTTGTTTGCTTGTGGCACTCTAAAACTTTAGTGTGGAGAGTGTTAGAGGCAGACTGAGCCTTTACTCAGACCTGCACGCCACCTTAAGCCAAGGCGTCCTAGACCGTCGTTGGTTCTCATCAACGGATATGCTTTGTGCTGGATTCTTACCATGTGCAATTACACTTGATTGCTCTGAAATCAAGACCTAACTCTCTCCACACTGAAAGAGTGTCTTTGCAGATTCCCCATTCAATCCCGTTAAGATTAAGTTGGTCGCCCACAGTTCTATACATGGTCAGTCTTTCTGAGAATCGAGGTTTCTTGCCCCAGTTGCTTTTCTCAGTCAGATACTTCGTCCAAGACTTATCTTTGCAATAGATCAAAGTCGTAGTCAGACCCCTAAGACAGCCTAAAGTTACTCGGCTAGGCTCCACCTTGCATATCCAGTCGACCAGAGTTTTGTATTCGTCCTGCCATCCCAGAATAGGAACCATCGGATCAATCCTAAGCCTTACCTCATAGCCTGCCTCCCTAGCTTCCCTAGCAGCAGCCAGCCTTTCCTGAGGTGTAGGCGCATACAGCTCCCATTTCTTAGCTACTTCCTCCGAGTTGACGCTCCAAGCCAGAATAGCGTTCTTCTGCCACTCATGCTTCAGAAACTGCTGAATGTTTGTCGACTTCGTAAGGAACATGACCTTGTGCTGTGTACCATCAAAGAACCGCATAATCCATTCGCTGAAAGGCAAACCTTCTCGAGTACCTTCATCCATCAGACTGTCAGACAGCTCTCCAGTATCAATAATTTCAGGCGGCAGACTCTTGTCCGCTACAAACTGGCTGATGCCTTTGCCGATTCTCTCTCTTGACTTGAAGACCATCGGTACTCTGCCGTTCGGCTTCTGACCGTAGAACCTGAATGTGCCTTTGAGATAGCAAAAAGCACAGTTGTATGGACAGCCGTTTGCCCAAGCCAAGAGCATGAAGTGAGGACACACCACGTCTGTATCGCTAACTGGGAAAGGAGTCTTATCAAACCGCCTCAACAGGCCCTCGCCCACTGTTGACACTTGTTTCCGAACTTTTCCATCTAACTGCCTATACTCTTTGAATTTTATCATTTCTTTCTCCTCTCTGCTTCCTTTTCCATTTCAAACACTCTCCACCGCGACTTCCTGCTGAAGTCTACCAACTGCTTCCCTGACGCTTTGAGAAGCTACAGCAATTTCTTCGATTGTCTTCACACTCAAAGTCTTCCGTTCAGTTTGCAAGATACGTTTCAGATGGTCAACGAGCATCTCCTTTTCAGGCTTCCTAAACTCGAAGACGCCCCCGGCAGCCCTGCTGACAATGGCAGGGTCAATAGATTCAATCTTGTTTGTAGTGTAGATTGTGACAGTCCCAGGATACTTTTCAAGCAAGCTCCTCAATGCTCCCTGCGCCGCGTATCCTAGGCGGTCTGCTTCGTCAAAGACAGCAAACTTCTTCAACCCAAGCCCCTTAGCGTTCCACATGGCTCTGACCTTCATGAAATTCTGAACCTTATCCCTGACCACTTCAACCTCCGCGTTTAATGTAGCATCAATGTTCAGCACAGGCGACCAGCAACCCTCGTATTCTTCAGTCCAGTTGACGCCATTCAATATGTCTTTCCATACCGCTTCCGGCTTGAACACTTGCTGTTTCACATAGTAGTCTCGAACAAAAGCTCTGGCCCCTGCAGTTTTGCCCTGACCAAAATCGCCGTAGAACACCATTGACAGAGGGAAAGAGTTGGTCATTACGAAAGCTCTGAGATACGGACCCACCTCACCTACGAGACCTGTGAGGGTTGCTGGCCTGTATCTTTCAATCCAAGGCAGATTATTCTCTGATTCACAGCAAACGCATGGAACGTCATAAGAAACCTTGATATGTTTGAGCTTGAGCTTAGGCAGAGCTGGCTTCGGCATCTCAATAGTATTCATCAAAGTTTCTTCGAGTTTCCTCGCTTCATCGACTCTCCCGAGATTCTTCAGCTTTGTTATCTGAGCTTTCCTGCCCGCCAACACCATCTTTTCATCTTTCCATGTTTGCACTTGACTCACCTACAAAACTCTACCATAGACTTGCTTAGTGCCACTTCAAGAGGAGCTGCAGCTTTAATCAGTCGGTTATGGCGTGCAGGTATCGTGGCCAGCTTCTCACTAAGCCATTTTGAAAGAAGACGCTGCATTTCCTCTCCTGTTTTGTCCAAGTTATCATAGTAGAACCTGTTGAACTCGCCCCACCATTTACTCTGCCTCCACTGAGCAACTTTGACCGACAAGTACGCATCACCCAGCCACTTGTGACATTTAGCAAATGACTGGTAAGCTTTGCCAACACCTGTTCTGTGAGAGTCAGAATGGCTTTGTCCAACGTCAAAGACTTCTCCCTGCTCAAGCACCTGCCAACCTTTCTTCGTAGGCCTGACTGTGTGCATCAAAACCTTCTTGCTCTCGTCATGAGGATCTGTATGAGGGACGTGTTCTGCACAGTGTTGGACTAAACCGAAGTGTGCCAGCCACTTTGAGATCCTTGTCAGTTGCATTGAACTGCAACTTCTCTGAATTTCATCGTTATAGTTTGAACAGCCTAGGTACTCAAACGAATATTCGCTGTGCGTTTCAAAGTATCTGTATAATGCTAGGAAGACATCATTGAAGTTGCTTGTTTCTCCAGCCCATAGGCCTGACGGCAGTTTCCCTACTGGCGCCCAGATAGAGATGCTATCCATTCCATCCAACTCCGACAAAGTTCTATTACTCGTTTGAACAACTTCCTTGACTACTTTCGGCATACCTATTCTCCTCCCACACAAAGCAATTTCTTTAGAGGGTCATACTCCGATATTTCAGTGTCTAGCATGGCACTATCTCCTTCACAGCGTTTTCATTAAAGACTCTCGTGACGCCTGCAATCTGCAGTTTAACCCATGGCTTCTTGTAATCCAGCAACAGACCTTTGATTGTTTTATGTACGCCAAACAAGCTTATTGTCAGCTCTACTTTCTGCTGCAAGAATGAATCCAGCAATGCCATTTTATTCCACCTTAACGAAGATGCATTCACGCATTACGCCAATAGCAACAATTTTCCAGCCCTTCATAACAAACGTCGTATCTAGCCAGTTGCTAACGCTGCCATCCTTACAAATTACATAGGCATCATACTTCATAGGCAGAAACACGCTAGGCTTATCCTTCACTTGCAATTCTATCCAGACTTTCATCATGACTTCGTATCTCCACATCTCCAAAGCAATTCCGTGAAGCTTTCCCTGTCTCCATTCTCAAGAATCTTTCTAACGAGCCTTAGTTTTTCGCTGTTCAAATTTGATTGTAACATAAGCCACACCAGAAAGAAGGAGAGCTGTCAAAGCTCCCGCTACCACTTGCAAAACAACGCCATCCATGCTATGCCACCTTAACCTTGAGAGCTAACTTCTCCTCTTTCTGCTTCTGAACTTCACAGATCTCCTTAGCAGCTTCTTCGCCCACCAGAAAGTCTAAAGTTATCTCGCCGAACTGCTTGTGAATGTCTATGATTGTCGGAGTCAACCCAAGCACTTCTCCAGCTATGTTTTCAAGCCTCCAAGTCAAGTCCCTGTCCTCTACATCCTTGAACATGGCATTGGTTGATGTTACAAATTTGAACTCGCCATGAGTCCTGACCCAACTGACAGCCTGACTGAAGCCCCAGATTGTTTCATCTTCGACATGCTTCAAGATTTGCTCGACAACATAGTCTGGAAGATAGCTTTTGCTCTTCGCTTGGTAAGCCCACAGAATGTTCTTCATTTCGTTTCGGCTCAGAGGACTATAGACGCTCTGGTTGATGGCTGGAGTTATCTTTTCCATAGCCTTTATCATGTTCGCAATTTTGTCTGACAGCTCCTGCTCGAACCCTTTAAGGTCAGGCCTGAGATGGAACTGAAGCATCTCGATGTCCTTGACGTTTTCCTTGCCGACATAGTTGATGATGCTGTCTAAGCCCTTCAATGGAACTTTGAAGAACTGTTCTGGAAACTGCCACATGCCACACCAGTTGTGACAAGCAGGCTGCTTGATACCTCCGCGTTCTCCTTCTCGCTCAGTTCTGAACCTTGAAAAGATTTTCACGCCGCTCTTGCCTTTGATGATGTTGTTACCAGCATGCACGCCTACCCAGGTGCTCACTTCTTTGCTGCCGGCTGGCACTTGATAGGACCATTTGAAAGGATGCTCATGGTTTTCTGGCTGAATGATTTTGTCTGTCAACTTCTGAACTGTGCCCTCTATGATTTCTCGGATTTTCTGCCAGCTGATCTGCTCATGCATGGTCGAAGCGATTCCACACAGTTTGCCTTCAGCGTCGTACATGGCTTTGATGTCTTTGTTGCGTTTAGGAATGGCAGTGTTCAAGGCTTGCTCGAGAAGGTTTGGAGCTAGCTTTCTCAGCTCTGCAACATTCCCGAAGTCTGTGTATTTCGCAAGGTACATCAGGCATCGAGAGACTAAACGTTCTTCAGCCACTGGAAAAGTCTGGCCGTTCTTGTCTTCAAACACCAGCTTCTGCAATTCGCCTTTGTCGTTGAAGTCAACTTTCACTTTTTCAGGTCCGAAGACCTTTTCATAATACATTCCTTCCTCTAAGGAAGGCTCTGACTGGGCCTGACTTGCGCCAAGCTTTCCGCTTTCTCTTCGTTTCATTCTATCTAACACTCTCCGAATGCGAATTTGATGACAATTACCTTAAAGGTTTCGCTAAGCCCATCCAGTTCAATACTCCCTTATGCTTATCCCAATACGCCTTCTCAGGTTGCTTGCTCACTTGCATCGCCTCTGGAAAACAGTAGAGGTTTGACCTTATGGCTATAAGGTTAAAGCAACATGGGTCAGAACCAAAGCGACTCAAAATCGGGCTCCAATATAAACTTCTAGCTAGTATGCGAAAAGATAAAGTAATATTTAGCTCACCTGATTTGGTCCGATGTCTTCGATGCATGCTTTCTTGTCTGCTCTGTACCCGATTACATGAGGACTTTTCAATCTCACCAAAGTTTGCTCGCCAACCTCCCGAATTGACTTTCCATCTATAACATAGCACTTGTTCTTAGTGTCCAGATATGTGTCAATGTATTCTATGGTTGCGATAACTACTGGCTGCACCCAGACAGTGTTTGTGTCTTCTCCCAGCTTAAACTCAGTCAAGCCCCAAAGCTCCTCGGCTTCCTGCTCGCCGACGCCTGAACAGTCTCCGATCTCCACGAAGCTTCCATCATCATTCATTAATGCCAGCTTCAAGCTCTTCGCTTTCTTCAGCTCGAACCCTTTGTTGTTCTTGTTTATGCCTATGATGGCAGCGTCCAGATTCATGTTTGGCTTAACCTTCCAGACGTCGCCATTGAACCTGACCACCAGGCCCTCCCACTTGTCAGTTTCAACTTTGTTCTTCCAATACTCTTGCACCTGCTCAAAGTTTGCTGGCTCAATCCAGTCCAAAACATGAACCAACGAACCGCCCTGAACCCAGCCTTGCATGGTGTGAAACTTCAATGGATATATCAGCTCGCTTTTCGCTCCGTTCAGAGACACCAGCTCGAACAAGCCGACCTTGACAAATTGCTGCAGCTTTGTGTCTGAGCCTTTCAAGTAGTGAACCAGTTTTGGCAATGTTAAAGGTCTGCCATGCTCATCAACTGCATAGAGTTCGCCGAGCATCTCAGCTTCAACTATGTTCCATTGCTTCATTAACTCAGCTAACTCTTTCAACGCTGACAACCCGACAGTTTTTCTGCCAAACCTGTTCAACGCGAAGGTTTCTCCTTCCCGAGAATATTTGATGTAGTTAAACTCTCCATCAGCTTTGACTTGGCAAGTGGTGTTTCTGTTGAAGGAAAGAGGAATGTCTTTGAGGTCTTTAGCAGCGTGCATCTTTGGCTTGTAGCAAGTCACATCCTGCGTTACTTTCTCGAAGGTTGTCATTTAATCACCTTGCAAGCCAAGCAGTTCTACCAATTCCAGATACAAAGTTGATTTTGCAGCATTCATCTCGGACTACAGGATGCCATAGCGAATCTATTGGCGCTCCAGACTTGTAATGTTCTCTCGCCCATTTGCGATATTCAGCTTCCTCTTTCCTCGTCAGTTTCTTAAACATGATGTCGCTCATGCTTTCACCTTCGCCATTATCTCTTTGATCTGCACAACCTTCGCAGTTTCCTTTTCAGGCTGTTCTATATGCTCGTCAAGAAACGCAGTTCTGTAGTCTGAAACCTGCAAAGTCTCCTCGCTTGCTTCTGGAATGAACTGAGCCACAAATGCTTTCGCTTCTGTCACATCTTTCTCAGTTATCTCGTTCCTGTTCAGCATCAAAGTCTCTTTCATGTGAACCAGATTTGCTGGTATGATCTCTTGCAGTAGTATCCTTCCAGATGCAGAAACTTTCAGCAGAGCCACCACTTGCTCGGTTGTGTCATTGTAAATTGTTATGATGACACAGTCCAGCTTTTCAGTGGCAACCAGAAGCTTGAACAGGTTATGAGCTGACCCGCGATCTGAAACTATGACTCCTCGCTCTGCTTTTGTTGCATCACAGTATTTCGCAAAGTCCTCTCGGCTCATCTTATAGAGTTTGCCAACTGCTACCTCGCCCTCTTTCAACAGTCTCGGCATTTCGACCTTTGTCTTTGTGCCTTTGACCACTCGAAGCAGTTTGCCCCACCAACTGTATGAGCCATTGCACTTCTTGCATTCATAGCCGCCGCCTTTGTACTCAGTAGGCTCCAAGCATGTCGGACAAACCAAGTCTGTCCAGTCCTTCAAGTCTGCTTCTGAAGCAAAGTTTTGGATGTGCACTTCAGCTATGGCAGTTGGAAAGCCAGAAACTTCTGCAATGAGCTTAAGCTTTCTCGGCTTCATCTCAAGCTCCTCCATTGATTTTGTAAAGCTCTGCGAGTGAGTTTATTCTGGCAATGACCTTCCAATAGTCAAAGTGCTTCGAAGGACAGCATAAGGTTCTGGCTTCACAAACGAGCCAGTATGAACCAGTTTCTCTGCCAGTCTTCTCTGCTATCGACCTACCACTATGAAAGAATATTCTGGCTTGATTAGACAGAAAGATGCCACTACTCATTCCTAAGCCCCCATGATTGCCTGGTCTATTGCTTTCTTGAAGTTCGCCAGTTGAGAGTTAGGCACCAGAGTTGTGCCATTCTTTGCAGGTCCCGAGTAACTTTGTCTTAACATACTTTGCCAAGACCAGAAACTTCACCATCCATTTCTGCATCAGCATTGATGTGTAAGTCAGTTTTGTCTGTCAATGGAATGACTGCAACAGTTTTGCCCCAGTTAGTTGCCATACAGTTTCAACTCCACAAAGATTCTCGCTTCATGCATCCAGCTTCTCATTGTCCAGTATTGAAGCTTAAGCCAGTTTGTCAGCTCTGAATATGACTTCAATTGAACCATCGACCAGATACTTTACTGCTGAGCATTCCCTGTTTTTGATTACTTTCTCTAGCCATGCATGCATGTCAAACTGCTTCCAGTCCCAGAAAGTTATGAGTGCCATTCAACATCACCCAGAATCTTGCAGTTTTCCAGTTTATGCTCTTATGAAAGCTACTCCGCCACTAGCTCTCTCGACTCTTGCTTTCTTGATGATCTTGCCCACAGTCAACGCTTTCTTTTCTTGCTTGCCTTCCCTTGCACTTTCAATCTTGTCTCGCCTGTCCAGTTTCTTCCGAGTTTCATGAGCCATCTTTGACAGCTCAACACCATTAAGCTCATTCAACTCTTTCTTTTCAACAGCTTTCAAATCTGCTCCAGAATCTTCAGATTTCTGAACTGCTTTTGACAAAGCCTTTGCCAGTTTCTTAGTCCCAGAAACTTTGCCAGATGCTTTCCTGTTTGCTCTTATTGTTTCCCATGCTTTCTTAGCTGCATCACTCATCTTTTGATGTATCTTTGCCAGTTCTTCCTTTCCCAGTTTTACATTTCCATTCTTAGAATGTTGCTCAACAACACTCATTGCTCCATTCTTTCCATTCTTCAATCTCTAACACTCTCCACACAATGCAATTCTATGTTGAATCCCCTAAAGCTATCGCTTTTATAATCATAGAAATGATGAAAGCATTTCCAGAATGATTCTATGATTCATTGAACACTGACATAACCAAAGCAAAGATTCTCGGAATGAATAATCTACTGTCTGAACTTCAATAGTGAGTTTAGTGAGCGCGTCATGAAGGGCTAGAAGGGAAAACCTCTGATTTTCATGGAAAAATCCCCTAGTTTAAACGAGTTATGAGTTAGGGTTCGTTCCTGATTTGTTCTAGAACCTTGCATGCTCTCTCTTTGATCTCAAGCTTTGATAAAACGAAGAAGTCTTTCCTTAGCGGGTCATATTTGAATGCTGTGAAAAAGAAGTTAGCCTTTCCACCTTGAACGAAGTCGGGGAGTTGTAGGAATGGTCTGATGATCTCGTTGTACGAGTCCTTTGTGACTTCCACCACTTTTTCGGGGCAGGAGAGTAAAGACACGACCTTTTCTGGAATAGTAGCGGTGAGAATGAATGTTCTTGAGTCTGGAAAGTAATGGGAAGTAACAAATCCTCTTTGATCCTTTTTGACAAGGTCGCTGGCAAGAGTCTGAAGAATTGTAAGAAAGCATATCTCAATTCTTCTTTGAAGACTTGGATCACATGTTATCAAATCATAGAATGTTTTGCTTGTAATGGGATCTGGAGTCACAAGGAAACTAATGTCCTGGCATGAGCCATCAGCTTTTACAACCGGAATAGTTGCTACAGAAGCGGGGATGTGAGGTATTGTGACGACATATTTTCCATCCTCATCGATTTTCTTGTTCATCGTTATCTTACCTTCATGAATAAGATTTAGCACTTCTTCAGGATTTCTAAGGCTCCTTCTCAAGAGTTCCTCGTTCACATCTTCAAGTGACCCTCCGTTTAGATACAAAGTTTCGACGAACTTCGTTAACTCCATAACATCTTTCACGTTAGCAAAAGGTTGATCGTATCCTGGACCCCAATCCTTCCCACTCCAGCGCGTAAACAGTTCAGATTCCTTCAATTCATTGAATTTGATGCAAGAAGAGAAAAGGCTTGCCAGTGCCCCCTTAATTGTGACATCGTATAATTTCTCCTTCCTTCCTCTTGTTTGAGCTATTCTCAAGAATCCTTTCTGTTCGAGAAAATCGGTGTTCTTATGTATATCCGAGTAGGCGTAGTAGCTATTAGTCTCCTTTCTCACTCCGATAATCTTTCGAAGAGTACGGCGTGAAACATAATTCCTTGAAATTGCGACAGCTCCAAGAATCTCTAGCAAACTTTCATTACGATTTACTCGTACACTTCTGAAAATCTTCAACACGATTTCTCCAACGTATCTCAGAAGGCTAAACTATTCGAGATACTTATGTTTAACTGTGGTCGAATATGTCGAACTGTGTTATTGGTGTAAGAGTAACACCGGAAGACCGAGACTTACTTGAAAAAGTGTCCAAGGCCAGAGGCGAGGACATTAGTGACTTTGTCAGAAGATCCTTTCGCAAGGAGCTCGCTTCCTTGTCGTATCTCAGCGATGCTGACAAGAAGGCTCTTGGTGTTGCGGTGGTTCAAAAATGAGTGAAGATCTTGTAACTGAGGCTTTGCTTGAGTTTTTGAATGGTTGCGAATCTGCAATTATGCGAGCCAAACAGACAATAACGGAAAGAATGAAACTGGAAGAGAACATGGACTTTTCAAAGCTATTTTGGGCAATTACCTATGAGTGCTGAAGAGAATAGAGAACTTTCGACAAAACAAGCTGCTTATGACTATTGGAAGCAAGGCCTCAACATTGTTGTTTTGAGAGATAAGAGGCCTCTTGTTGAATGGCAGAAGTGGCAGAGTCAAAGGCAGACAGAATCAGAGTTTAATGAACTACCTTGGAAAGAAGCAAATCAGTTTGGCGTGATTTGCGGAACGAAATTGAACAATAGCTTTTATTTGGCAGTTGTGGACCATGACGTCAAGAACCTAGCGGAAGAAATAGTGCAGAAAGGTAAAGGAGCACTCAAACACTTTCCAATAACTAGATTTGAAGGAACACCTTCTGGCGGTCTGCACTTAGTCTATTACTCTCGCGCAGAACCCAAAAGTGTTTCAGCTTTTCACAACGACTCCGCGCTTGAACTGATCGGCAAAGGAAAGCTCTGCATTATGGCTCCCTCTGCATGCTACAAGAACCTGAACGACAACACGCCTAGTGAAGTGCAAGACATTGAATCTCTATTCTATGACGCTTTAGCCAGTCTCGGTGTGAAGACTGAAAGGAAGGCGGAAGCATGGTTTAACCGTGAGGATTTAGCTGTAAAACCATACAAGGGAGAAAATCCACCATGCATAGACAAGATTTTCTGTGGAACATCTGAAGGCTTACGTAATGAATATGCAATTCGGTTTAGCGCTTACTTGGTTAATTTCAAGAGAGTAGAGCCTGAGAAGGCATGGAAGAAAGTTAAAGAATGGGACAACAAATGGAATACTCCACCTCTTGTTGAAGAGGAGTTGAAGGTTGCTTTTCAAAGTGCAGTTAAGAACAAGTATGTTTATGGATGTAGCGATAATGTTCTGTCAAGTTTATGTGAAAGAAACAACTGCACAGTTTCAAAGAAACAGACAGAGAACAAAATAGACAAAGTTTTTGATCCACAAGTGGAAGCAGAAATCCAAGCTGAATTGAAGAAGATTTTAGAGGCTGAAAACCAAGTTGAAGCTTTGAAACCGCATTTGGACATAGTTCTTGTGGGAGAGGATGACGCTAAAGTTCCAATTTTTGTTTTGTTGTCTGGTTCAAAATATCAAGAGCCAGAGTTTAAACAGATTGTTCTAATTAAGGCTACGGAAGGCTCGGGCAAATCTACTTTGATCAGAAACTTGGCTGAAGGTTTCAAAGTTAAGGATGTAGGCCGCTTTTCTGCACACGCGCTTGACTACACGAATCTGGAAGGCTATGAAATTTTGAGTTTGAAAGAGCTTGGCAGCATGGACATGGAAA
>Ga0315296_10001573_pt1 | contig 19885 bp, 7 predicted proteins | sample YL17G14_18_MG_FD_203921 | JGI IMG/M metagenome (GOLD analysis project Ga0315296, IMG submission 203921) | Sediment microbial communities from Yellowstone Lake, YNP, Wyoming, USA - YL17G14_18 | ecosystem: Environmental > Aquatic > Freshwater > Lake > Sediment | place: USA: Wyoming | collected...
GTGGCACAAAGCCCTTGGCCTGATCTCAGGCCGCCCAAGAACCAAATAGGAGCTTTCAACTATTTGCGTTCTGACCCTAAAGAAAACTACAGGCCTATTTGTTCTGTGCGCTTTGAGAACCTTTGTGCAGAGAATAATAAGCTTGGTTTATTTAGTACGGCTTTACACAAAGTGGTAAAAATACGAGACCTTGAGCTCAAGGTTTATCAATACAGCTCGGACAAAGTTACGGCATCAACCACACCTGATATTTTTCCCGTTCCCGATGACATAACCACCGATACAAGAGCACTCGTTAAGAGGATTACGCGCAGCTTGACAACTCTTGCGGATGGATGGCGCGTTGATATTGATTTAGGCAATGTATCTGAAGTGCGTGTTGACAATCTCGATTACCGAGTATTCCACGACGATGATTTGTTCTTTGCCGCACAAAGCAAAAGAGCGATAGTCTCTTACGGACAGTCCGACGTAGTACTGCACGGTCATGCGAAGATAACAATAGCAGACAGCAGCACTCTTGAGAGCAATTACATCAAGTGGGACGTAAAAAAACAGCATTTCAGCGTAGATGGGGTCTACGTTCTCAATCGCGGTGGGGTAATAACAACGGGTAAAGGCCTTTGTGTTGACGCTCAATTGAAAAGCGTGAAAGGACAATACGCCAAATTTGAACGAAAGGAGCAAAAATGTATCGCAAAACTGTAACCGCTATCCTGCTGGGAATTGTTTTCTTTGCATCTCTTACATTGGCTGGCAATCCCAATGATTACATCATTCCGGGGCGGGCAAAATTGTTTGATGGAACGTTATCCGGCGTGCGACAAGCTTATCAAATGTTTACTAACGGAATAAATGATCCAAATTGCAGTAATAACAGAGAGCTAAGATTTCTTCATGCTGCTGCGGGGACGGCGATGTTGGCCATCAGAGATGATGGCGGCTCGGTTAACAGTGTGCTTGAGCTGGCAAAGCAATTTGGGATAAACGTTTTGGGTAATTACTGGGCCTCTTACTTTGAGCCTTTAGGGCTTGAATTGAGCATACCCCTCAATGAGCATGATGCGTACGAGATACCTCCCGGGGCACCAAATGCCGATGAAATCCGCGCTATTTTCGATACCTCGATGATTCCAGATGTCAATTCACTCATTGATGACTTGAAGTTAATTAGCGATTCTCCTCCATTCACAATACTTTTAGACCCAAATGAGACCCGCGCCTTCTTTGACCCGAATTTGCCGCCGCTACAGTACGATTTGGAGGTAGACTACGGTGAGGTTCTCCTGTTGAAAGGTTTTCTTATAGCCTTAAAGGGGCAGCTTCAGGCTCGGTCAGCGTATGATTTGTATGTCGATCCAAATGATAATCTTGTAGAGAAGTTGCATAACAACTCTTTCAATATGAATACTGACTTGCTGGGTCGCTACCCGGATTTCTTAAAGGTTCTACCGACTGCTAATGATCCCAACATTGGGAAAGCGATTCTGGCCCAGGCACGGCAAGATTTGATTGACTCAATAAACTGTTACTTCGATGCGATAGATTATATTCGCAACGAGGGAGACCCACAAGAGGACGATCTGCTGTACATAGACCCGAATGAAGAGCACAATTTCGAGGTTATCGAAAACCGGCTGACCATCCTACGCGATTCCCTCGCCAATGATACCGTAATAACGTACCCGATGGTAACAACCAAAACATACGATGTAAATGATGCAAATTCTTCACCTATAGGCCAGTTAGTATTGGTATATAATTTCGGTGGTGTAGAAGGGAATGAGGGCAGCTTAAACTTTACTGGCTCCATTACCCCATCACAGTGGGAGGTCGATGCGTTTGGAATAAATGACGGCAATACACTTTGGGTCGATGTTGAGAATTATGAGGCTGGCTGGAGATTCGGATTTTTAGAGGCCACTTTGGCCGCAGACGGGACTTCCTTCACAGCAGGAACATTTCAATACCACGACCTCGATTGGAACTGGGTTACCGTAAATGGCCTATCGGGTCAACTCGATAGCAGCGAAGTCGTAGATGCGAATGTTGATCTGAATCCTATTTTCGGTTCGTCGCCCCGGTACCCCAATCCGGTCAATCCCCGGGATTTGCTGCCTGAATTTGACCAATGGAATGGGCCACAACCCGGGACAATGGGCCACGGGCTGGGTGCTGATGCCACATTGGGCGGCATTTTGCCAGATATGACACAACAAGATGACTGGCAGGTTCAATTAGATTTGCAGCCGGGCGGATTGGTCATTCTTACCTCGAAGACGGCAAATGTAGATGGCGACATAGGTGAATGGACTCCCTCACAGTTGGTGTTTGATGATATCTCCGGCGATACCGAAAATCAGGAAAACCCTTTAACAGGAGTAGATATAGACAAGCTCTACTTGTCATACGATCCAAATTATCTCTATGGTGCTATAACTCTAAACGATATCGACAATAGTATCGACTATCGATATGAGCTTAATCTTAGTTATTCGCCAAACGATGATTCAGGTTTATACGCTGAGATTTTTGTTTCTGGCGGTTCTGCCAGTATTTCGTGGTATAACGATGGTTTGGTTGACGTTCCTGAATTAGAGGCACAGGCAGGGCTAAATGCGGTAGAGTTCAGGATTCCGCTGGCAATTATTCCAGGAGGTTGGCCAGGAAGATTTATTGCACTCGAGAGTTGGGGCTGGGATTCAAGCACGTATGAAGACGATGGCGAGTGGAATGGGACACATCTGAAAATTGCAGGCTTAGGTACTAATAGTCTCGGTACGATAAGCGGAATAGTCACTTACGAAGACCACATCAGTGGTGAACCTATCTTTGTGCAGGCTTACACCGATCCATGGGATCCCGAAGGCAGTCTTGTTGCCAGCACAATGAGAGCCGCTCCGGGAGCATATACGCTCACAGGTATAGGCATCGGCTTTGAAGGATATGTCAGGGCCTTTACCCCATTATTCGGTTTTAATATCTTTGACCCAGAGGCTTTGACGATAGAGGCATCAACCGCTGTAACATTGACCGGTTCAACGCTTACCGGTGTTAACCTCGTCCTTGGCGGCCCGACGACACTGCCAGAAGGTACCTGGGTTCAGGGCCAGATCGATCCAAACACCTCCGCTGAAGACTGGTATACCTTCGAAGCTCAAGAAGGCAAGGTATATGCGTTAGATCTTGCCAGAGGAACGTCTCAATATGCAGGTATGACTCTATACGGCCGCGATGGGCACACCGAGCTGGAAGGGGCATGGGGAGGAGGGAATTGGCAGCACATTGACTGGACTTGTCCCGAAACCGGCACATACTACATAAGCATATCCAGTTATCAGCCTGATAGCGGAACCTATCAGCTACGCATAGCTCAGCAAGATTCGATGCCCTCCGGATACGAAGTCTGGGGCGGCGACACCGATCATACCTCAGAGCCAAATTGGTGGGAATACTATTACAACATCGACAAACAAGACTATGTGAAGTTAGGTGAATCGACCGGTGGAAGTGAATTATTCAATGGAAATTATGCCTATTATGTCATCGCCGTCCATGAGGAAATTAACATAGATAGTGTTTACGGTGCAAGTGATCAGTATTATTACGGATCCCCTTCGACGGGCAATACCTACAATGAGTACAACATAACAGGCCCGCCGGACGGATCCTATGCTACAGTCGGATACCAGGCTTCAGGAGGTACATTTAGAGGTTTCGTGGTTATTGACAATCCTGGATACTGGAATAGCCTGAGTGTAATTACGTCAATCTCCAATGCAGGCTCAATCTCTGGGCAGGTTGCTGATCCGAATGGTAGTAAACTGGCCGGCGTTAATGTTCAGCTCTACATAGGAGATGATGAAAATATCGCAGATAAGGATGCCTGGAACTATTACGGCTCGACTACTACCGACCCCAATGGCCAATACCGATTCGACCTGCTGCCGCAGCGCAGATACCGCGTCCATATTTACGACCAGGAAGTCGAAGGCACACATTACATCGAAACCGATCTCTACAATGTCCAGGTTCTCGCAGGCTCAGAGACAATTAATATGAATTATAGTCTGAAGCAGGCAGGCTTGATATACGGCTATGTTAAAACGGCAGGTGGTATACCTATACCAAATGCCGACGTGATTGCTCAGGCTTCCTGGACGGATGAAGGACAAAGCTGGCACAATGTGTGGACTGATTCAGCCGGCAGGTATGAGTTCTGGGTGGCTCCATCACCAGGTAAGTTCTATCCTATTTGGGTAAGGCTGGCACAATTGGGTAGTGTATATTACGAGTCTAAATGGGATGGGAATCTCTATCAAGCGATCCTTGAAGGTACACAGGTGCCTGATTATCTCCTTGAAGAGGGCGGTATAGCAACGGGCCGTGTGGTCAATGAATCCAACGTCGGGATAAATGATGTGCAGATACAAGGTCAGTGGAGTAAATATGGAAGCGCGACTCAGCCGTGGGTCGTAACAGACCCGAATGGTTATTTTGCGCTCGGAAGTCTGCCATCTGGGATTAACTACATTTACCTTGATAATAGCTGGCGAGAAATCCAGCAAGATGGTGTCAAGTATATGGTAGGCGATTCATACGCTGGGCCGATAGATATCACAGCGGGAGGAACTGTCGATGTCGGCACCTTCACAATCTACGAGGCGGGTATGGTTACCGGAATCGTCACCAATGAATCTGGTGTGCCGGTAGTTGCTGCAGAGGTATGGATAGAAGGCAGAGACATTAATGGCAATTATTCTGAAAGAGAAGATGAGGTTACTGATTCTTTCGGTCAGTTTACAATAGACTACGTTGCCCCCGGAACTTATTACTTACAGACCACAAAAGAAGGCCTCTTGCCATCAACTGTAACCAATATAGCAGTTGCAAGAGGTCAGCATGTCGATCTTGATGATGTGATTCTAAAAAGTGCCAATGAAGGTGCAACATTATCCGGCAGTATTACTAACTATGCAGATATAGCCTGGTACGATTCGGATGGTTCAGACAAGGTGCAGTTGCCTTGCTATGAAGAAAGTGACTACGATAATTTTGGTTTCCGCGAATTCGGTCTGCTGGCTATCTCGATGGAGCGCACATACACCGAGAGTGATTATTTAGATATCGATAGTCTTTTTGTCGGCAACCTGGGTACAGAAGACATCAATGATGGTTACAGTGATTATTTCCAGGCCGATCCTAATGAAACCCTGGGCAGTTACCAGATGATGCTAACCTCCGGAGATACTGCTATCGGAATGTACACTTATCATGAATTTTTGCCGGGCGAGGGAGGATGTGCAATCCTGCATGATTGGAAGAGATTTAATCTTACGAAAGGCGATTCGGTCTCCAACCTGGATTTCACTGCGGTAACCACCAGCACAGGAACGCTCAAGGGTGATATCACAGTACCTGCAGGTTATGATTATTTCCCCGAAGGATGGTGTAGTATTTACGCTTATGCTCTTGATCCCAACGGTAATACAATAAATTCCATACCGCTCGGTGATGCAGTCGCATTTCCCGGCTGGACAACAACATACGAGTTCCGGAACCTGCCGGCAGGCGACTACATGTTAAAGGCCTACGCCAGAAATCTGGCAAGTGTGGTCATTCCTTCAGTAACCGTATCCGTTGGCGGAACGACCATTAAAGACATTACGTTCACCGCCGGTGGTACACTTTCCGGACAAGTTACTGATGGAGTAGCCGTCAGCGGAGCTGTCGTGACTATCATAGAGACCGGCAAACAGGCAGTCACCGATGCTTCAGGTAACTACATAATTAAAGGAATGAACACCGGCACATACACAGTAAAAGCCAGCGCTCTGGGTTATGCCGATGCTCAAGAAACTGTACAGGTTACCGAAGGCTCTGTTACCACACAGGACTTTGTCCTAAGCTCAACCGTTGGTTCTATCTCCGGCACGGTTAAAGATATTAGCGATGCCAATATCAACGGAGCAACTGTGGCTGCATACAATGAGAGCGATAAGACTTCCCGTACATGCAAAACTGTAGGTGGAGTGTTCTCTCTTACGCAGCTTACGCCCGGCCAGTACATTCTGGCTGTCAACACGGATGCTTACGGCGTGGTCGTTTATCCCGAGGGTGCTAACAGGATCACACTTTTGCCGAACCAGAATATTACTGGTATTCCTATTAATGTTGGCGCGCCTAAACCTCCTTCTTTCACAGTTAGCTCTTCTGCGAGTACTGAGCCGGTCGTTCTGTCTATGACGTTTTATTCAGACCGGAATTTGTTGGCCGCACCTACTGTGACAGTTGTAGATGGTAACGGAGTTCCAGGCAGCTTGACATCGAATACTGCTTTGAACCGCTTTGAAATTGATTATGCTGCCAACGCAAATGACAATTTAGTTCGTATTAAGATTGAGGAGACTACCCCTCTTGTTCCAGGCAGCCCGGCCAGCAAGACCTTCTCATTCGAAGTAGGCGCCAACCTTGTAATGACAAGCAGCACCAACGTAACAAATGCTACCGGCGGCACCGCAAGGATGATGGGAACACAGGATAATACCAAGATATTTGTACCGGCGTTTGCTATAGCTGGCGCAGATAGTAATTCCCAGGCCCTTATGCTTACGATAGAGCGCTACGGTGATCCCGGCGACGACGTTCATGGAACGGATGCCAACAGTGTTACTGCGGTTTATGACTTTAAGTTTGAAGACGGTGTTTCGGTTGACGAGAATCACACCTTTACCGTGACTATGAGTTTTCAATTGCCGGCGGAAATGACGCAGCAGGAGTTCGAAGATACTTTGGTTGTAAAGTATTTTGATGCAGGAGACCAGCAGTGGAAAACTGACGGAATCACCAATGTGCGAATTAACTGGGCTAATTCAACCATTATATTTGAGGTTAGTCATTTATCTGAGTTTGCAGGTTTTACCCAGAGCGGTGTTTATCACCCCGCAGATAAAAATAGTGACGAGGTGATAGGTATATCCGAAATCGTCAGCTATATAAACAAGTGGGCTGTCGGCGAAGTAAGCATTTCTGACGTTGTTAAGGGAATAAATTTATGGGCTGCGGGTCATTATTACTGGGATTCATCTGCTCAAAAGTTTAAGCCAGGAACACAACCATAGTGGTAGTCAGGATGCAAACATGTCTTTCGAGGTAAAGGTTATGACATAGGCTACGGTGCGTCTGAGGCAAATTGGGAAAAAAATATGATAATAGGTCCAGAGTTTGGGCAGTAGGATGGTTACGTAGATGTCTGGGATATGATGGTCTTTGCAGATAACTGGCACAAAGGCCGGAAATTGTAAAACGCATAAAAATTGTGATGGAACTAACAAATAACCAGACAATAGATTTATGTTCTGTACATTGTTTTTTTGAGAAAGTGAAGGAGGCCCCTGCGCCTCTGGGATGCCGGTCATTTATGAAAGACTTTGCTAAAAAGTCGATAAACACCCCAATCTGGCCACTGGTGTTGAGCCTTGTATCTTCTCTTTCCTTTGCAGATGAGGACAGGGCTTATGAGCATATCTATGAAGTAATGGATAGATATCACCAGTCGTTTGATGTCTACACCGACTTATCGGCGGCTGGAAATCATTTTGTGACCCCCGGCAGGATGGCAAGTTTTGGAGATGATGATAAGGTCGCAATCGATACCGGCTCGTTGGTCTCCCCACTTTCTGGGCGTACATGCACCGAAAATAGATTCAATACCAGCGGGGATAATTGGGGTGGATGGTACTTTATGAACGGTGTCCTGGAAGAGGAAGAGACACAACCCACGCCAAACTGGGGAGACCAGCCCAACGCAGGCATCGACCTGAGAGGAGCTACACAGCTTACCTTCTGGGCTCGAGGAGAAAGGGGCGGAGAACGGGTAGAGTTTTTTGCGTTTGGTGTTGGAAGAGATCCAATAACCGGAAATCCTACCGAACCATATCCCGATTCCTCGCCCAAAGCTTCCTTGGATTATGTAACTCTTAGTAATATTTGGACCCAGTATACCATAGACGTGAGCAGTAAGGATTTGAGCTATGTCCTGGGAGGTTTTGGATGGGTTACCAACGCACCGGAAAACAATTACCAAGACATCGTGTTTTATCTGGATGACATCAAGTATGACAAGACTCGTCTTAATGAACCGCGTTTTCTGGTGAGCTATGAGACCATTCCTTCTTCCATAGATTTTGATATGGTCATGAAAAACGTTGCTTTCACCTATGACAATGCGTTGGTTCTCATCGCCCTCCTCGCCCGGGGAACAACAGAAGATATAGAGAGGGCCAAGCTCATAGCGGATGCCTTGGTATATGCCGTTAGTAATGATCGGTATTTTACTGACGGCCGCCTGAGAAATGCATATCAGGGCGGGGATCTCGTGCTTCCACCAGGGTGGAGACCCAATGCCAGAGAGAACACGGTTAGAATGCCGGGCTGGGAGGATCCAAATGGATGGCATGAAGATGGAGGGCACGTCGGCACTTCCACAGGGAATGTCGGTTGGGCCATTATCGCTCTCCTATCATATTATGAGGTGGTCGGAGGAAGTCAGTACTTAGATGCGGCGATAGTTCTGGGCGAATGGATCGAAGCTGAAACTAAGGATACCAGAGGAAATGGAGGCTACATTGGTGGTTATGAGGGCTGGGAAGCTACTATCAACAAGCCCCAGGGTCAAAAGAAGCTCCTATGGAAGTCTACAGAGCATAATATAGATGTATATGTGGCCTTCATGAGATTATATGAGGCTACCGGCGACACAGCTTGGCAGGATAGAGCTGTTCACGCAAGGCAGTTTGTGGAGGCTATGTGGGATCAAACCGAGGGGCATTTCTGGACAGGAACGAAGGATGATGGGATTACAATAAACAAGGATAATATCCCTGCTGATATACAAGCTTGGGCAATAATGGCATTTGATAGTTATAAGTCTGCTCTTATCTGGACAGAGAATAACTGTTACACGGAAGCCGATGGATTTAAAGGCTTTGATTTCAATAATGATAGAGACGGAATTTGGTTCGAAGGCACTGCACACATGGCTATTGCCTATGAACTAAATAAGGAAACAAGCAAATCAGATATGTGCCTCCAGGAACTCCGAAAGGCGCAGGCAGTTGGAGGGAATACTAATGGTAAGGGTATAATTGCTGCATCAAACGACGGTGTTACAACGGGGTTTGGATGGGAATACTATAGTAGGCTGCATATCGGTGCTACGGCCTGGTATATATTTGCCGAGATGGGATATACTCCCTATTGGGGCACTACGATGATAGACAATTATCACCCGGCAGATACAAACTGCAACGAAGCGGTAAGTATATCCGAAATCATTAGCTATATAAATAAGTGGGCTGCCGGCGAAATAAGCATTTCTGACGTTGTTAAGGGTATAAATTTGTGGGCTGCGGGTCATTATTATTGGGATCCAGTAGATGAGAAATTTAAACCAGGAACACAACCATAAGTAAATGGACATTGTATTGAATATGGTTTAAAATTTTCGGGAAGCAGTAAAAATGTAATGGTTAAAAATAGAAAGGGCAGAAAGATGGATTCAAAAGTGAAAGCTTCTATCATATCTTGCATTTTGCTCGCAATGGTCTCCATTTCTTACGGACAGGGGGCACAGGTAACGGTTACTCGTAACCTGCCGGATAATTACACGCCTGGTCAAAATATCACAGTCACTTTGACTATGAATGTAAATGAAGCCAATCCCCCCGGAGCATCCATCGGTGTAGAAGATATCTTCCCCGCAGGTTGGACGTTTGTGTCTGCAAATCCAGCGCAAGGATATCTCCCATCTGTTGTTGAGAGCGAGCATAAGTTAGGTTGGTTATTTTGGTCGCTGGGATTGCCTATACAAGACACTGTCATTACGTATATTCTGACTCCTCCAGCGGGTGAAAGTGGAACTAAAACATTCTCCGGCACAGTTGTTTGGGATAGCGAACCTAGCGAGAATATTGCCGGTGATACTCAGATAAGCCGCGCCGCGGCGAAGTTGGCATTTACCGCGCAACCTGTTGGGCCCTACGCGGCAGGAGAACCAATTAATGCCATACCACAGGTGACGGTACAGGATTCCTCAGGTAATACGATAACCACGAGCATTGCATCGATTACGGTAGCAATTAAGACAGGTACAGGCACATCGGGTGCCACGCTTTTCGGCACTAAAACCGTTAATGCAGTAAATGGTGTGGCGACTTTTAGTGATTTAAGTATCGACTTAACAGGAACTGGTTATAGGTTGACTGCTACCTCACAAGGGCTTACAAGTGCCGACAGTGATGCGTTTGGCATTATTGGTGGGGCGGCCTTGAGATTAGCTTTTACTACTTCGCCGGACAATGGTGCTGCCGGTGCAAATCTTGCACCAGCGCCAGTTGTTGCAGTTAAGGATAACTTTGGTAACACGGTTACGTCGAGTACCGCTGAAGTCGCTGTGGCAATCAAGAATGGAACAGGAACACTTTCGGGAACCACGACTGTTAATGCGGTTAATGGAGTAGCTACGTTCACAAACCTTTCCATCAAGCCAGAAGGAACGTATCAATTAACGGCAACATCAGGAGGGTTGGCCAGTGCCGATAGTGATCCATTTACTCTTACTGGTATCCCTGCACTGACGATTGAAAAGTCGGACGATCAGGATCCGGTTGACCCGAATACAGAGGTTGCCTACACGATTACTTACGGCAACGTGGGATTGGGTGCTGCGAGCAATACGGTTATCGTGGAAACACTTCCCGCTGACCTAATATATGTAAGCTCAACAGGAGGCGGTGTTTACAACTCGACAGCCAGAACCATAACCTGGCCGATTGGCACGCTAAATGCTGAAGACGTTAATAATACGGTTACCTTCACTGCCAGAGTGGCCAATACCGGCAGCATTCTTGAGGGTGGAACAATTACAAATAGCGCTCTTACAATCGATTGTGATGAGACTGATCCAGCGGGACAGATTATACCCGAAACAACAACGGTCAACGACAAAAAAGCCCCAGAGACATCGGGCCATATACCCGACCCGAATTCGATTCAGGTTGCAAGAGATACGATTATTCAGCTTCACGTTACCGATGGCGGCTCCAGAGTAGATGTTAATGCGGTAAAGATTTGGGTTGGAGGAGACCTCATTTATGATGGTGCCAACGAGACTTCTTCAGGCGTCTATGACTCCAACTCTTTACATCCGAATCAGGCAGTCAGAGGTATATGCAGACGTGTCGGGTCGGATGCGGACTACACGTTTGTTTTCCAGTCATTAACTCCGTTTGACTACGAGCAAAAGGTAGACGTCACGGTGAACGCGGCGGATAAAGCCGGTAACGTGATGCCAGAAAAAACCTATCATTTCTATACCGCAATGCGGTCGTTTGGCAAGAACGCGAAGGTGAACACGGATACGGGGACACTCGTCCAGAACAACCCTGCAACCGTCACAGATTCCGAAGGGAACATTTGGATTGTATGGGATCAGACCAACGCAGCGGGTAATACAGACATTTTCATCGGTAGACTTCCCGTGGATGCAAACGCCTTCGCGGATAGCGTGCCAGTCGTAAGTGACTCGAACAATCAGCGTAATCCTGCCATCGCGGTCGACGGAAATGACGTGGTGTACGTTGCTTGGGAGAACGACGATCCGAACGGCCACTGGGACATTTTTGTTTCCGCTTCAGCAAACGGCACCACTTGGTCCACCCCCGTCAAGGTAGATGTGGGCGACCCCTGCAATACGACTGATCAAATATCACCTGCGATTGCAATCGACAGAGCGGCGCCTAATTCGATCTATGTTGCCTGGCAAGACACACGTGCCGGGGATAAAGACATCTGGTTAGCGACTTCCACCGATGGGATCAGTTGGACTGAGACCCAGGTAACTACTGACGCTACGGATCAGACCGGGCCAATTGTGGCTGTAGATCCGAACAACGTGGTTTACGTGGCCTGGACTGACTCAAGGAACCTGGCGACAGCCGGGATGGACATCTACGGTGCAAGCTCCGCTGAAGTCCCATGGACCAACGTGGCCCTCGTAAACACAGACCGCAATGAGCTAAGCCCTGCAGGCGCGGCGTCTGAGTTCATGCATCTCTTGTGGGTAGCTGATGCCAACGGATACAGTGACATATTGTATGGTAATGACGCCAACGACCCGCCGCTTGTGGGAGCAAGCATAATCGACCCGAATGAACCCAACGCGGTCACGGTCGGCCCTGCCGTAGCGATCACAACGCGTGGTAGCAGTACCAAGGTATTTGCCTGTTGGGAAGACAGTCGGAATGTTGTCAATAACAACGGTGATACCGATATCTACTTTGCTGAGGGCAGGTCTCCCTTTGGGACCAACATTCTCGTGAACGACGATACGGGAGTGCACAGGCAAGCCAAACCTGCAATTGGTGTCGATAAAAATGGCAACCCATATATTGTGTGGGTCGATAATAGAAGCGGCAACGACGACATTTACACCGCTGGTTCAACTTGTCTTGGATCTGCTTTGCCAACAACTGTTACTGATGTCAATGGGGTGGTAACGGTTCAAGCCACGGCGGACCTGCAAGTTACCATTCCTGATCTGCCCGATGGTATCGATGCCAACGACATCCGTATCACTGAGGTCTCTAATCCGCCTCAGATGCCGGCGGCAACAGGAGGCTTTGGCCTGGTCTACAGTTTTGGCCCGAGTGGCTTGCAGTTCTCCCCGCCTGCGACGATTAGGATCCCGCTCGTGAACGATCCCGGCTATTCGGTATATCGCGTGTTCCGATATGATCCAGGTGACCTAACGAGTCCTTACTTTCCGTGGAGCGAAGACGGGATTCACAACCCTGCTACAAAGGTACCTGGGCAGACCCCTTACCTGAAGGTCCAGGTCGACCACTTCAGTCTTTTCAGCACAGGTGGGGCCGCAGCCGGCGCTAGTTATCATCATGGTGATGGCGGATGTGCATTATCTCCGTCGGGCGGTGCCACTCCGGTCGAATTCCTGCTACCGTTTGCAGGCTACGTCGTCGTCCTGTTGGTCATAACCTGTGCGGACGCGTATCGGCGGCGATCAAGTAGTGGTAAACATTAGAGTCGCCCAAATGGAGCGAAGGCGTATGACAGTACTTGCAGCCACTGTTGGTGGATGCTTTACATGACGCGTGTTGAGAGCATGATAACTTGAGATGTTCCGTGAGGCATCGGGAATTCCTGTGCCTTCTTCTGGAACTCTCGGTCGTCACGGTTTGCGTCGTTGGGCTGATCAGTGCCGTGTACGGCCGCGGCGGCCAGAAAGCTTGGTTTCTGGGTCCATTCGTGTTGACCTTTGGAGCTTTGTTGCCGACGTTTCTCAAGGGCAGGAATCTGGCTGACATCGGTTTCCGGGCGGAGCGCATTGGGCTAAGCCTGCGGCTGCTGGGCCAAGCGTGTCTGGTTATCAGCCCGCTGGTGATTTGCTGGGTCCTGGTGCTCAGACACAGTGGAATCGGGCCACCTCTGCGTGTCCTGGTGCCAAGAGACCATTGGTTGTCATGGCTTGGCTTCCAGTTTGCGTGTGTTGCGCTGCCTGAAGAGGTTTTTTTCAGGGGTTATCTCCTCGGCAACATGTTGCTTTTGTTAAAAATGGCCGCAGGAAAGGACTGTACGGCGATAGAGATTCTGGGTATCGTATTGACAGCCTGTATCTTTGCTGTTTCCCATGTGTTAGTCTTGGGAAATGTATCCTCAATGGTTACATTTTTTCCTGGGTTGATTTTTGGCTGGTTGTTTGTTAGAACTAAATCACTGATAGCACCGGTTCTGTTTCACGGCCTGGCCAATGCTGGCTATGGCCTGGTCACGACGCGACTGGTCTAATCGTAGTCCCGTTCAGATGTGTAACGTCTGGAGAGACCTGATATGCGATATCTTAGGCAGTTAAGTAAGGGGGTGTGGATTGCGAACCTGGCCATAGTAACTGTGTTGGGTTATATCATGATCAGTTTCTGGGCTCAAGAACACCCTGGTCATGAGACGGTTGCCACTCCGCCGCAGACAGAGGAGAATAGAGGGCTCAGCTTCTTCCGTGGAGAGCCCCGTGACAGGATAGACGATAAGCTGATTCTGGAAAGGAACATCTTCGCACTCGGCTCAAATGATGGCATCGCGACCGCCCTCGCCCAAGAGAAGACAGGGCTGCAACAACCGGCAACCACAGCGAAGCGGGAACTTCGAGTGAGACTGTTGGGTACCGTCGTGGGGGATGAGCAAGTCCCGTGTGCGGTATTGGAGGACCTTGGAAGCAAAACGCAGGACATCTATCGCGTCGGGCAGAATGTCCAGGGTGCACGTATCGAAAGTATCGAGCAAAACAAGGTAGTACTTCTGGTGGAGGGCACACGCGAGGTGTTAAATCTATCTCTGACAACACAAGAGTCCATACCAAATAGAGGAGCGGTAGTACCTACTGTGGCCAAACAGGTCGACGCTGGCGAGGTGGTAAGGATTGTATCGGATACAGAGCGACAGATAAACACAAGGGCGTCGCAGTCGGGCGCAAATCGCGTAGCGGAGGCGCTCAAAAATATGAAGCTTGTTCCGCACGTAGTGAATGGTAAGGCTGATGGCCTACGAGTCGCGGGTCTGGAAGACTCACCGCTGGCGAGAATTGTCGGGCTGAAAGACGGTGACGTCGTTCAGTCTATCAACGGGCACCAGGTCCCTGATCAGCGTAAGGCATTTCAGGTGCTTCAGAAGGCAAGAAGACTAGATGCGGCACAGATTCAACTTATGAGAGGCAAAGAGAAAAAGACACTCGCATTTAAGAGCGGTTCGTGGTGATTACCTCTTGCATGATTGTCTTCCACGGAGTATTGCGAGGGCTTGTGTGGTAAAGCGCATGCTATTTTTTAGTAGTCTGGCGGCAAGACTGCCCGATCAGGTTGGCTTCGCCTTCGGTCTGATCTGTACAAGCCTCCTCGAAGTCGGGTTGGTACAGTGGCCACTATCACTTGCCTGCCCCGCGATGGTGGCTCGCGCGGCAGGTACTTCGGTCAGAGGGTTGCAGTCAACCATTGAAATGCCTTTTCTTGCAGAGCCGGGTGCGGTGGACAGGCTGATCTCGTTGGATTTCAGCCAGGTTGACATCCGGGTGTTCATCAAGACGGTTGGTCAACTGACGGGTGTCAACTTTCTCATCGACGAGAAGATTCAAGGAACGGTTACGCTGCTCTCGCCCAGCAAGATACGCGTCGGCGACGTCTACGGCATACTTGAATCGGTTCTTCAAACCAAGGGCTACGCGGCCGTACCTGCGGGGAGCCTGGTCAAGATTGTCCCGCGAGCTGAGGGCACGAGAAGCAATCTTCCTATCCGCACGGGCAGCGATCCCGGTTCGATCCCCGTTGATGATAGCCTCGTAACCCAGATTATACCTGTCCGTTTTGCCGACATCACGCAAGTGAGCAGTATACTGTCCTCGCTGATATCCACAGGTGGTCAAGTGGCAATCTTTCCACAGACAAACACGATCATCCTGACTGATACGTCATCATGTATCCATCGGGTAGCGAGGATTGTCCAAGAGCTGGATATTGAAGGCCCCCAAGAGAGTATTGAGGTGATTCAGCTTAGGTACGCCTCTGCCCGTAAAATGAGCGAGCAGATTACGCAGATAATACAGCGTGGGCAAGTGCAGTCTGGTCTGCGGCGAGGGGCAGGCGCCCCTCAAGCCACTGCAGGCACAATGAAGATTTTAGCAGATGAACGTACTAATTCAATCGTCGTAATGGCGAATCCGGACGATGCGGCGATCATAAAAACCCTTGTAACCAAACTGGACGTCGAACGTCCTCTGGAAGCGAGTAACATTCATGTGATTTACCTGAAGCATGCTGAAGCCAAAGAGGTGGAGAAGTCAGTTTCTGGAGCGCTGGGAAGGATCACCGCTGGAGCAGCGCCAGAGTCCCGTGAGTCTTTTCAGGTAACCTCAGATGAGAGCACCAATTCGTTGATCGTGGTCGCCTCGCCTCAGGACTATAAACTGGTGGAGGAGATGGTTGAGAAACTCGACATTGTTAGGGAACAGGTACTTGTCGAGTTCCAGATAGTTGAAGCGAGCAACGATGCCCTGAAGGAAATGGGTGTCGACTGGGCGACGCTCGATGAGGCTGTCGCGCGCAGTGTCAGGGGCTTTGGGTATACCAACCTTGGCCCTCGGGTTGAGGCAGCCTCGGGGGACCTGGAAGGCCTGGGCATTGGGATGTACAGGAAGGTCGGGGACAGACCGGAGATCGGGGCTATTTTGAAGGCCCTGGAGAGGAATTCAGGGATTGACATTCTTTCTACACCTCACGTTCTAACGTCCAATCATCAGGAGGCCACGATAACCGTTGGGGAGAACGTTCCCTACGTAAGCCAGTCGCGGGTCACGGAATATGATCCAGCGACTCCGACGGCCATAAGGACGTTTTCCTTTAAGGACGTTGGCATCGAGTTGAAAGTCCGTCCCCACATCAGTACCGGCGGTCTTGTCCGTCTTGAGATTGAAGCCAGCTTCAGTAAGCTCGTTGAGGGCACTACGGGTTTGGGTAGTGAGACGCCCACGACGGCCCAGCGCAAAACAAAAACGGTTATTTCTATCCTGAGCGGAACAACGGTGGTCATAGGGGGCTTGATGCGAGACGACAAGGAAAGAGTTGAGAAAAAGGTGCCGCTGCTCGGTGATTTGCCGTTGATTGGGGGTCTGTTCAGGACAAACAGAGAACGCTTTCAAAAGACAAATTTGCTTCTCTTCATCACTCCACACGTTCTGGCGGATAGAGAAAGTCTTATCGAGATGAGCGAGCAGAAGAAGAGACAGCAAAGCGAATTTGAGGCTCCTAGCGCGGAACGATGATCAAGGCTTGGACACAATCTTACTCTAGCATGCCGGGGACGGTACGCGAGCGCTCCAACGTGCCACTTATCGGGCAAATCCTAGTCCAGCAAACATCGCTTACGGACAGTCAGCTGGCCGAAGCCCTCTCTCTGCAGGGTCAACAGAACCCCCCTAAGAGGATTGGGCAAATCCTAGTAGAGGCGGGGCATGTTAGCGAGTTTGAAGTCAGCAAAGCCTTGGCACAGCAGTGGGGCTTGCCGTATCTAGACAAAGTACCTGCGGAGGGCATTGAAAAGGAAGTGCTTCAGGAAATGCCACTTGAATTCCTTAAGAAGCACGGGATTCTGCCGTTCGGAAATGGGGAAGGGGTCCTGGGCATCGCCGTGACTGATCCATTTGATGTGATGGCGATTGATTCACTCATCAACATACTTGGGTGCCCATGCACGAAGGTTCTATGTACCCGCTCCATAGTGGAAGAAGGCCTCAGCCACTACTACTACCGGAATGGTGATACCACGTCCCAGACCTTGGTTGAGTTAAAAGGTGACCAAAGGCTTCAGAGCTTAGCCTCGGAATCAGGGACGGAGGACCTCTTGGATGTTGCGAGTGGTGCACCTGTGATAAGGCTTGTTAACACATTCTTTTTTCAGGCGACTCAGGCTCGGGCAAGTGACATACACGTTGAGCCCTACGAGCATGACGTCAAGGTACGTTTTAGGATCGATGGTGTGCTTCACACCCAGTCGACCTTCCCTAAGCAGTACTTCCCTGTGGTCGCATCGCGATTGAAGATAATGGCAAAGTTGAACATTGCGGAGCGACGGCTCCCACAAGATGGGCGAAGCAGGATAAAAATTGGAGAGAAGGAAATTGACATCAGGGTCTCTACCGTTCCTACCTCATGGGGCGAGCGGGTTGTCCTGCGCCTGCTTGATGATGCCGGCGCTCGCTTCAGTCTCGGACAGATCGGATTTGAGCCCGAAAGCGAGAAGCAGTTCCACCGACTCATCCACAAGTCGCATGGCATAATCCTCTTAACGGGTCCGACGGGGAGTGGTAAGACCACGACCCTTTACGGTGCTATTTCGGAGCTAAATTCCGATGCCAGGAACATCATGACCGTGGAAGACCCAATTGAGTACCGATTGCCAGGTGTTAGTCAGACCCAGGTGATGCCGAAGATAGGTCTCACGTTCGCCGCCTGCCTGCGACACATCCTCAGGCAGGATCCGGATGTGATAATGGTCGGAGAGATTCGCGATCTTGAGACTGCAAGAATTGCCATTCAGGCATCGCTGACGGGTCATTTGGTCTTGAGTACTCTGCACACAAACGACTCTGCAAGTGCTGTGACGCGTTTGACAGATATGGGAGTTGAGCCCTACCTCGTATGCTCCTCTGTACTCGGAATAATGGCCCAGAGGCTTGTTAGGCTCATATGCCCGAAGTGTAAGATTCCAGATAGTTCCTCAGGAGAACAGAGGCTGCTCGCCGAAGGAAGTGAGTCAGCGGCTGGCGGTGCGATTTCATCATTCAAAGGGGTGGGGTGCTCCTACTGTAGCGGCACAGGCTACCGGGGCAGGACAGGTATTTTCGAGCTGATGATTCTAGATGATGAGCTTAGGGAACTGATTCTGACCGAAACCAGAGTGCATAGGATAAAACAAGCTGCGGTAAGGAAGAATATGCGTACCCTACGTGAGGACGGCATGAAAAAGGTGTCACACGGGGACACAACGATTCAGGAGGTCCTGAGGGTCACGCAGGACGATGCTGATCAAGATTACTAGGAGCCAGATAGACGGTGGCACTATTCGAATACACACAGGTCAACACTGCTGGCCAAGAGGGACATGGCACTGTGGACGCTGCCTCACTGACGGAGGCCAGAAGGAAGCTTCGAGCAGCTGGCATCCGTGTTGTGGGGATTACTGAGCGGCAGGCAGATGCTCATGGGCAGCTTGGGGCGAAGAGGTGTTGGGCTCCCAGAATTAGACCGCGTGAGCTGTCTGCGGCCACGCGTCAGTTAGCCGTTGTGATGCTTGCCGGTGTCCCGCTCGTTCCCGCCTTGTCTGCACTCGTAGAGCAGCTGGGCGACTCTCCTCTGGGTAGGGTTTTTGCGCAGGTGCGTGACAGTGTCAACGGGGGGGCGCCCCTGGCGAAAGCTTTGGAGGATTATCCTTCAGTTTTCCCGAATGTCTTTGCCAGCATGGTCCAAGCAGGTGAGACAACAGGAACGTTAGAGAACGTACTCTCACGGCTAGCCGATTTATACGAGAAGCGTGCAGGGCTGGTTAACAAGGTGAGGGCGGCTTTAGCATATCCGTTATTCATGGCGATTGTGGGATCCGCTGTAGTCGTATTCGTATTCAGCTTTGTTCTTCCGAGCATCACCAAGTTGTTTCTCGAAATGAAAATGAGACTTCCCTGGCCCACCATCATGTTGATCAGAGCAAGTAGTTTTGTGTCACACTATTGGTGGATATTGGCGATCATACTGAGCGGCCTCGTGATCAGCCAGATGTATTGGCTAAAAAGAGATTCGGGTCGCAGATTCTGGGATCGATTCAAGTTGAAATGCCCGCTTCTTGGTGAGGTTGCGCTGAAAGTAGCTATCTCCCGTTTTTCACGAACGCTCGGAGTCCTTCTGGCCAGCGGAGTTTCGATCGTGGAAGCTCTTGAGCTTGCCGAACGTGTGACAGGCAACACCGTGATTGAGCGAGTCGTAAACGATGCCAAAGACGCAGTCAGCCGCGGCGACTCTATTGCCAGCTCACTGGGCAGGGGCGGCGTCTTTCCGCCAATCGTGATTTGCATGATAGCGGCAGGTGAGCAAAGCGGAGGAATAGAGGAGGGACTTTTCAGAATTGCCGATATCTTTGACAGCGACGTGGAGGCTAAGCTAAGTACAATGACGTCGTTGCTTGAGCCAGTGATGATCATTGTGCTTGGAGTGGTCGTTGGATTCATTGTGTTAGCGGTCTTGTTACCGATATTTGATATCAATAAAGCAATTGT